>Ga0209048_10003016_pt1 | contig 16506 bp, 16 predicted proteins | sample FrelakmetCRP12CR_FD_187146 | JGI IMG/M metagenome (GOLD analysis project Ga0209048, IMG submission 187146) | Freshwater lake sediment microbial communities from the University of Notre Dame, USA, for methane emissions studies - CRP12 CR (SPAdes)... | ecosystem: Environmental > Aquatic >... | reverse complement strand
CGGGGCTTGCCCCCGCCCTCGTTTGGATATCCGCCACCCTTCCAATCATCGGCTACTGGTTGTGCTGGGTAATCCACCTTTTGCCGGACATTCGACTAACAAAGGCCAATGGATTACTACATTGATCGATACCTATAAAGAGGGTTGCCCGGAATTAAAGAAACCTGGTCAGGCGAAATGGTTAAGTGATGACTACGTAAAATTTATGCGTTTCGCTCAGTGGCATATTGAGCAGGTGGGTTATGGTATTCTGGCCTTCATAACGAATCACAGCTATCTGGATAATCCTACCTTTCGGGGCATGCGCCATAGTCTGTTACAAAGTTTCGATGATATCTACATCCTCGATCTGCATGGCAATAGGAAAAAGCATGAACAGACCCCCGATGGTTCGAAAGATGAGAATGTCTTCGATATTCAACAGGGTGTAGCTATTAGTATTTTCGTGAAATGGCGAGATTCCGGAGGTGAGGGAGTACAGGGTGAGGGAGTACAGGGCGGGGGCAAGCCCCGCCCCTACATTTCAGGTGAACATACTCCACCTTTTGCTATTGTTCACCATGCTGATCTGTGGGGCGTGCGAGAAGTTTATCAGCATGACACTTCAGGACAAGTTACTCTAAGCGATGGCAAATACGCCTGGCTCGCTGCGCACAATGTTGCCGATACACAATGGACAGTGCTCAACCCACAGGCTCCATTCTATCTCTTCGCGCCACAAGAGAGTAGCTATTTTACAGAATATAACTCAGGATGGAGTGTAGCAGATATCTTCCGGCCAAATGGAGATCCTGCTCCAGGAGTAGTGACCTGCCACGATCAGTTCGCTATTTCCTGGACGAAAAATGAGGCATGTGCCAAAATTGAGCGCTTTCTTTCGACTGAGACTGAGGAGGAAGCACGTCAAAGCTTCCGTCTTTGTTCTCAGAGTCAGTGGCAGTATCGCAGAGCAAAGAGCAATTTGCGGCAAAACACATGGCATCAAGATATTACGGAGATTCTTTACCGTCCCTTTGACAGGCGTTGGACAATCTTCAACAGTTCTGTCGCAGTACACCGGCGCGAGCGTGTGATGCGGCATATGTTGGACGGAACAAATATTGGACTGGCTATTGGCAGAGCAGGACATGTAATCGATCAAGATGAGTGGGATATTGCATTTTGTACACGTTATATCACTGACTTCAACCTGTACAGGCGAGGCGGAAATAACCTCTTTCCGCTCTACCTTTATGATGATACCGCTACAAGAATTTGCAAAGTCAACCTCGCGGTCAATTTCATTGTGGAATGCGCTACGAGATTAGGATTAAAGTGGATACCTTATGGGCATGGCGACCTTGAGTACACCTTTGGACCTGAAGATGTTTTCTCATATATATATGCATTGTTCTATTCCCCCACCTATCGCAAGCGGTATGCACCGTTTCTCAAGATTGACTTTCCACGCGTACCTCTCACATCAAATGCCGCACTCTTTCGAGCATTGTGCTCTCTGGGGGATAGGCTGGTTAGCTTGCACTTGATGGAGCAGCGTATGTATCCAATTTCAACTTTTCCCGTTCCAGGGATGAATACTGTAGTCAACGTATGCTACAAGACACAAGGACGGGTATGGATCAATGCGACGCAATACTTTGATGGTGTACCGTGGGAAGCCTGGAACTTCTCAATTGGTGGTTATCAGATCTGCAAGAAATGGCTGAAAGATCGTAAAGGCCATACGCTAAGCGGTGACGACATAGTTCATTATCAACATATTGTTGCTATACTGACAGAGACAGGCAATGTGATGCGTGAAATCGATGCAATCATCGAGAAATATGGTGGATGGCCACTTTGACGTTCCAGTTTGAACCGCATGTTATTTCGTAATGTAGACGAAACGGCATGCGATTCCTGATTCCCACAATGATGCTATCTGCGAGAATCTCTCCATCCTGTTACAGCAGGCGCAGGTGCTCCAGACCTGGCTCGCTCCACGGTGTCCGTATGATATTACGTTCCATAACAGAACCTTTCAGTTGTAGCGGAGCGCGGCAGGTCAATCATCTCGATACAGAAGCTGAGAATTACGCCATACTTCCACTGTGAATTTCGCTAGCGCGGTACTCGACTTTTGCTTCCCACGTCTGGATGTCATTTGCTACCCAGACAAAGGCTTCGAAGTAGTGCGCGAGCAGGCCGACGCCCCAGAGAACGAGCGGGATGAGGCTCCAGGGAAAAGTCGGCAAAAACGCCACGTTGATTATGATCAACAGGGCATTGATCAGCACATACAAGACTGCATGGGTGTAAAAGTTTGCGTGCCGCTTCCTGGTTCGCATCTCAGCTTCGGCTCTCTCATACTCTTTGAGAGTGATTCCTTCTGTCATCTTTATCACTTCCTTTGCCTACTCACCACATTGTGAAAGGATTTCTGTGTAGTGAGCAGTCATATCAAAACTCAACAATACATTGTTTTCTGATCAATTCATCCTCTACCATCCCTCGTTAGGAGCATATCACTACATCCTCTCAAAACATTCACAGAACAGGCAGGAAAGATAACAGAAGAATCACAAAGTGCTCTATTCAAAGCGTTAGAAGATAATTCTCCTACGCTGCCGGACAGGTAATTTTCACCTGGTGCGCATTCCTATCGTATACAAACGAGCATGTTTGGCCATTGATAGTGGTCGTGCCAGAACAACCTACCAATACCGTACCATTAATCGAGCAGTCAACAGGCGTGAAAATTGTTGTACCATTAATTGTTGCATCAATCGCTACCCCATTCCCAGCAGTCTTCACCTTGATGGGATCAGGTTGTCCCAACAATTTCATGCAGTTGAGACCATTCGCTTCATATGAAGTTACAAATCGTTGAGCAAGAAAGGTAAATAGCGTATTTGCTACTGCCGGGTCAGGTGAAGCAAATGCTTTGGTCAAGTGAGCATCTAGCATCATGCGTTGCGGTGCGATGGCAAGCAGATTGGTGCAATAATTCCTTGTCCCCGCAGAATTCAAACTTTGCACTACTGGCTGATCCACTCCCATGCGGTAGGAATTAAGCTTATCCATATTGTCCTTGTTACCAACCAGGACCATTGGATCCCGGTTCGGTACTAATGCTACTGGAGCAGCCTGGTGTGCGGCTGCTTGTATTTCGTTGAGCGGCAAAGCCGTCGCCATCTGGCCCGGGTTAGCAAGGTCGGGAGCCATCCATGGTGTACAACCCAGTGCGCCATCCACTACTGTGAGCAGGCGCTCATCGCTTCCATTTTTCGCTACCTGACCCTGACCCTTGAGGGTTGCAGCATTAGCCTGGGTGTCTTGGGCAACCTGGCCGGAAGCGGTAACGAGATAGAAGCTAGTTACATTGTCGCTCTGATCCTGGTCGACGATTGAAAAGTCGCGCGTAGTTGGGCAGGGCAGCCTATCTTTGGCTTTACCTATTGGTGGAGGAACGAGTTTACCTGCTTGAATGGCCTGATTTGCAACCTGAAAGAAGGCTGGAGCGTTACAGTAGGAGTACTGCCCAAAGATAGAGCCAGCAACGCCATTGACACATTTGCCATCCTGAAGGCTATTATTTGTATTCTGCAAGGTTAAGGTATTGCCATTAGAGCCAAACCAAATGCCTACTATTCCTCCGTTAGGGAGTGTTGGCATCACGGGAGCCGCTGCTGGCTGTGTTCCCTGATCAATCACTAATGGGTTGTAGATTGAAATTTTCCCTGTAGCTGGATCAATTACGGCCGCTTGCACAAATGCTGCTTGAGCAGGATTAGCCTCATTACATGGGCCATTATTAGGATTCGTTGCCACTAATTGATAGGGTGTTGCCAGCCCTTTAGCCGTAAGTGGCTGTGCTGGTACAACCAACGTACAATCTCCATTTACAGTATTTGCTGCATGTGATCCTACATGTGGAAGTATGAACACTACTCCTCCTACGAGTGCTACTGCAAGTGACACAACTACTCCGACCAGTATCAATGGTGAGAACCTCTTGCGATGTGTTGGTCGAGTGCTGAAAGAACTACGTCGTAACTTACGCATAATTTTCCTACCTGTTCCTTTTCCTTAAAATCCCCGCATACTATGCGGTACAAGTACCGAAAAATCCCTTTTTAGGCATAGCAATGCCTGGCTCACCACAATAATGTGGAAGCATTTTGTCTCACTGTTGTCGAATCCTGCGCGTCACACCCCTAATAAGGCTCTGTTCTTGTTTGCTTCAATCGGGTAAATCCGGGAAGCACTTGTCCATTTGCAGGCCATTAGCAGAGTCTGCATACAATACAAACAAAATCAGTTCCCTGACATCGCGCCATTTCTATTCATAAAGAGGCAGCTACAGATGGAATACTGTAGACTGATGTGAAACATTTTGATATTTATTGAATTATTGGTTCGGTTGCGATAATACCACAGCCAAAAGAGCATATTTGCATATGCCTGCGGGTTTGTAGCAGTAAAGTACCAAGTTCGGGTTAAGGTTTCTTAACCTGAACTTCATGTTTTCTGGATTGAGAATAATATCCTCAATACTCGTTTATTCAGGCTATTGTAAGGGTTATGTTGCATTCATCAAAGCAATCGTAATGTGAAGGGGGTATTCTCTCGTCATAGGGTACACATACAGAAAAGCGTGTAGTATGACGATTCACACTAACGATGAAGAGGTTGACATGCTTCAGGAAAGAAAGCATACAGTACTCCTGATTGAAGCCGATAGATCATTGAGACGATTGATTACGCTTGGTTTGCAGTATCGTGGTATGCATGTTATTGAAGCCAGTTCTCCTGCAAGTTTACCTGCAATCCAATCGCAACTCCCGGATGTGGTGGTGCTGGATATTGATGGTGAAGTGGGAAGCAACCACACTCTTCTTTCGACTTTCCAGACACATTCGTACTTCTCTTCCGTACCTCTGATCGTTCTGGCCTGGGATTGTCTGGTACCAGGTGGAAATCAGCAGCATAGTTCGCAGGCATCCGTAACGTGCGTGGCTAAACCATTTGACGCACGTACTTTGCATTCGACTATTGAGCAGATACAACGTACAAGTAAAGAAATCAATTCAGTTGCCACGCAGGAACAACAGCTTGCTAATCGCACAGTAACCCCGATTCCAAGTATCTGGCCTCTTATCACTGCTGCTGGCCTGCTCCTCTCATTGATTGGCCTGATGACCCAAATTACCATCAGCGCGTTGGGTCTACTGGTTCTACTTAGTGCCCTGTTATTGTGGACACTTGGCACAAATACTGAGCCTGAGCCGATAGCTGTTTAGGCGGGCTAAGCGAACTCCACTAATTATTCAGGCTCTTGTAAGGAATGCTTCCCAGGCTGCAAGTCAGTTATCAGGCTGACACACAATAATCAATCTGGTACCATCTAACCTGTGGAAAACACTGTAGAAGCATGGAAGATAAAAGAACAGAGCCTGACATTGCACAGGCAGAAAAGCAAGCATCAGTTCCAAAGAGAAAACGTTCGCGGAAGCGCAGCATTATTATCTTTAGCGTTATAACGCTGTTGAATATTGTCGTGCTTGCTTTTCTTTGGACACAATTGCTGACTCCTGCTCAGACTACTACCCGGGGCTCAAGTCAGACAAATACGAATGATCCGCTCATTGGCCATCCTGCACCGAACTTTACGTTGGATGCGCTCAACGTGAGCCCTGATGCACCAGTATCTCTGTCGAGTTTCAAGGGAAAGCCGGTCATTCTGAATGTCTGGAATTCAACGTGCTTGCCGTGTATGGATGAAGCGCATCTCTTGCAGTCAATGTGGCAAAAGGTAAAGCCTCAAGGCGTTGTCTTAATTGGCATCGATTTTCAGGATTTGAAGGGTGATGGGGTGAGTTTTTTAAAGAAATATGGCGTTACTTACCAAAACGTTTTAGATGTGAGTGGCTCAACTGCAATTAGCTATGGAGTAACAGCTACGCCTGAGACTCTTTTTATCAATCGCCAGGGAGTGGTTGTCAGTAGAGTAATAGCTGAGATTAATGAGCAGTCATTTCAGAGCAACCTGCAATTGATTACCCGATAATGGAAAATGTAGGGATTGACCGTCCCAGGACGGGAAAGGCTTTACTCAGTTCCTTAAGTACGTGTCAGAAACTCGTCGCCAGGTTACTTGATGTTTGAAATTCGCTTGATTGTCAGGACTGCTCATTTAGTGGCCGCGGCTGCATGGGTCGGCGGGAGTGTTGTATATCTTGCGGTAATCCTACCTGCATTACGTATTAGAGGGGCTGCGCCTGAATTATACACACAGATTGCCACACTTTTTCGGAGTATGGTTAATATATGTGTAGGAGTGCTTTTATTGAGCGGTGCCTATATGATGTTTGATCGTCTGACAACGACATCTCTCGGCTGGCCTTATTTAGCTATCTTAGGTATTAAGATTACCGCCGCACTTGGCATGTTCGTATTAGCTATTTATCTTGGGCAGAGTAGCGTGCGCAAACTGGCAAAGCGTACAACGCGTTTTTCCAAAGTCGCGCCGCAACTCATGCTAGCCCTGGGTATACTGGTATTTTTACTGGGTGCGCTCCTCAACGGAATGTTCGAGGCGACTATTGCACCTATGTAAAAGTCAACATTATTTTCAGGTCTTTTGGAAGGTCGTAACATGCAAACTGTTGTGAGTATGGATCAGGAACAAGAGAAGCCATTACCACGCCGTCGTAGAAGGCTACCGATAGCCTTCATTCTGGGTGGGCTTGCTATTCTGGGAGCGGTGATCTATCTTGTATATGCCAATACACAGGCTGACGCTGTGTACTATTTTACGGTCTCTGAGCTGAAGCACTGCTCTATCTGTAGTTCGCAATCGGTACGTGTGGCTGGCAATGTACAGGCGGGATCGATTGTACACAACGATCAACAGCAACAGGTTCGTTTTGTTATTTCAGATGGTGGACATACGCTCCCTGTTGTCTATAGCGGCATTGTGCCCGATATCTTTCGCCCTGGCATCACGGTAGTTGTAGAAGGCCATTATACGGGTCAGGGTCCATTTCAGGCTCAAACGCTACTTGCAAAATGCCCATCAAAGTTTCAGGCTGCGACACCAGGGCCGTAGGGGCGAGGTTTATCCTCGCCCGGTAGTAAGGTTTTATCGTGTATTTCTCCGATATAGGCATCATCTCGCTCATACTTGCTTTAGGATTTTCCATCTTCACGATGGTCGTCGCCCCATTGGGTGCGTCGCGCCGACTACCTCAACTCGTTGCCAGCGCCAAACGCAGTGTTCTGGCTGTGGCTTTTTTTCTAATACTGGCATCAGCCGCATTGATTGCTTCTTTTCTCACACATGACTTTGGTTTAAGCTATGTTGCACAACATTCCAGTAGAGCGATGCCCTGGTACTACACGACCTCGGCTTTTTATGGTGGGCAAGAAGGTTCTCTGCTATACTGGGCTTTAATGCTGTCCATCTTCTCTGCACTATTTGTCTTTACTGCGAGACGTGCACCCACTGTGCTCGTACCCTATACAATTGCTACCTTGATGGGCATTGAGACTTTTCTTCTGATAGTCCTTGCGACTGTCAGCAGTCCTTTTGTGCGACTGCCAGTGCCATTAGCTGATGGAGTGGGCCTGAATCCACTGCTGATGGATCCCGGCATGCTTATTCATCCCCCAATGCTTTTGATGGGCTATATGAGCTTTTCAGTGCCTTTCGCTCTCGCGGTTGCTGCCATGATAACCGGCAAACTCGATAGCGACTGGTTGCGCTCTATTCGTCGTTGGATGCTAGCGGCGTGGTCAATCCAGACGTTGGGACTTGTGTTAGGAGCATGGTGGGCCTATCATGTCCTTGGATGGGGTGGATATTGGGGCTGGGATCCGGTAGAGAATGCCGCGTTGTTGCCGTGGCTAACCGCAACAGCGTTTCTCCATTCAGCCATGGTGCAAGAACGCAGGGGTATGCTCAAGGTCTGGAACCTGAGCCTGGTTATCGCCTCCTTTGCTCTCTCGATATTTGGCACGTTTGAGGTGCGTAGCGGCATTATCAATTCCGTCCACTCGTTTGCCTATTCATCGATCGGTGCATATTTTCTAGCATTTCTCTGCATCGTGATTCTGTCGAGCATTGCCCTCTTCATATTTCGCTTGCCAAAGCTACGGCCAGAACAAGAATTTGATTCGGTAATCTCGCGTGAAGGAAGTTTTTTGCTCAACAATCTCCTGCTCGTTGGTATAACGTTCGCAACACTCTGGGGCACCCTTTTCCCGCTTATTTCAGATGCAGTCCGCCATCAAACTCTCACTGTTGGACCACCATTTTATAACCAGGTCGATGGGCCAATCTTTATTGCACTCATCCTTGTTATGGGAATAGGGCCATTACTGGCATGGAGGCGCACCTCTACACGCGTTTTACGACGTAACCTGGGTATTCCAGCGCTTGCAGCGGCTATATGTGCTGCCGTGCTGCCACTTCTGGGTATTCGTGATGTCTGGGCGAACATCGCCTTTGCAGTCTGCTCTTTTACAGCTTGCGCCATTCTCTACGAAATGTGGCGTGGCGTGCGTGTGAGGCACCGCCACGGAGAGTCTTACCCTGTTGCCCTCTATATGCTTTTCGAGCGCTACCGGCAGCGTTATGGAGGTTACCTGGTACATTTAGGACTGGTAATGCTCGCTGTGGGAATCATCGGTTCGCACTTCTTTCAGGTTCAGCAAGATGCTGTACTCAAACCAGGGCAAGAAATGAATGTGGCAGGTTATAAACTCGTCTATTTTGGTAATATAAATAGAACCTATCCAGATGTAGAAATTTTGACAGCACAGCTACAGGTCTGGCACGATGGGCAGCTACAGCAGTTTATTTATCCAGGCCGCCAACTCTATACCAGTTTTGCGGATCAGCCTACAAGCCTGATCTCCATCACAACCTCTAATCTCACAGATCTTTATGTTTTTCTTGCAGACTGGAAGGGTGTTTCCCAGGCTACCATTCGTGTCTTTGTTAACCCTCTTGTGCCTCTCGTCTGGTTTGGAGGAATCGTTATGCTCCTCGGTGGCATCATATGCTGGTGGCCTCCAAGAAGAAAACGATCCGTTGCTCCCACCGGGCTAGAAGCGATTCAAGTTCCTGAGCCAGTAGGGGTTGTATCGAGTGGAGGAGGGACGTTTGTATCGACCTCATTGGATATCGTTGACCTCACCGGTGATAACAAAGAGGGCGCACAATGAGCAAGCGACAATCTCTGCTTCTATTTCTTGGCATCGTGGCAGTCATCAGCTCTATCTGGCTCTATGCGTTGCTCGTCTCGCCTTCCAGGCAAACACTGGATCAACGCGCGCATGATGTGGCTTCGCAATTGAAGTGCCTGGTCTGCCAGGGCGAATCTGTGGCTGACTCTCCGTCGATGTTGTCATTACAAATGCGTGGCATTATTCGCCAGCAACTGCAATCAGGGAAATCCGAGCAAGAAGTAATTCAGTATTTCGTGTCGCGCTATGGCGACCGCATACTTTTATCGCCTCCAATGCAAGGCCTGGCACTACTGGCCTGGATCTTTCCTATCGCATTGATGATAAGTGGAGCGCTGTTAGTCTTTTTTGTCCTGCGAAGCTGGCAATTGCACGCTGGTAAAGAACCTGACGATGCTGATAAAGCAGATTCCGCGAATATCGATGAGCAAGAACTTGCATATTACCAGCAACAGATTGAACAAGAGCTGGCTGCCGAAGACCCTATTTTTTCGCAACCCGGTTCGGAGGTTGAATAATGCAGTTGTTTCCAATCATTGTTGCGATAATACTCGGTGGCTTTTCTCTGGCGTATGTTCTTTATCCTATCTATCGACGCGCGCCTTTAGAAACAACACAGGCTACGCGTTTAAATATATCAGTAAACTCACAGACTGATCGTGAACAGAATGCGCGTTCAGCCCTTCAAGAAGTCGAGCTAGATTATCAGCTTGGCAACCTGGGAGAAACCGACTATCGTTCCATGCGCACGCGCTACTTGAGACGAGCAGCCCTGGCATTGAAATCACGCCATGAACGCGAACAAGAACTTGATGCTCGGATTGAAGAGAAGTTGCGCTTGCTGAAAGAACAGAACGAGCAAGTAAATGAATGATTATTGTAAAGATACAATGAATGGTGAGTATACCTATACTCTGATCCCTTGCCCAACCTCAGGGCGGGGGCAAACGAAGGAAGTACAAGACGCCAGTTCGATGGCACGCAAAGGGACATCCACCCCACCCCGAGGGCGGCCGCAAGGGCGCGCCCCTACTATATACGATTTGGTTCATTTGTTTAACATTTTCGTCCTTTCCATAAGAGAACTCCTTCGGTTCCTAACATTCATGTTACGTTTTGCACAACCCACCAACACCGTCGAAGACGATGCGCGTTCGTGTATAGTAGGGACTGGGCAGCCGCGTCCGGGGGACGATGAAGGCGCCCCTGTCCTGGCGCTCTTGCGGCCGCCCTGGGGTGGGGCGCTCCTTCTTGCTCTTGTGTTCCTCCTGTTCCCATTACAGGTATCAGCGCATACTGCTACAAATACTGGTCGGATTTATGGACAACTGCTCGATGGCACGAAACGCAACGCACCATTGGCAGGTCAAAGCGTAACATTGCAGATGGCGCAGGGAGAGAATGCACGTGATCTCACAAGCACGACGACTGATGCGCATGGTATGTTCTCTTTTAGTGATCTGAATACAGATAAAACCATCAACTATGCTCTCTATACGCTGTATCAGGGATCGCAATATTATACTGATTTGATCGACCTGAGTTCCCGGCCAGTTCAGCATATAAACCTCACCGTCTATGATGCGACAACAAGCATTGCCAACATTGCCATTGTTCAAGCCAATATTTTGATCGCTAAAGCTGATGCGAAAAGTAGCCTTATTACCATTTCTGAAAACTACATTTTCGAGAATTTAGGTCTAACGACATACGTTGGATCGCTTCAGGCACACGGCAGTAAGCCAAATGCACTGCTCTTCTCATTACCAAAAAACGCTCGAAATGTGTCGCTCAAGTCAGGCTTCGATGGGTACCAGATCATTCAGGTAGATTCAGGTTTTGCAACGAACGCCTCTGTTTCCCCGGGCTTGTCGCAGTTTGCTTTTTCCTTTCAAGTACCCTACACGACATCAAATTATGATTTCAGTTATACGGTTGTGTATCCTACGGTGAATCTTACGCTGCTTGTGCCATTGAATATACATGCCAGCTCAGCCGCACTGAATTCACATGGGCCTGTAAATGCTAACCAGCAAACATTCCAGCAATTCAACGCAAAAAAACTCCTGGCAGATACGCAGTTTCATGTACAATTGGATGGTTTGCCCGTATCCCAGCAAGCTGTTAATCCTCAACCGCTCAATCCAAATACACGCTGGATCATCCTCGCAATTCTACTCATGCTAGCAATTGTGGGCGTGACATGGCTTGTATATCAACTCTCGCGTCGCCAGGCAACAAAGCGACAAAAACAGACATCTCAGACCTCGCGAGGGGGACGGGATGCTGTAACAGCGAAGAAGGGATCTGTAGACCGCCCGTCATCAAACGATACTGTTCCATCTCAAAACGATCAGCAAGAGGCATTACTGCAAGAGTTGCTTCGTCTGGATAAGGCATACGAAGCTGGTACAATAAAGAAAGCAGAATATGGTGAACAGCGTGCCAGAATAAAGACAGAGCTTCGTAGTCTGATGAGTAAGGATCTTGTTGAACAGTCGGCTACAGTCAAGAAAACGGCTAAAAGTAGCGGCAAGGGGGCAACGTGAGCGCTCCGTATCTGGAGATAAAGGGACTCAAGAAAAACTATAATTTCAAGCCTATCTTACGCGGCATAGACATTCTGCTCGATCAAGGCAAGTGCATGGCACTGCTAGGCGCGAATGGTGCGGGAAAAACAACACTGCTGCGTATCCTGGCCTGTTTGACCAAACCTGTCGCGGGAACTGTGCGTATTGGCGGATTGGATATTGGACAAGATGTGCAACAGATACGCCTGCTTGTGGGTTTTGCCGGTCACCAGCCCAATCTGTACGATGAACTGACAGTGCTTGAAAATTTGCTGTTCTTTGGTCGTATGTATGCTGTGAAGAATGCGCGCGAGCGAGCTGATACCTTGCTACAACGGGTAGGTCTGGCGCGACGTTTTAGCGAGCGGGCAGGCACACTTTCTCGCGGCCAACTTCAGCGCTTATCATTAGCAAGAGCCTTACTACATTCACCGGGATTGCTCTTGCTCGATGAACCGGATGCAGGGCTTGACGATGAAGGGATTGCGATGCTTGAAGAGCTACTGAGAGAGCATGCAGCGCAAGGAGGCACAACGTTGTTCACCACACATAACTTTGAGCGGGCTGAGACATTCAGCGACCAGATTTGCATGTTGAGTGGAGGGCGCGTGGTGTATCAACAGGCATCGAGCGAACTGGAAGCGGGGAGTGTTCGGCTTGCTTATCAGGAGGCGCTGCGATGACGTTTCTATCACAGGTCCAGGCTATATTGTGGAAGGATATACGCTGCGAATTGCGTAGCAAGCAAACCTGGATGAGTATGGGTTTGTTTGCGCTCCTCGTGCTGGTTATCTTTAACTTTGCCTTTGACCTGCGTGTAGATAATAAAGCTGCGATTGCTCCTGGCGCTCTATGGGTAGCGTTTGTATTCGCGAGTTTGCTCGGATTGGGACGTACCATAACCGCAGAACAGGAAAAGGGGTCAATGGATCGTTTGATGCTTTGCCCGGTAGATCGTAAAGCCATTTACCTTGCGAAGCTACTTGGAAATATCTTATTTATCTCAGTGGTAGAAATTATTGCTCTGCCCATCTTTGCAGCCTTATTCGCTGTTCCCCTTTTTACAGGTGAACTTTTGCCAATTGTATTGCTTGGCACAATTGGCATTGCCACCATTGGCACGCTATTTTCAGCAATCGCTGCTGCGACGCAGGCTCGTGAATTGTTATTGCCACTGCTGGTCTTTCCATTGATCGTTCCAGTTGTTATAGGCGCGGTGCGTGCCACAGGCGCATTGATGACAACATCGGTGAACGAACCACCCTGGTTGGGCATGATGCTGGCCTTCGATGTAATTTTTTTAAGCGTTTCCCTGCTTACGTTTGAATATGTGATAGAGGAATAACAGATATGGCGTTAGTAAAAAAAGAAGCAGTTGTTGAGCAAAAGGCAACTAAGCGTAGCTCGTTTCGCCAGGATACACGTTTTCCGGTTGTATCCATTATACTGGGCATGCTTTCATTGATAGGCATGATGGTTTCAATCTGGATGATTTTTTTGTACGCGCCGATGGATGCTATCCAGGGAAATTCTCAGCGCATCTTTTACTTTCATGTGCCTGTGGCGTGGCTAGGCATGCTGAGCTTTGTGATAGTTGCCTTTGCTGGGGTCGTCTATCTAGTGAAGAAAGATGATCGCTGGGATTGGGTGGCTCGTGCTTCAGCAGAACTTGGGGCTTTTTTCATTACACTGGCGTTGATTCTCGGATCTATCTGGGGTAGAACCATCTGGGGCACCTGGTGGACCTGGGATGCTCGCCTGACGACAACCCTGATCCTCTGGTTCATCTACATCGGTTATTTGATGCTGCGTAATTATATGGGGCGCACCTCGGCCAGCGCTCGTGCTGGAGCTGTCCTGGCAATCATCGGCGTCATCGATTTACCAATTATTTATGAGTCTGTGAACTGGTGGCGTACCCTGCATCCAACCGCGCAGGTTGGTGTTCAGGGCGCATTACCACCTTCAGTAGTGCTCACTTTAATGGTTGCTTTGACGACATTTACGTTGCTGTATAGTTTCTTGATGCTACAACTCTACCAATTGCAGAGAGCGCAGGCACTAGCACAACAATTACGAGCCAGTATGGAATAAATGAAAGAAGTGAATATAATAAGCGGGGTTCTAAGGGCCTGCAAGGCTCCTTAGCGGGGTGCGGGGTGTCCCCGCCACATATACTTTCTGCCGCCGAAGGCGGCGCGAAAAAAGCCCACGCAGTTATAAAGAAGCGAGGAATTACATGCAAGGATTTGGTTATCTCGTGGCTGCTTATGCAATCGTATGGATTGCCCTGTTTGCCTTTTTAGCAGTGCTTATGCTGCGCATACGCGGCGTGCGCACAGAACTTGCAGCCGTTGAGCAGCTGGTGCGAGAGCAGCAGGAAAAACAGAATATTTAAAGGGGTGAGTATCGTGTCTACTACTGAAGAGACAAATGCGCCAGTAACAGAGAAAGAAGTCAAACCTGCCCGGGGAATACCATATAGAAGGGCAGTTATTCTGCTCGTAGCCGGTGATCTGCTCTGCTTTTTGATTTTTGTTGCGTTAGGACGCAGTTCGCATGGAGAAGCGTCAGGTTTTGCGGCTATCTCGCAGATCGTCGTCACCGCATTGCCTTTTATTGCTGGCTGGTTTCTGGTCTCACCATTCGTAGGTGCCTTTCGGCATAAGATTATGGCAGAACCTCGATCCATGGTTATACGCACTGCTGTGTCCTGGCTGCTAGCATGGCCAGTTGCGCTGCTGCTGCGTGGAATTTTTGTAGATCACGGGGTGCCGCCGCTGAGTTTTGCCATCGTCGTTCTCCTGTTTAATATGCTACTTCTCCTGATATGGCGCTGGCCCTTTGCTTTGAATAATAGGATGAGGAAACGCGGGGCATAAAAGAAGCGGTTGCATTAGCGACCCATATCCAAAGCTGAGAGCAATAGCGATGTGCTAGATTCATTATAACAAATAGCAATATCCAACTTCCTGGCAAAGTACGGCAACATGCAGACATTGAACCATAGTGCTTGCGCAAGGCAGTGTCGCAACACAGTCCTTCTTTGAGAAAGGAGTTTTATTGAATGGCCGGGCCAATCATTCGCACAGAACACCTTTCACGTTTTTTTAGCACAGTCAAAGCGGTCGATGATCTCTCACTGGAGGTGCCTGCGGGAATAGTCTTTGGTTTTCTGGGACCAAATGGCGCTGGTAAAACAACCACCATCCATCTCCTGCTTGGTCTGTTGGAACCAACCCGGGGTCAGGCCAGCGTGCTTGGCTTCGATACGCGCACGCAGGCGGATGAAATTCGTACCCGCATCGGAGCCTTGCTCGAATTTGCGGGACTGTACGAGCGTATGACTGCCGAAGACAACCTGGAGTTGTACGGGCGTATCTACCATATGCCAGCCGCCGAACGACGGGCGCGCATCAAAGAACTGCTCACTCACCTCGATCTCTGGGATCGTCGCAAGGATCCAGTAGGCAAATGGAGTAGAGGGATGAAACAAAAACTCGCGGTGGCACGGGCGCTCCTTCACCATCCTCCATTGATCTTCCTGGATGAACCGACGGCAGGGTTTGATCCGATTGCGGCTGCGGCATTGCGAAATGATCTGGCTAGCCTGGTAGCGCGCGAAGGCGTGACGGTCTTCCTCAACACACACAACCTGACAGAAGCTGAAAAACTCTGTGCCCAGGTGGGAGTGATTCGCCAGGGAAAACTGCTAGCGGTTGGCAACCCCGATGAGTTGCGTTTGAGGACAGGCGGTCCGCAGGCAGAGATCGTGGGGGAGGGCTTCACCGATCAGACACTTGTAATGCTGCGAGAGCGACCAGAGGTAACGAATGTCGAATTGCACAATAGTCATCTCACCATTGAACTGCGCGGAGAGAGCAAGATCGGCCCTCTCGTCAGCTTGATAGTGAGGTCAGGCGGAGAGATTGAGGAAATACGAAGGGGAAAGGCCAGCCTGGAAGATGTTTTCCTGACTCTGATGGAGGAAGAAAACACATGAATGACATCTTGACAATGCTGTGGAAGGAAGCGAAGGACGTTCTCTTCCAGGGTGGGTGGAGGTCGCTGTTACGTCCTCTGATTGTGATAGGCATTATGGGAATCTATCTCCCATTACAACTCGGATCTCAGTGGATAGACCTCACGCCACTTGGAACGCTTCTTCTGCTCTGGATCCCTTTCTTTGTGATTATTAGTTTCATTGGTGATGTTATCGCCGGAGAGCGCGAGCGCCATACCCTGGAAACCTTGCTTGCCAGCCGCATGCCAGATCGAGCGATCCTGCTGGGGAAGATAGTAGCTGTTGTCATCTATGCCTGGGGCATGGGCGTGATCAGTTTATTGCTGGGCCTGGTGTTAGTCAACCTGTTTCGTACTCAGGGGAACTGGGTGTTCTATCCGCTCGATCTGTTCGTGGATGCTCTCGTCTTAATACTGCTAGTCAGTGTGCTTGGAGCAAGCGCGGGCACGCTGATATCGATGAGAGTAGCGACGGTGCGGCAGGCTCAACAAATTCTGAGCATTGGCACGATCGTGTTTGTATTCGGGATCATCTTTGCAGTGCAAGCCGTGCCTGCGAATGTTGTCTCATCGTTAACCTATTCGCAGTTTTTGCTCATTGCAATGGCGTTTATAGCTGTACTGGATGCGATCTTGCTTGGACTATCACTGGCCAGCTTCCGACGTGCGCGCTTAATCTTGA
>Ga0209048_10003015_pt1 | contig 16508 bp, 14 predicted proteins | sample FrelakmetCRP12CR_FD_187146 | JGI IMG/M metagenome (GOLD analysis project Ga0209048, IMG submission 187146) | Freshwater lake sediment microbial communities from the University of Notre Dame, USA, for methane emissions studies - CRP12 CR (SPAdes)... | ecosystem: Environmental > Aquatic >... | reverse complement strand
CCCGCCGCACCCACTGAACGAATTCGTCCGACCATCCCTTAAGCCTCAGACCTACCCTGATGCGTACATCCATTGAGATTCGCTGTCAATGTCCGTGCGCATCGTCTCGTCGTTTGCCATGCTGCTATCAGCGCCTCCTTACCACACGACATCTCCCTGGAGCACACGTCGCAGATAGGTTGCACTCGATCTTGGTGTGCACCGCTTCGGGCCCAAAAACCCTCCGTTCCTGAGAGCGCCACGGCGCACCGTCTGCGCTGCCAATGTCCCCCACTGCTCCACTGAAAATGATCAGGGCCCCCGCTCACGGCTTAACGCCGATGCGCTCATACCGGTTAAGAAGGCGCCCTGTGTTACATACCCACTGGCGGAAATTGCAAGCGAATTGTGCGGAGGCGTAAAACGGCAAACGATCTGGCCTTGGGCCACCTGTCTCGTAGTGCCACTCCGTGATCGCCTTGCCGGCCCGGCCTGGACACCGGCAAATTGGTAAGAAGTGAACGAATATTCCTCCCCTTGTTGACCATTTCTTCCATGTAGTCGCTGCAGAGATGGGGTAGATACAGGGTGAGCTGGTTTCTGGCCAGACGTGTGTCGTGATGCCGATTTTTTCAGATTTCAGTGCCGCTGTCTGCGTCGTTGGGGCCCTGCTCGCGTGCCTTCAAGCAGCGCGGACGCCGGGGCGCCCGGTGGCGGCTGTCGGCGCTGCGCTGGCAGCGCTCGGCGGTTGGGCGCTCATCTCGGCGCTCTATCTGCGCATGCCGTTCTCGTCTCAGCGAGTCCACGCTTTACTCATCGGGCTCTGCCTAGCACCCGCTCCCTGGCTTGCCGCGGGGCTAGCGTTGCGCGAAGGTGGTGTTTCCCCAGCGTGGCACCGTTGGCACGCCTGCCTGGTTACCCTGGCCATTGGTTCGACTGCGGCAGCTGTGTTGATGCAATTAGCCGGCGTCGACTGGATCACCGGCATTGGCCCCGAGCCAGCCGTGGTGCTGACGCGCTGGGGCCTGGTCGCTGTGGCGATCGGAGCGCTGCCCTGTTGCGCAGCGGTTTCGCTGATAGCCGGCCAGCTGCGCGCCGATGTGGCAACAACGCCAGCACTGCTTCTAGGGGCGCTCGGTGCCGCAAGCAGTTTGCTGTGGGTCGCCTGCGCCGTGATGTGGCACGGGTACTTGACCCCGTCGGCAGTGGCGTCTGGCATGGCTCTTGGCGCCGTCGCGGTCCTCGTAGGGGCAGTTGGGGCTGTAAGCGAGGTGCCGCTTGGAAAGCCGCTGGTGCCATCTCGACGGCTCGTCTACGGCGCGGCCGCCGCAGGGTTGGTCGCCTTCTACCTTGTTGCCGCACACGTTGCGCTCGGGTGGGCAACGGAATTCGCGCGCCAGGCCGTACCTGAAATCGCTCCGGCATTCGCTTTCGTCGTGGTCGCGGCGCTTGTGGGCGTTGTCGGCTCGACTCGTTTGCGCCACCGACTGTGGGTGACGATCGGCCAGCAACTCTTCCGCAGCAAGCATGATTATGGGGAAGTCTGGATCCGGCTGACCGAGCTGGTGTCCGCCGCTCACACCGTGCCGGATCTCGTGCATGGCGCTGCGGCGCTGTGTCGCAACGTCCTCGGGGGTCCGGAGGTAAGTGTCTGGTTGACCGACTCGAGTGGCGGACTCCGGCGTGCTGCGACAACGGCGGCTCTCGGCGAAGTCGAGCAGGCTGAACGTCTCGTGCTGCCCGAGACGCCTTCCCGGAACGGCTCAGCGAGTTCGCAGAATGTGGCAGAGGCGGAGCTCACACGGTTGACGGGGGCATCCTTTGCGTGCGCGTTGATCCTCAATGGTCGCGTCTTGGGGGCGTTCGCAATCGGTTCGTCCGCATCCCATATCCTCCTCGATGACGAAGACCGCCGGCTCGTGCGCTACATCGTCGCCCAGGTGGCGAGTGCGCTGGGGCTGTTTCAGCTCGGGGAGGAGGTGGCCGACGCGCGAGAAGTCGGCTCCTTCCACCGACTCTCCGCCTTCGTGGTCCATGACCTGAAGAATCTCGTGGCACAGCAGTCCTTGGTGCTCGAGAACGCCGCCAAGTTCCGCAGTGACCCAGCGTTCGTTCACGATGCGTTGGCTGCCTTCGAGGACTCGACGGGCCGTATGCGATCGCTGATCGGTCGGCTACGCTCGCGCGAGTCCACGAGCCCCGCGCACGCTGCCCCCTGTGACGTTCTCGAGGTGATCCAAGACTTGGTCGCGCGGCAGCAAGTCGCCCTTCGGCATGGGACGAGCCTCCAACTCGTCGCTCCGGCGCAGGTACTGGGGTGTCCCGTGTCTCTTGACCGACCGGCAGCCGCGCAACTCTTCAGCAACCTCTTGGTGAACGCCATCGAGAGCTTGCCGATCGAAGGCGGCGAGATCACCATCACGATCCAGGCCACGGCACGCTGTTGGCGGGTCGACGTACAGGACACCGGCGTCGGCATCCCGGCTTCGTTTCTGCGCGAGCAGGTCTTTCGTCCGTTTCACACAACGAAGGAGCAGGGTCTGGGAATCGGGCTCTATCAATGCAAATCGATTGTCGACGCTGCCGGCGGAACTATCAACGTGAGTAGCACCCCCAACGCAGGAACTCTGGTCCGGGTCACCCTTCCCGCCCTCGAACTGAGCGAGAGCGGAGCGACAAGCACAATGGAGACGCTGTATGGATAAACCAACGCTTCTGGTCGTTGACGACCACGAACACATTCTCAAGCAACTGAGTTGGGCTCTCAGCGACGATTTCACGGTGCACACTGCCGTCTCGCACGACGCAGCGCTGGACACACTGCGGAAGTCCCGCCCCGCGCTCATGACGCTCGACTTGGCACTTGCTCCGGGCATCAACAACCGGCATGCCGGCTTCGAGATTCTGCGCGCCGCGCTGCAGGACGATCCGGCCATCAAGGCCATTGTGATCACCAGTGATCAGGAGGAAACGACCGCCATGCAGGCCTTACGGCTGGGGGCGTTCGATTACTTCGTGAAGCCATTGCCGGTCGAGGAACTACGCGCTGCTCTAAAGCGTGCTGCCTACTTGGCAGACCTCGAACGTCGCACCGGCAGCACGGTCGATGACCCCGGCGATGCCATCGGCATAGTCGGGGAATCGCCGGCTGCCATCGCGCTGCGCCAACGGGTACGGCGTGTCGCCGAGACCGACTTTACCGCACTCATTCTGGGAGAGAGCGGGGTCGGAAAGGAACTCGTCGCCCAGGCGATCGCGCGGCTCAGTGTGCGGCGCGACCGGGCCTTCGTCGTGGTCAACTGCGCTGCGATCCCCGAGAACCTGCTCGAAAGCGAGCTGTTCGGTCACGAGAAGGGGTCCTTTACCGGGGCGCACGTACAGAAGAAGGGAAAGTTCGAGCTCGCGGACTCGGGGACGCTGTTCCTGGACGAGATCGGAGACCTCAGCGCCGGCCTGCAGGCGAAGCTCCTACGCTTCTTGCAGGAGCGGACCATCGAACGCGTCGGCGGCACCCGCCTCATCCAGCTCGATGTGCGCATACTCGCCGCGACGAATCGGGACCTGGAGCGTGACGTACGCGACAAGCTCTTCCGCGAAGATCTTTACTACCGTTTGAAGGTCCTCCCCGTCCGCGTGCCGGCATTACGCGAACGCGGCGAGGACGTGCTGGTTCTTGCCAACTACTTCCTTGAGCGTCTGGCGCGCGACCTCGGCACGCCGCGCAAGCGCCTCAATAATGGGGCCGAATTGCTGCTGAAACGGCATGACTGGCCAGGTAACGTCCGCGAGCTGGAGAACGTAATCCATGCCGCTGCAGTGACGACAACGCGGACGATAATCACCGGGGACGCGCTGGATTTGGTTCCGTCCGACAAGGCACCGCGCGACCTGCGGGCGGCCCGTGATGAGCTGGAACGGGCACTGATCGAGCGCGCCTTGTGGAGAAACAATGGTGTGATCAGCCGCGCCGCCCGCGAGCTCTCCATCAGCCGTGTCACGCTCTACGACCTGCTCGACAAGCATGGCCTGCGCACATCGGCCATTCCGCTGGTGGACTGATTTCAGGCAGGACAGGACTGAGGAAGCCCGCGTCCAGACTTGAATCCTGATCGTTGCTCGTCAGTGACCTAGGGTCAGTGGCAGAAAGCGCACGGCGGCGTGCCTTCTTTCGCGGGTCCGCAACAGCTTTGCGGGGCGTATGCTTCGTGGTAAGCGCGCGCACCATGCGGATGTCGATTTGCGTCGCATCGGTGCTGGCCTGCGTCGCGCTACAGGCGTGCAGCAACAGCATTCTGCGCAACGCCGCGGAGGCGGGCGTTGCGAGCGTGCTCGAACCACCGCTCGCCTCACCGACGGCAGCTACGGGCCGATCGGGCGCAGTTCAGCCGCCTTGAGCGTGGTGGCGGCGTCGACCGCGTCGTTCGTACACACCGTGAACGCCGCGCTGCTGGTTCCCGTGGCGCCCTGATCGGTGGTGACGACGAGCGACGCCGGCCGGGTGCAGGTGAAGGGCCACCGGACAACCAGCATCGTCGGGGTGACCGCTTCCACCGGCGCACTCACCCCGTTGATCTGTACGCAGTTGCCACGCAGCGGAACGCAGCGGTTGCGCCCGGTCACGTCGGCGCACTGGCTTTCGGCAAAGTGGCCGTCGATGACGTTGAATCCCGACCCAAAGATGCGCAACAGGTCGCCGTGCTTGCCGATCACCGGCGCCACTGCAGTGACGAGCGGTGCTTGCAGCGAGCGATGCGCCTGGGCGGGCGAGAACGCGGTGTTGGCGCCGTGATCACTGATATCCAGCGATGCGATGGCTGCGTCGGCGCAGGTGGTGTCGTGGCCGCAGTGCTCCCATTGGTTGTTGATCGTGCTCACCAGCATGCCGGTCGCATTGCGAAAGTTGGCGCCGCCGGCAGGCAGATTGTTCTGCGTGAAGGCGTTGTCACCGGCGCCGGCGAATTGCCCGCCGCCGAAGTCCGCCATCGAGGAGTTGGCAACGACGGCGCCGTCCACGGCGTTGCAGACCGCGCTCGTGCCCTCGACCAGCGCCGTCGCGGCGGGCCCGACGTCGTTGAAGACGCGGATACCGGACGAGCCGTTAATGGCCAGGTAGTCGTCAAGCGAGTGCGCAAAGGCGAATGCCCGCACGGAGAAGCCGTTGGCGCCGTTGCCGCGCGCGACGTTGCCCCACGAGCGCATCTCTGAATACCCGATCGTGAAGCTGTTGTCGTCGCGCGCGTTCACAGACAAGCCGTTCTGTGCCGTACCGCCACGGTTGCGCTCGATGAGGTTGTGCCACGCCTGCACGTGGCCGCCCAGCGTCGCCTGGATGCCGCCGTTGACGTTGTCGTGTACCCAGCTGTGTTCGACGCGCACGTGCGCCCCCGTCGTCACCTTGATGCCCTTGTCCGAGGCGCCGGAAACCTCGCAGTCGCGGATGACGTTCACGCTGTCGTCGAAGTCTTTGCCGGCGTCGGTGTCGACACCGATGCCGTCGCCGGTGGCGGCACCTTGCACAATCACGTGCTCCACGACGTTCGCGTCCGCCGCTGCGCCGGTGATGTTCACGACATCGCGATTGCCGCCACCGGCGTTCTGCAACCGCAAGCCAACGATCCGGTTGCGCGGCCCGCTGACGGCAACGACCGGGATCGCCAAGCCATCGGCGTCGATGACGCGATTGCCTACCGCTCCGCTGGCGTCGGTGCCGTCGATGGTGACGTCGCTCGTCGCCAACGTCGGCAGCTGGAATTGGAGGTGCAGTGCGGTCGGGACGCCGGCTGGAAACACAGTTGGGTCGAACTGGATAAGCAGCGGCTTGGCGCTGCCGTCCGCTTTCTGCAACGCGCTGCGCAGCGACCCGTCGCCCTCGTTGGTCGTCGTCTGCACCGACAGCACGCTGGCGAAGGCGGTGAAGCGCACGTGGTTCGGCGCGTCGTCGCTCACCAGCATCGATGTCTGGTGTTGCACCTGGCCGGTGCGCGGGGTCAGCACGCGCACCGAGTGCCGCCACTCGCCTGGCGCGAGCCCATCCGTGCTGCCGCATGAGACGACGCCGCTGCCGGAGCACTCCAGGTTGACGCTGTAAGACGTTGGGCGGGCTGTGGTGTGACAGGCCTGATCGATGCGCTCGCCCGTCAGGGTGACGGAGACGGTCGAGGTTCCCGTTTGATTGTCGATCTCGAAAACGAGATCCGCGCCCGTGGTTGGACAGAGCCCGGGTGTGGCGGTGCGGGTGGCGGTGCGCGTGATTGTCGCGGTGCTGGTGGTGGTGGGTGTTGGTGACTCGTCGGGATCCGGGGTCACCGTTGGCGTCGCCGTCGCACTTGGTGACGCTGTCGGCGGCGGTGTGGGCACCCCGGAAGCCACGAGCACACCGGTTACGTCAGCGGCGCTGACCACGCCGTCACCGTTCAGATCGCACGTTGCGGACGGATCGTGAAAGACGGCGCTGATGACCGCGCCGAGATCGTCGCAGCCGATGGCCCCGGCCGGCGTCGACAAACTTAGGAACAGCAGCAGGGCCGCCCAGCGGGAACGGACCGGCCGGGCGGCGTCACTCATTCACAATCGAGATGGCTTGCCGCGGGCACCTCCGCACCGCCGCCTCCACCTTCGCGCGCAGCTCCACGCCGGGTCGCTCCACGAGCAGATGCGCCCGGTCATCGTCTCTGACCTGGAACACGTCGGAACACACCTTCATGCAGTGGGCATTGCCCTCGCACAGATCGTAGTCGACCTTGACCTTCATCTCACGGGCCGTTGACCCTGCGATCCTTGCACACGCGCCGCCGTCGCCGCAACAGGCGAGTTTAACCTACTTCTCACCTCTTGCCGCCGCTGCAACCGGGGCGTCCAAGGTGAGCGGCAGCGGGCAGCCGGCGTTTGCGTTCTTGAGCGCCCGCACCAACTCGCCCAAGTCGACGATACCGTCGGCGTTGCCATCACAGGGCGAGCAAGCGTTCACGGCCAAGTCGCCGTTGGCGATCTTCAGGCAGCGCACCAATTCGGGCAGGCTCACCACCAAGTTGCCGTCGCAATCACCGACGCATGGCTGCGGCGTTGCGGTGGGCGTACTGGTTTCACTAGGCATCGGGGTGGACGTGTTCGGCGGGCCGGTGGTGGCGGTCGCAATCTGTGTCGATGTGCTGCTCGGCGCCGGCGTGCTGGTCTCGGTCGATGTTGGGCTCCCTGTAGGCGAAGTCGCAGCGTCCAGCTTGGCCACTTGCTGCGCCTGTTCCAGCCACGGCACGGCCTCCTGATAGGCATGCCCTTGTACCAAGGCCATTCCCAGCTCGAGCTTGGCCGGCGCCAGGTTCGGCTGCGTGGCGACGACACATGCGGCGAGCTTCTCGCTTCACCGCGCACTGGTGAAGCCGTCGGAGGCTGCTGCCAAACATCACGCAGGGACAAGCCACCACCCGGGGCGGTGGACGACCCACCACCGCCCCCGCAGGCGCTCACGGTGAGGACGCCTGCGGTCACTGTTGCCAGACGCACCCAGCAGCTTGCCATCTCGCACAGCACTCGTAGTAGCGTCCCAGGTCGCCTGTCAAAATTCCATCGCGCGCTATTTGGTTTGCCCGATCTGACGACCCACAGTGCCCCGCCGACCAGGGAACATTCGGCTTGGCATATAGGCTGCTCATCACGGTCAGAACGGCCATGCTGAGGGAACTGCAGGTAGCTCCGCGTGATGGCGAACCGCGTCGCCGCTGGTTTACGGACAAGGATCTCGACTTATTCGTTTGGATCGCCGACGATTCCGTCATTGACAGTTTCCAATTGTGTTATGTCCGCGCCGGCTCCGAGTATGCGCTCACTTGGACCAGGGGTAGCGGATGTAGCCATGACAGGGTCGATGATGGAGAGGGTGCGCCGACCAGGAGTCATACCCCCATTCTGGTTTCCTGCACCGGCGTCCCCGCGGGCGACCTTCTTCGCTGCTTTCTTGCGCGCAGTGTCGATATCGACCCTGATATCCGCCGTGTGATCGAAGAGCAGCTGCGTGCCGCAGCCGACTACGCCTCTCGCAAAGAAAGCCAAAGCTTCCAGACGACACGGTTGGCGGGCGAAAGTCTTTCCTGACGGGTGGCCCTCGCGGCGAGGCTCACCGTGCAGCGGCGCCGGCCGTGCGCACCGATCGCTTTCCGGAATCGCTGAAATTGCCTCCAAGTGAGGGCCCCTCGGTCGACATATCCGCGGGATACCCCTTGCGCAGATGACGCGCATCAGCATGCCAGATGACACGCATCACGCGTCCGCTGTTCTGCGCTGCGCCATGACGGCCCGAGGATACGAAAGTAGTTTCCGATCCTCTTACGACACCCAAACTGGCTGCGCCGTCGCCGACAGCTATGGGGCCAGCGCCCGATGGAGGCGACGCTGTCAGCAGAGTTTAGTTTACTTCTTGCCGCGCTTCGGCTTGAGATGCACCGCTGCGCCGTGCTCGTGCACGCGAAACGCGAACGATTCCGTCAGATACAACTCGACCTTTTCGCGATCGTGCGAGGCATAGCCGATCGACAGGTCTTGGCCGATCGTCAGCTTGAAGTCGTCGCCGCGCACCGACAACACCACCGCGCCGTCGACCTGTGGCGCCCACACCATTGGCCCATCGAGAAACCGCTGCACACGATCGCGGATGGGATACCCATCCTCGGCGGCTTGCGACAGCCCGCCGTAGCAGTCCGGGCCGAGAGCGATGGCGTACGGCCCGTTGATACCGGCACGCCGCAGCGTTTCCACCGCGGCGACGACCACCGAAGGATAGTCGGCCCAGTTGTCTGGGATGGTGAGCGCGGCGTGCGGACTGGCGGCGATGATGCCCTCGAAGCCACCCGGCTTGAAGCCGTGGAAGATTGCCATGTCCTCGGCGCGCGCGATGCGTTCTGCCGCCGCGACGACCGGCCGCGGGTCCACCGCCGCGCCGCGTGTCGCGGTATCAAGATCCATGATCGACAGCTCGAATGGCATACGCAGCTCGATCAACGACACGACCTCCCGGATCCCCCACGGGACACCGAGACCGGCATCCGATTTGATGGTCAGATGACCGGTGTTGACCGCCGCGTACTGCCAGCCGTGGGGTCCGTCGACATCGACGAGCTTGCGGCCCGCGAGGTGCAGCTGCAGCACACGTTTGGCCTCGTCATCGATTTGTTGCCACGCTTCCGGTGTGATCGGGGCGAGCTTCCGCTTCAACAGGTCCACGGGTCACCTCCCTTTCAAGGCACCGATGCCGAGCGTGGCGCTCGGTGGGGCAGAGGACCCCTGACCTTCGGCGGCCTTCTCGATACCGGTGATCGGCGCTTCGGTGAACAGGTACGTCTTCATGCGCTCGCTGAAGTCATCGTCGTGCCGCCGAATCCACTCGAGCACCATCATTGCGTGCTCGATCTCCTCGTTCTTGTTGTGCAGCAGGACGGCTTTGAGCTGCTCGTCTGGGCACGCTTCAGCGCGTTGCTGATACCAATCGATCGCCTCGAGCTCTTCCATCAGGCTCACGATGGCGCGGTGCATGTTGCGGGTGCGCTCCGAGAGCAGGTCTAACGGTTCATGATAGCCGACACTCGCCATGCGGTTCTCCCTCCTGGTCGTCGACCCCTGCAAGCTAGCGTGAACACGGGTGGAGTCAACGTACCTGACCGCCCGCAGGGGCGCCGCGTGCCGTGCCCCTGCGGGCGGCACAGTCCGGTTTTAGTGACTCAGCCGGTTTCGATGGCGAGCGCCTGGCGTGGGCAGCGGCGGACCGCCGCCTCGATCTTGGCGCGCAGATCTTCGCCGGGACTTTTGATGCGCAGCCGTGCCCGGTCGTCGTCGCCAACCTCGAAGACTTCAGGGCAGACTTTCATGCAAACCGCATTGCCTTCACACAAATCGTAATCGATACGAATTTTCATCACAGCCTCATCACCCGCCAACGATGTGGCGCTGGCGTTCAGGGGTAAACGTCACCGGTATACGCTTGATGCCGCTGATCAGGCTGGAACGCAAGCGGTCCACGGGTCCGGCCAGCTCGATGTCGGGCAAGCGCGTCAGCAGGCGATACGTGCTGTGCGCCGGCACAGATCTACGTCGGCCAACTGCATGATCACTCTCTGGTGGATCAGCGGCGCGGCAGCTCCGCCTCGGCGGTTGCCGCCGCCGTGACTTCGTCGCGGTGGTTGACGCATTCGAGCGCGCAGCGCACGAAGCCTTTGCCATCTTGCTCAAACTTGTCGGTCACCTTGCCCTGCACCCAGGTGACGTCGCCCATGTAGTTGAACTTCAGGTATTTCGCTTCGAGCTTGGTGAGCCGGCCGTTGTCGCCGATCCAGTCGGTCATCCCCTGGATGAGCCACGAGCAACGCTCGGGACCGAGATCATACGCACCTGGCAAGCCGAGCAAACGCTGCGTGAAGGCGTTGTCCCAATGCACACGTTGCGGCGGCTCGGGTATGCCTTGCTCGTTGGGAATCATCAGCGCGGGGTGCTTGGCGTACAAGTTTGCAGCGACCTTGTTGCCAACCAGATAGATACCGAAGTACGACTCGAAGGCAATCTCGGCCGTCGGTGTCAGCGGGCCCTTGATGATGCGGTTCATCGACTCGCCGACTTTCACGTCGTCCCAGTAGCGCTCGGTGGTGCGCCGCTCGGTGCGATACTCTTCCATGAAACCGGTGATGTCCTCCGCCTTCCACTCGGCCAGCTTGATGTCACCATACTTCTTCTTCTCGGCCGTCTTGGCGCGCTCGATCCGAATCCAGGTATCGTTGCGCAGACCCATGTAGGTGCCGTTGTGGTCGTAGTACTTGGCCTCGTAGGTCTGGTAGAGCGCGCGGCCGCCGCCGAAGGTGCTGTCCTTCTCGCGCATCTCCTTCAGGTAGGAGTCGGCACGGATGCGGTCGCCGAGCTGCGGCGGACGCAGCCACTCGTAGAGCGAGCCGGTCCAGATGGAATGGACGCCCGGCAGGCCTTCGGGTAGCCCGCTGTGGCCGACGGCGCGCAAGGTGTCCATCGTCTGCACAATGATGGGGGGCGCCAGCAGCGTGCCCCAGCGCGTCTTCTTGGCGTACTCCTCGTCGAGGTACAGCGGGTTGAGGTCACCGATCGCCAGCGCGAGGTGGTAGATTGCGTCGCGCGTAACCTCGGTGCGCCAGGGGCGGCGCCCCTCGAAGCCTTTGCCGATGCGGTCGCGCAGCTTGGCGACGCCTTCGTCGGTGATCTTTCCCTGTTCAGATGCAGCCATTGTCTCATGCCTTCTTTCTGCGTTCGCCGCTGCGCGGCAGCGGACCAAGCAATCGATAAATAGCTTTCTCGACGACACGGCGCTGAATCGCCAGCGTTGATGGCGACATGGGATCGCCGCCGCCGGTTGAGAGCGTCTGCAGGGCGGCGGCGTTGGTGAACCACGCGAACACCATCCCGAACAAGCCGAGGGCGAGGTGCGGCACCTCGTCGGACTCCCAGCCCGCCTCACCAGCGGTCTCACCGATCACGGCGATGCCTTCGACGTACAGCGGCGTGATCCACCGGGCGATCAATTTCTGCACGCTGCCACTCTCGTCGAGCATTGCCCGTTGCAGCAAGCGCGCGAGGTGTGCGTGCGTGGCAAGGTGCGTGGTGAGCTTGTCGACCGTGGCGCGCATCTGATCGACGCGCAGCGCCCCCGGATGCCACGCTTCGGCGATGGCTTCGAGGATCGGCCGCAAGCCGCGTTCGAGCACGGCGTCGTACAACGCCTGCTTGCTGGGGAAGTGGTTATAGAGGCTCGGCGCGGTGAGGTTCATCTCGCGCGCCAGATCGCGCAACGCTACGCCGTCCACGCCGCGCACCGCGAACAGCCGTTCCGCCGTGTCGAGGATCACCTCGCGGGTCGGCTGCGCCAGCTCCGGCGAAGCGGCACCTCTGGACTTGCGCGCGGTCATCGTCGCTACCTCAGGGGCCACCGCCTGTAGCTAGCGAACAAACGTTAATTAAGTCAAGGCCGGGAGGCCTGAGATTCGGAGGAGCCATGGCTTCGGACCTCGGGCTGCAGGCTTCGGGCTTCCTGGGGTCTGAAGTCCGAGGCCTGAGGCCCGGAGCGGACTACCGGCTCACCCACCGCGGCTGGCGCTTCTCGACGAAAGCAGCGAAGCCTTCGCGCACCTCGTCCGAGGCCAGCGATTCGGCGAACATCGGGTAGTCGATCACCGGCAGGTGGCGGTTCATGTCACGCTTCAGCGCCGTGCGGGCACGCGGGCCGGTTTGGCGGATCCAACCGATCGTCTCGGCCACGGCCGTCTCGAGTTGGTCATGCGGCACGACGCGTGAGATGAGACCCATGGCCAGCGCTTCCGGTGCGTTGATGTATTGTGCCGTGAACAGCAGGTACTTGGCGCGCCCGATACCGATACGGCTGGCCAGCCGCGCGCCGAGGAAGCAGTCGGCGACGCCGCGCAGCAGCTCCGGTGCGCGGAACGTGGCGCGGTCCGAGACGACCGAGATGTCGCTCATCAGCGCCATGTTGAGTCCGCCGCCCTGACACATGCCGTTGATCGCCATTAGTACGATCTTCGGACAGCGCTCGAACTCGACGAACGGCAACAGATCGTAGCGATCGGTCTCGCGGTCGAGCGCCTGCCCGCCCTCGTGTTGCCCACCCATTTCGCCGCCGACGCAGAAATATTCGCCGGTGCTGGTCACCACGAGCACGTCAACTTCCGGGTCGCGCTCCGCGAGCACCGCGGCCTTCTTGAGGCCGTGGTACATCTCAATCGTCAGTGCATTGCGGCGCTCTGGACGGTCGATAACGACCCGCAACGCACCGTTGGCCTTCGTGGCGTGCAGGTACTGAGAGCCGACGTCAACCGCCGCTGGTGTACTGCCCTGATCGCGTCCCGCCATGGCGCACCTCGTGTGGCCGTGGCTGTAGCAGATCAGCGGCGGCGCGCGCCAGCGCCATCGCACAACCTCTCTGGTGGCACAGGCAAGATGCCTAGACCACCAGACTCTCTTTGATCTGCAAGGGAGACACAGTGGTATAGGCTTCCAGCCTGTACGTGAGACAGCCTCGGAGCCGCCCGGCCACGGTTCGCGTGGGCTTCGTCAGCATGGGGCGGCCGCGTGGTGCAGCCGTTTGAAAAGCGGGCCGAGCTTGGCGAGCTGCAGCGACTTGTAGACGACGGGCCCGGCGCCATCGACGTAGAGGTCCTTGCCGGCGTCCTGAGCGGCCTCGCCCGCGCTGCGCAGTGTCTGCAAAATCACCGGGTCGACCCGCTCCATGCCGTGCAGGTCGACGATGACTGCGCACACTGACCGCTTTTGCAGCTCAGCCTTGAGGTGCTGCACGAACGCCTTGACCTCGTTCGGATCGAGATGCAGGCGTGGATTCTCCCCGTTGAGGCGACTCATCGAAGCACCTCTCCTCAGCCGCAACGCCCCATGTATGCCTGCCGCAGGATCTCCTCGAGCTCCTTGATCAGCGGCATACGCGGATTCGAGCGGATGCTGATGTCGTCGAACGCCGCGCGGATGATTTCCGGCATCGCACTTTCGAACTCGTCGGCGGCGATGCCCAGCTCCCTAATCGAGGCCGGCAGCTTGCACGTCGCCAGCAGCTCGAAGATCTTGGCAATCAGGATCTCGACTTTCTCATCCACGCTCTTGCCGCCCCAACTCATGGCCTCGGCAAACTGCGCGTACTTGCGGTGCGCGACGTAGGCTTTGACGTTGGGGAACGGCATGAACTTGCTCGGTACCGCGGCGTTGTAACGCACCACATAGGGCAGCAGCACCGCGTTGGCGCGCCCGTGCGCAATCTTGAAAGCCGACCCGAGACTGTGCGCCAGCGCATGGTTGACGCCGACGAAGGCGTTGGCGAACGCAAGACCCGCCATGCACGCGGCGTTGTGCATCTTGGCCCGCGCCTCCATGTCGCTGCCGTCGCGCACCGCGCGCGGCAAGTACTCAAACACCAGCCGAGCTGCCTGCAATGCCAGCGCGTCGGTGTACTCGGAGGCGAAGATCGACACCGCCGCTTCCAGCGCATGCGTCAACGCATCCAAGCCGGTATCCGCGGTGACGCTCGCCGGCAAGCCGCGCACCAGCTGCGGGTCGATGATGGCGACGTCCGGAATGAGGCTGTTGTCGTACAACGGCACCTTCCGGCCCCGCTCGCTGTCGGTGATCACGGCGTACGGCGTCACTTCCGATCCGGTGCCGCTGGTGGTGGGGATGGCGACGAGCGTCAGCCGCTGCTGCGGCTCACGTGGGTACTGAATGACCCGCTTGCGCGGATCGAGGAAGGTCGTCTCCAAGCTGCGGAAATCGAGGTCGGGATGCGCGTAGAACAGGCGCATCGCCTTCGCGGCATCCATCACCGAGCCGCCGCCGATGGCAATCAAATGGTCCGGATGGTGGTGCCGGATGGCTTCGACGCCGCGCGCGATGACGTGATAGGTAGGCTCGATCTCGACCTCGTTGAATACGTGGCAGTGCACGCCATGCGGCAGATACGACCGCACTTGATCGACGAAGCCGAGGTCGTCGAGGTCCTGGCTGGTGACGACGAGCACATTGCGCGCGTCGAGCCCGCGCAGGTTCTCCAGTGCGTGCAGGTTGTAGTAGATCTGATTGGGCACGCGGAACCACTGATGCGCCGGCGTGCGCTTCGCCAGTTGCTTGACGTTCATGTAGTTCCGTACGCTGACGTTCTCGATCGTGCTGTTCCCGCCGCCGGTGCCACAGCCGAACGAGAAGGTGGGCCGCAGGTCGTTGTACACGCCGCCGAGCGCGCCCACCGACGACGGACAGTTGACGATGATGCGCCCGGCGTTGAGCGCTTCACCGTAGCGGTCGGAGACCGACTCGTCCTCGCTGAAGATCGCGGCGGTGTGCCCGACACCGCCGAAGTAGAGCACGTCCATGGCAGCGTTGATGGCTTCGTCTTCGCCATCGACCGGCAAGATGCCGAGCACCGGGAACAGCTTCTCACACGAGAGCGGGTGGTGGCGGCCGACGCCCTGGAGCGGTGCCAGCAGCAGCTTCGTCTGTGGGGCAACCTGCATGCCGATCGCCTGCGCGATGGCCACGGCGCTCTGGCCGACCGCCGTCGGGCGCATCGTCCCGGTGGCTGCATCAACCACTGTCCGCTCGAGCAGCGCTACTTCGTCTGGGCTACACACGTGTGCCCCGAGCTGCGCGAACAACTCGACGACGCGCTCGTAGATGGCGCGGTCGACCAGCACCGTTTGCTCCGACGCGCAGATGGTGCCGTTGTCGAAAGTCTTCGAGGTGAGAATGTCGACCACGGCCATGTTGAGATCGGCACTACGGTGGATGTAGCAGGGCACGTTGCCGGCGCCGACGCCAAGCGCCGGTTTGCCTGAACTGTACGCGGCCTTCACCATCCCCGGCCCGCCCGTCGCGTCGATGAGCGCAACGTCGGGATGGCGCATCAGATACTGCGTGTCACTGATGGCGACGTCGTCGACCCAACCGATAAACCCCTCGGGCGCGCCCGCCGTGAGTGCCGCCTCGTACATCACGCGCGCCGCCGCATTCGAGCAGTGCTGCGCGTTGGGATGCGGGCAGAAGACCACCGTGTTGCGCGTCTTCGCCATCATCAGCGATTTGAACAACACCGTCGACGTCGGGTTGGTGATCGGTGTGACGCCGAGGATGACGCCGATCGGCTCGGCAATCTCCTTCAGATTGCGTTCCGGGTACTCGCGAATGATGCCGACCGTCTTCTCGTCCTTGATCGAATGGTAGACGAACTCGGTGGCCACCATGTTCTTGACGACTTTGTCTTCGAAGACGCCAAGCTTCGTTTCCGTCACCGCCAAGGCCGCGAGATCCTGCGCTGCTTCCAAGCCCTTGAGCACCATCGCGCGCACGCAGCGATCCACCTGCTCCTGTGAGAACTGATAGAAAGCGGCCGCTGCAAGCCGCGACCTGGCGACCAGCTCGTCCAGATAGTGCTGGCGCTCGGGCGTGAGCTCCTTGCGTCGATGGCCTGCCGACTGCGCCGCTTGGGGTGGCCGGACTGCCGTTTGGAGCATGGGTGATTCCTCCCTCTCGCGCCGCGTGCCTCGGGACCACGCTTCAGCAAGCGTGGTGCCAGCACAACGACGCTTGCGCGCGAAACTGATCGAGATGTCGCCTTCGCATTTCCTGAAAACCATGATGCGCGACGCTGCGCTGGTGCGAAGGACTCTTGCACAGGGACGAGGGGCTATATTAACAAATGTTAGTTCACCAAACGAGGAACCGGTCGCGGGGAGAGCGCCGCAGCGCTGCCGGTCATCCAGCCGGACGCAGCGCGGCTGCCTCCGGGGCCGGAACGAAGAAAGGTTGTATCCATGGCGCGTGAATACCGACTCATCTCGGCGGACTCGCACATTCTCGAGCCGCCGCATCTGTGGACCAGTACATGCCGAAGAAGTTCCACGCCAAGGCACCGCGAGTGGTAGCGGACGATCGAAGGTGCTGGTTGAGCGCGACGTCGCAGCGCTCACGACCCCGGGATTTAGCCCGACATTCCTGCGTAACGCGACCGCCTACGG
>Ga0209048_10003014_pt1 | contig 16508 bp, 16 predicted proteins | sample FrelakmetCRP12CR_FD_187146 | JGI IMG/M metagenome (GOLD analysis project Ga0209048, IMG submission 187146) | Freshwater lake sediment microbial communities from the University of Notre Dame, USA, for methane emissions studies - CRP12 CR (SPAdes)... | ecosystem: Environmental > Aquatic >... | reverse complement strand
ATCACCCGATCGATCATCCCTTTTTTCATAAAATAGCCGGCCATGTTGTCGGTGATCAGGGTGACGGGAATGCGGTCCCGGGCCAGTTCCCAGGCGGTCAGGCGGGTCCCCTGCAGGAAGGGCCGGGTCTCATCCACGAAAACCCGGACCTTTTTCCCGGCCGCCTTGGCGGCCCGGATCACTCCCAGGGCCGTGCCGTAGCCGCCGGTGGCCAGGGCCCCGGCATTGCAGTGGGTCAAAATGGTATCTCCGTCCCGGATCACTTCCTGCCCGGCCTGCCCCATTTTTTTGTTGATGGCCACATCCTCGACCAGCATCCGGCGGGCTTCCCGAACCAACGCGTTTTTAACCGCCTGGCCCCCCCCTGGCAGCCGGCCTTCCATCGTGGCGGCCATCCGTTCCAGGGCCCAGGTCAGGTTGACTGCCGTGGGCCGGGCCGCGCCGATCTCGCGGCAGATACCCTGAAACCCTTTTCTGAACTCTTCCGGGTTTTCCGAGGCCAGCGTTTGAGCCCCCAGGGCCGCAGCCATGGCCGCCGCGATCCCTATCGCCGGGGCCCCCCGGATGACCATGGTCCGAATCGCCTCGATCACCTGGGGATATTCGGAGCAGACCACATAGATTTCTTCCCAGGGCAGCTTGCGCTGGTCAATCATGACCACCCGGTTGTCTTTCCAGTCAATGGTTTTAATCATAGTCCGTCTCTTGATAACCTCGCCATCAGCATCTCGTTGACCAGTTTCGGGTTGGCCTGCCCCCTGGTCCGCTTCATGACCTCGCCTACAAAGTACCCGAACACCTTGTTTTTCCCCGCCCGGTATTCCGCCACCTGAAGGGGACTGGCCCCCAGGACCTCCTCGATGACCGGGAGAATCAGCTCGGGATCGGTCATCTGGACCATTCCTTTGCCCTCCACGATGGCCCCGGGATCCTGGCCGGTTTGAAACATCTCTTCAAAAACGGTCTTGGCCAGCTTGCCGGAAATCACCCCCTCCCGGATCAAGTCCAGCAGCCCCGCTAATTGCGAAGGCGTTATCGGGCAATGTTCGATCTCCTTTTCCTCCCGCTTGAGTTCCCGCATTAATTCCACCATGATCCAGTTGCTGACGGTCTTGGGCTGAGGGTGGAGCCGGACACACTGTTCAAAGAACTCGGCCAGGGCCTTGGAGGAAGTCAGGACCTCACTGTCGTATTCCGGCAGCCCGTACTCGTCGGCAAAGCGCCGGCGTTTGGCCCCGGGGAGTTCCGGAAGACTATTCCTTATGGTTTCAATCCATTCCGGGCTGATTTCCACCGGGACCAGATCCGGATCCGGGAAATAACGGTAGTCATGGGCCTCTTCTTTGCCGCGCATGGGTAGCGTGACTCCCCGGGCGGCATCCCAGAGCCGAGTCTCCTGGACCACCGGATCCCCGTCTTCCAATACGGCCCGCTGCCGGCGAAGTTCAAATTCCAAAGCTTTTTCCACGTGCTTAAAGGAATTCATATTCTTTAATTCCACCTTCGTTCCCAAAGAGGTTTCTCCCTTGGGGCGCAAAGAACTGTTGGCATCGCAACGGAAACTGCCTTCCTCCATATTCCCGTCGCAAATCCCCAGGTAACGGAGGATCTCCCTGAGCCGCCGGAGGTATTCGCCCGCCTCTTCCGGGGTCCGCAAGTCCGGTTCGCTGACAATCTCCATCAACGGAACCCCGGTGCGGTTATAGTCCACGTAGCTTACCGGTTGGCTTTCATCATGGATTAACTTGCCGGCATCCTCCTCCATATGGATGCGGGTGATCCCCACCCGCTTAGGAATCCCCTGGACCGTTATTTCCAGGCTCCCCCCCAGGGCGATGGGCGCTTCAAACTGGGAAATCTGATACCCCTTAGGCAAATCCGGATAGAAATAATTCTTGCGGGCGAAGAGGCTGTACGGGGTGATGGTGCATTGAGTGGCCAGGGCCATGCGCAAGGTATACTCTACCACCTTTTTGTTCAGGACCGGCAGCGAGCCGGGCAGTCCCAGGCAGACCGGGCAGGTATGGGTGTTGGGCTCGGCCCCAAACCGGGTTGAACATCCACAAAATATTTTGCTTTCGGTCAATAGTTGGGCGTGCACTTCCAGACCGATAACGGCTTCCCATTCAGGCATAAGACACTCCTCACGGTTTCAGACCATCCATATCCTCCGGAGTATTGATATTAAAAAAGGATTTCAATTCCGGATCCACCTGCCTCAAACTGGTTTCGGGGACCTTCTTGATTCTCACCTTGGAAAAAAAATGGGAAACCTTTAACTTCCCCTCGGCCAACTGGTTGGCAATGGGTTCCAGACACCGCCGGGAATAAATCGCCGACAGGGGCTGATAACCCTCCTCGGTGACCGGGACGACCACATCCCACCGGGCCTCTAAATTTTTCAAAATCAATTCCAGGAGCTCCTGTTTTAAGAAAGGCATATCGCACCCGGTGATGAAGGCGTGGGGCCGGGGGGAATAAAACAGGCCGCTGTAGATGCCGGTCAACGAACTCCGGATATCGACCAGGTCGGTGACCAGGATCACTCCTTCATCCAGATAGTCCCGGGGTTGGTTGGTGACGATAATGATGGGATCGAAAAAGGCCCATAATAAGGCCACGAGCCGATCCAGGATGGTCTGTCCTTCGATGGGCAAGCGAGCCTTATTTCGGCCGGCCATCCGGCGGTTCAGGCCGCCGGCTAAGATGATCCCCGCGCAGGAGGAGTTCCTACTCATGAGCTTCTCGCCACCGGCTATTCAGTCCAGACCGTACCGTTTAATCTTGTTTAATAATCCCCGTCGACTCAAACCCAGTTTCAGGGCGGTTTTGCTGCGGTTACTCCGGCAGACCTTCAAGGCCTCCTCAATCATGGCCTTCTCCAGATGGCTGGTTTGATCCTGAATCGAACCTTCCTTGACCGGGGGATACCCCCGACCTTTTTCCCGAACACTATCAGAAAAAAGTCGGGGCCGGAGTTCCTCTCCCTCGGTCGCCAGGGTCAGGGCCCGCACGACTTCATTTTCCAGTTCCCGCACATTCCCCGGGAAGGGATAGTGTTCCAGCAGTTCCAGGCATTCCGAGCTGATCCGGCAGGTTTTCCCCAGGCGCTGGCTGTATTTTTTTAGGAAATGGTCGACCAGCACCGGGATATCACCGGTTCGTTCGGAAAGGGGGGGGAGCGGGATCGGAAAGGCGTGCATCCGATAAAAAAGATCTTCCCGGAACTTACCGGCCTTGATTTCCTCTTTCAGGTCTCTATGGGTGGCGGCGATGACTCGAACATCCACCTTGAAGGGCCGTACTTCGCCGAGACGACGGATTTCCCCTTCCTGCAGGACCCGCAGCAATCGCACCTGCAGGGCCGGAGGGGTATCCCCCACTTCATCCAGGAAGACGGTCCCCCCGTGGGCGATCTCAAAAAGGCCTTTCTTGTCAGCCACGGCCCCGGTAAAGGCCCCTCTCTTGTGGCCGAACAACTCACTCTCCAATAGACCTTCCGGCAAGGCCCCGCAATTCTGAACCACAAAGGGTTTGTCTTTCCGGGGGCTGTTGTAATGGATCGAGCGGGCGACCAGTTCCTTGCCGGTCCCGGTTTCCCCGAGGATGACCACCGTAATAGGGCTTTCGATGGCCTTTTCCATCAAATAGAAAACTTGCTGCATGGCCGCACTTTGTCCCAAAATCTGGTCAAAAGAGTATTTCCCCTGGATCTCCTTTCGCAACTGCCGGTTTTCTTCCCGGGTCCTTTTTAATTTATCCCGAGTGGCGGCCAGATCCTCGTACATCCGACGGATGCGCAGGGTGGACCGAATCCGGGCCAAAAGTTCAAAGGATTGAAAGGGTTTGGTGATATAATCATCCGCCCCCGCATCCAGGCCCCGGACCCGCTCTTCCAGTTCGGTCAAAGCGGTGACCATGATCACCGGGATGAACCGGGTCTGGGGATCGGCTTTCACTTGTTTGACCACTGCGATCCCGTCCAACTTCGGAAGCCGGATATCCAATAGAACCAAATCCGGGAGGGTCTCCCGAATCGCCCTCAGCGCCTCCAGGCCGTCCTGCACCCAGGTGACGGCATAGCCTTGATCCGAAAGTTCCTGCCGGATAAAATCGGCCTCCAAGGGTTGATCTTCGACCAATAAAATACGGTACAATGGACTGCCAGCCATCAGAACCTCCCTGGTTATAGGCTCTTACCTATTTTATACTAAGAATTTATCTATTCGGATTTCGAGTTTTTATCGCCGGGGACTTTTTAGGGTCCAGGAAAGGAAATCCCGCCAAGCTTTCAATGGCGGCTTTTAATCCTTCGACGCTAAGCAACAATTTTTTCAAATTTTCCGCTTGGGGAACAGGCAACTGCCCCCTGGTTTTTCTTAGGACCAATTCGGTATACCCCATGACGGCATGCAGTTGGGCCCGAAGGTGATGGGTCTGCAAGGACAAAAACGCGCGCTGTTGCCTCCCTACGGTTTGAAAGGTTTCCAGACGCCGGGTGGCCCGTTTCAATTTTTTTTCCAATCCCGCCAGTCGTTCTCTATCATTCGGATACCCCTCAGGGTCTGGGCCGCCGCCATTTTGATCAGCCGGCCGTTGATCCGGACCGCCCGTTTTGCCTGAGGGTCGAGCCCGTCCGGTCAACCGGCCCTGCTCCGCCTGGTTTTTGGTTTTTGGTTTTTTCTGGACGCCCATTAAACGCCCCGACTAAGGCATGTTTTCCCAGCGGCCACAACGATCTCCCCAATAGATGGGCCGATCCTTATCGGTCTCGAACGAGAAAACCTCACAACCGTTGGAACAGCCGGTGCATTCGAAGCTATTAAAATGGTAGTGGACTCGAGTAAGATCAAAGCCCTTAAAACGCGTTGGAACCTCTTTTTGACGATAGTCCCGGGCCAGCAAGGCTATGCCGATAGCCCCCATGACTTCATAATGAGGCGGCACAATGACTCGACACCGCAAGGCCTGTTCGAAAGCCCGGGCGATGCCCTGATTGGCGGCCACCCCGCCTTGGAAGAGAATGGGTTCCCTGATCTCCTTGCCTTTAAAAAGATTATTCAGATAATTGCGGACCAAAGCCTGACAAAGGCCGGCCACAATATCCTCCCGGGTGTGTCCCATTTGCTGTTTGTGGACCATGTCCGACTCGGCAAAGACCGTGCACCGGCCGGCGATTTTGGTAGGTCTTTTGGATTGCAGGGCTAAAGGGCCGAATTCCTCGATCGGGATCCCCAGGCGGAAGGCCTGTTGATCTAAAAAAGATCCGGTGCCGGCGGCGCAGACGGTATTCATATCGAAATCCACCACCGTCCCATTGCGGATAATGATTCCCTTCGAATCCTGGCCTCCAATTTCCAGCACGGTTTGCACCTGGGGATCATAATGGATCGCTGCTAAGGCGTGGGCGGTAATTTCATTTTTGATCACATCCGCCCCGGCCAGGATACCGGTGATAAAACGGCCGCTGCCGGTGGTTCCGACGCGGCCGATGGTCAGACCCGGCGGCAAGGCTTTTTGAATATGCCTGAGCCCCTGCTGGACCGCCTGAATAGGCTGGCCCCGGGTCCTTAGATAGTTCTTGGCCACCACTTCTCCGGCGTCGCCCAACACCACCAGATTGGTGCTGATGGAACCCACATCAATGCCCAAATAACCCGTCATGGCGTCAGGAAAAAATCTAAGGGTCGGGGGAGAAAGGCCGGATCAGGCCCCGCTATGGCCGAACCCTCCCTGACCCCGCTCGGTCGTCTCCAAGTGGTCGGTTTCCTGGAGAATGGCCCGGTAAACCCGTTGAATGACCAATTGGGCCAGACGCTCCCCCCGGCGGATAGTGTACGGGCGGGGCCCCAGGTTGATCACCGGCAGCCCGATTTCCCCGCGATAATCGGAGTCGATCGTCCCCGGGCTATTGATCAGGGTAATCCCGTGTTTCAAAGCCAATCCGCTCCGGGGTCGGATTTGTCCCTCAAACCCCTCGGGGATGGCCAGGGCCAGACCGGTGGGAATCAACTGGATCTCCCCGGGAGCCAAGGCCACCTCGCCCTCCAGGGCGGCGGCTAAATCCATCCCGGCCGCCCCTGAACTCAAGTAGGCCGGGAGCGGCAGATCCGGGTCCCGTTCCGGGAAAACCCGCATCACCGGAACAGTCACTTCGCTCATGACCAGGAAATCCAGGGAGAGGGAAATTGCCCTTCCGTTACCGGACCCAGGGCCACCAGAGAAAAAAGATCGCCCCGGATGGTTTCCTCGGCCAGACTGACCAGATCTTCCAGGGTTACGGCGTCCAGCCCCTCCATGATTTCTTCGAAGGGCAAAAGGCGACCAAAGATAAATTCATTCTTGGCCAGGCGGGTCATACGATTGTCGTTGTTCTCCGCGCCCAGCCATATGCCGCCCTTGACAAATTCTTTGGCCATCGCCAATTCGCCGGGCGTCACCTCGCCCTTTTTTATTTTCATCAACTCCCGGCCGATAACTTCCAGGGTTTCCGGCAAGGTTTCTTTGGCCACCGCCGTATAGATGCCCCACATGCCGGTATCCTGGAAGGACGACAGGTAAGAATAGATGGCGTAGGCCAAACCCCGTTTCTCCCGTACTTCCTGGAAGAGGCGGGAGCTCATATTGCCCCCGATGAGGACGTTGAGCAACGTGGCGGCGTAACGTTGCTCATCGGCCGCCGCCGGGGCCCAGGTCCCCAGGACCAGATGGACCTGTTCCAAATCGCGGGAGACCACCCGAAACTTGGAGGTCAGCAGGGGTTTTTGACGGTCAGGGCTTTTCCCCGTGGGCGAGAGTTTTGAAAGCTCCGGGGCCAGCAACTTCACGAAGTCCTCGTGGTCTATCTCCCCGGCGGCAGCCACCACAACTTTCTCCGGCCCATAAGCCTGCTGCAGATAGCGCTTGAGTTTTTCCTGGGTAAAGGTCCGGACCGTTTCCGGGGCCCCCAGGATGTTTCGGCCCAGGGGGTTTCCCTCATACACCGTTTCCCCATAAAGGACGTGGGAAAGCTCGTCCGGGGTATCCTCCACCATGCTGATTTCCTGGAGGACCACCATCCGTTCCCGTTCCACCTCTTCCGGTTCAAAGACCGATTGCAGGAAGATATCCAGCAGGATCTCGGTGACCTGCGGCAGGTGATGCCCCAAGACCTTGGCATGAAAGCAGGTATGTTCCTTGGAGGTGAAGGCGTTGGAAAGCCCGCCGATAGCGTCCAGTTCCTTGGCAATCTGCTGGGCGCTGCGGTTCCGGGTCCCTTTAAAGATCATATGTTCGATAAAGTGGGAAATCCCGTTCAGCCCCGGGGATTCATCCCGGGACCCGTTATCCACCCAGATCCCCAGGGAAACGGAAACCAGATGGGGGAGGTTTTCGGTAATGATCCTGAGCCCGTTGGGCAAAACCGTCTTCTGAACCATGGACTTAGGATTTCTCCGGCAGGGATTGCCCCAAAGCGGCCTTCCGGCTTAATCGGATTTTCCCCTGCTTATCCACCTCCAGCACCTTGACCAGCACTTCGTCCCCTTCCTGGAGGACATCGGTCACTTTGTTGACCCGATGGTTATCCAGTTGAGAGATGTGAATCAGCCCCTCGGTCCCGGGCAGAACCTCGACAAAGGCCCCGAAATCCATGATTTTTTTGACCTTGCCCAGATACAATCGCCCGATTTCCACTTCCTGGACGATTTCCATGATCATGGCAATGGCCCGCTCCGAACTCTTCCCGTCCGGGGAGGCGATAATAATCCTGCCCGAATCTTCCACCTCGATCTTGGCCCCGGTCTCACTGACAATGGCCCGGATAACCTTTCCCCCCGGCCCGATCACTTCCCGGATCTTTTCGGGATTGATTTCAATGGTGGTTATCTTGGGCGCATAGTCGGATAGGCTGGTTCGCGGTTGGGCGATGGTCTTTTCCATCAGGTTAAGAATGGATAGACGGGCCTCCCGGGCCTGTTGTAAAGCCCGTCCCATAATATCCTGGTTGACCCCTTGGACTTTAATATCCATTTGTAAACCCGTGACACCCTCCACGGTGCCGGTCACCTTAAAATCCATGTCGCCCGAATGGTCTTCATCACCCAGAATATCCGTCAGGATGATGACCTCTTCCTCCTCCATAATCAAGCCCATGGCGATACCCGCCACCTGGGCTTTGATGGGCACCCCGGCGTCCATCAGGGACAGACTGCCGCCACAGACCGTGGCCATGGAGGAAGAACCGTTCGATTCCAGGACCTCGGAAACGATCCGGATCGTGTAAGGAAAGGTATCACTGCCGGGCAGCACCTGAAGCAGGGACCGTTCCGCCAGGGCCCCATGCCCGATTTCCCTCCGTCCCGGGCCCCGGAGCATCCGGGCCTCGCCCACGGAAAAGGGTGGAAAATTGTAATGGAGCATGAAGGACTTGAAGGTCTCTCCGATTAAGGAATCTATCCGCTGCTCATCGGAAGAAGTCCCCAGGGTGGCCACGGCCAGGACCTGCGTTTCCCCCCGGGTAAACAGGGCCGATCCATGGGTCCGGGGAAGAATCCCCACCTCACAAGAGATGGGGCGGACTTCGTTGAACTTTCGGCCGTCGATCCTTTTCTTTTCCTTCACGATCATCCGTCGAACCGTATCCCGTTCCAGGTTTTCGAATAGCTTCCTGATCTGGGGACGGTTGGCCGGATCTTCGCCAAATTGTTGTTGAAGGTCAAGCAGAATTTCCCGCATCCGGTCGTGGCGTTCCATTTTCCCAGGTATAGTCAAGGCTTCGGCCACCGCGGGAGCCGCGGCAGCTTTCATCCGGGCCGTCAATTCTTCATTGACCGTTGTTCCCGGCCACGTTCTTTTCTTGGGACCAACCAGTTGAGATAGTTTTTTTTGCATTTCCAGGATGCCTTGCATCCCCTGATGGCCGTAAAAAATAGCCTGGACCAGATCCTCTTCGCTGGTCATCCGCGCCCAACCTTCCACCATGACCACCGCCTCCTGGGTGCCGGCCACGATGATATTGAAATCGCTATCCTTCAGCTGAGAACTGGTGGGATTGAGCACCAACTCCCCATCGATGCGGCCTACGCGAATCCCGGCAATCGGCCCCTGAAAGGGAATATCCGAAATCTCCAGAGCCGCCGAAGCCCCGATGATGGCCAATATATCGGGATCGTTTTCCTGATCCACCGAAAGGACCGTGGCAATCACCTGGGTTTCATAAAAGTAGTCTTTCGGGAACAGGGGCCTCAAAGGGCGGTCGATCAAACGGGAGGTGAGGGTTTCTTTTTCACCGGGACGGCCGATTTCTCTTCGGAAAAAGCTGCCCGGAATCCGGCCGGCCGCATAGGCCATCTCCTTGTAATCTACGGTGAGGGGAAGGAAATCGATCCCTTCCCGGACGTCCTGGGTGGAGACCACGGTGACCAGGACGATGGTTTCGCCGTATTGGACCCATACCGCCCCGGTGGCCTGCTTGGCCACGCGACCGGTTTCTAACCTTAAGGTTCGGCCATTGACTTCAGTAGTTAATTGATGAGGCATTCAAACATACTCCTTTTAATTGGGAACAGGGGGGGCTTATTTACGAATCCCCAGTTCCTGAATAAGATTACGATACCGCTGGGCATCCTTTTTCTTGAGGTAACCCAGTAATCGCTTTCGCTGACCGACCAACTTCAGCAGTCCCCGGCGGGAATGATGGTCCTTGGCATGGGTCTTGAAATGTTCCGTCAGGTATTTGATCCTTTCGCTCAACAGGGCAATCTGGACTTCAGGGGATCCCGTGTCGGTTGGATGTGCACTAAACTTGCCCAAAACTTCTTTCTTCTGATCTAAGGTTAATCCCACTTTAGACCTCCTTCGTTTAAGTTAATAGAATTAAATCAACACCCGCAGGGGTTTGAGTTCCCGTTTCAAATCCCCGGGGAGGTGATAAATCGCCAGCAATTGGTTTTCCGGACCAATCACACAAACGGGTTCACCGGGTTGAACTGCCGGCCACTCGGAAAGGGCCTCCTCGGGTTCGATCCAACAACCCTGCCTTATTTTTTGCCTCCAGGCGTCCTCAACCCTAACTTGTGGATATTCCCCCAGAATAAAATCCAAGGGTAGCCTCCAGGCCTCTTGCCCCCCCCGAACAGCCGCTTGCTCCAGGATTTCCCAGGGGACGGCCTGCTCCAGGGTAAAGGGTCCGCTTCGGGTCCGTTGCAGGGTATTCATATAGGCCCCGCAACCGAGTTGTTCGCCTATATCCGCGCACAGGGTTCGAATATAGGTGCCGGAGGAACAGGTCACTTCGAAATCAACTACCTCCCCGTCGATTTCCAAAATCCGGATCGATTCAATGGTAATCTCCCGGGAGGGTTTGACTACCGGTTTTCCCCTCCGGGCCCAACGGTAGAGGGGTTGGCCTTGAAACTTAAGGGCCGAATATACCGGGGGGATCTGCCGTTGTGTTCCGACAAAGGATTGGCAGGCTTTCACAATAGCCTCAGGCCAAGGGGTTGGTTCAGGGGAAACCTGGAGAACCTGCCCCGAAACGTCCTGCGTGTCCGTAGACCGACCCAGGACCATCTGGGCCCGGTAAACCTTGGGGGATACGGAAATAAAGGGGATCAGCTTGGTAGCCCACCCCACGCAGACCGGCAGCACCCCGGTGGCTAGGGGATCCAGGGTGCCGATATGCCCCATTTTCCGATGCCCGGAAAGGGTACGGATTTTCTGCAAAACCTGATGGGAGGTGCGTCCCGGCGGTTTATCGATCACCCAAATCCCTTCCCAGAGGGAGGGTCTGGGGGAATAGAGTTCCGTCTGCTCTTCTTTTTTCAGCATGGCCTGGGGCTATTCTTCCTGATCTTTTTGAAGGCCCCGCAACAGGCCTTCAATCCGGTCGCCGTATTCAAAGGAAGTGTCGTGAAAAAATTCCACCTCCGGCACATACCGTAAGTGCAATCGGGCGGCCAATTCCCGCTTAATGAAACCCGAGGCCTTTTTCAATCCTTGCCAGGTATTTCGGATTTCCTCGGGATTCCCCAGACGGCTGAAAAAAACCCGGGCCAGCTTAAGGTCCGGAGAGACCTCCACACCGGTAATGGTCACCATCTCCAGGCGGGGGTCTTTGACTTTCCGCAGGAGCAGATCAGAAATTTCTTTCTGGATCAGCCCTCCGACCTGTCCGGTTCTTTTGGGTCTGCTGACGTTGGTTTTCATAATTTAATAATCGATCATTTCCAGGCGAAACTCCAAGTCCGCAGCCACCTGTAGCCGCTCTACGAAATTGACTACCTGGTCTAACCGGGCATTGACCTCCCGGCGGTCGTTACTGAGGCTGCAGATTCCCAAATGGGCTTTTTGCCAAAGCTCCTGATCACCCACTTCGGCGATAGTTACATTAAACCGGTTTCTCACTTTATCCTTGAGGCTCTTGATGACCTGACGCTTGGCCTTCAGAGAATGGGATTCCGGCAACCAGAGGATTATTTCCAAGACGCCAATGACCATCGTTTTCCAGTCTCTGAAGGGGTTGGCCTTTACAGCGTGGCCTTGACCTCCTCCAGAAAGTACGATTCAATCGTATCTCCGATTTTAATATCGTTATACCCTTCCAGGCTGAGGCCGCATTCAAAACCGGCCAAAACTTCCCGGGCATCGTCCTTGAAACGCCTCAGGGAGGAAAGACGGCCGTCAAAGATCACCACGTTTTCCCGGAGGAGGCGGGCCTTGGCATTGCGGTCGATCTTACCATCCGTGACGCCGCACCCGGCCACGGTGCCCACCTTGGGAACGTGGAACAACTCACGAACTTCGGCGTGGCCGTTGACCACCACTTTATGGATGGGATCCAGCATCCCGGTCATGGCGTCTTTCACTTCCGAAACCAGATTATAAATAATATCGTAAAAACGGACGTCCACCTGCTCCTGTTCCGACAGTTCCTGGGCCTTGGGATTGGGGCGAACGTTAAAACCGATGATAATGGCCTTGGAGGCCGAGGCCAGCATAATGTCGGTCTCGGTGATGGCCCCGGTAGAACTGTGAAGGGTAATAACCTTTACCGCCGCGGTGCTTAATTTGTTCAGGGCCTCACTGATGGCTTCGAGGGATCCCTGGACGTCGGCCTTCAGAATCAGCGTCAGCTCTTTAACCTGGCCCTCCTGAATTTGTTCGAAAAGTTTTTCCAGGGTGACCTTACTGGTCTTGGAGAGCTCGGCCTCCCTTTTTTTCTGCAGCCGGTGCAGGCTGACCTGCTTGGCCATCCGCTCGTCTTCACTGACCAGGAACTCCTCCCCGGCATTGGGCACCCCGCTGAAACCGTGAACCTCCACCGGACTGGAGGGGGGGGCTTGATCCACTTTCTGACCCCAATCGTTGTAGAGGGCCCGTACTTTCCCAAAATAAATGCCGCAGATAAACGGATCTCCGGCCTTCAGGGTCCCCCCCTGAATGAGCACCGTAGCCACCGGCCCCCGCCCTTTATCCAGCCGGGCTTCCACCACCCGCCCCCGGGCCGGTTTTTTGGGATTGGCCTTCAATTCCAGGACTTCGGCCTGCAACAGGATCATTTCCAGGAGATGGTCCACCCCTTGGCCGGTTTTGGCCGAGACTTCGGCCACAATCGTTTCTCCTCCCCATTCTTCCGGGGCCAGCCCGTATTCGGCCAATTGCCTTTTGACCCGGTCCGGGTTGGCGTTGGGCTTGTCGATCTTGTTGACGGCCACAATAATCGGCACTCCCGCCGCGCGAGCGTGATCGATGGCCTCTTTGGTCTGCTGCATGACCCCGTCATCGGCCGCCACGATTAACACCACGATATCGGTAATCTGGGCCCCCCGGGCCCGCATGGCGGTAAAGGCCTCATGGCCCGGGGTATCCAAGAAAACGATCTCCCCTCGATCCAACTTGACGTGATACGCCCCGATATGCTGGGTGATCCCGCCGGCTTCTCCCTGGGTGATGTTTGTTTTTCGGATCAAGTCCAAGAGAGAAGTTTTCCCGTGATCCACATGACCCATAATGGTTACCACCGGAGGTCGGGGCTCTAATTCTTCCGGCTGATCGGCATGCAGTCGGACAACTTGCTCCTCCTCAAAAGAAACCTTTTCCGCTTCGTACCCGAATTCGGTGGCCACCAAGGCGGCGGCCTCATAATCCAGGGATTGATTCAAGGTCACCATCAGACCTAAGGCGATGAGTTTTTTCATTAACTCGCCGCTTTTCACACCCAAGCGCTTGGCCAATTCAGCTACCGTGATGGCCTCGGAAATTTTGAGACGGCGTTTGCTGGCCTTCGGCGTGGTGATCTCGGTCTTTTTATACTTTTTGGCCGCCGATTTCCCGCTCTTCGTACCCTTCCCCCGACGACCTTCTCGGGCGGCATCATCGTAGAGCGCCGCCCGTTCCAGGATTTCTTTTCGTTTCTTAAAGACCTTGGCCTTCGCGGTTTCCGTTTCCGGCGACACCCGAGTGGTTTTTAAAGTCTTTTTAATGGAAACTTTTTCCTTTTTGGAAGTCTCTTCCTCCTTCTTTGCTTCGATCCCCTTCACCGGCACCGGAGCAGGAGGGGCTACCGGTTCAGCCGCCCGAATCACTTTGGCCGGGGTCATTTTGGGAGGCCTGGGGGGCCTGACCGGTTTAGGCAGAACCTCCGGGGCCGGCTTGGCCGGTTGAGCCAACTTTTCTTTTAAGGGCTGTTTTTCCGGGGGTGCAAAAGGGGCAACCTCCATTGCCTGCTCCGCCGGGATCTCCAGCAGCGGTTTGCTGGGAGGGGACGGCTCCAGATCCGGTCGAGGAGGCCCTTCGCTGGCCGGAATTTCCGGCGCCGGCTCCGGGGCCACCTCCACGATTTTTCTTCTACGGCGAATGACCGTGGATTTGATCCGCTGTTCCTCCACTACCAAAGATTTAGTCCCGCTAAGATGGCCCTTGATTAACGCCACTTCCTCGTCGGAGAGCGATGAAGAATGGCTTTTCACTTCAATACTCATCTCCCGAATGGCGTCCACCAGGACCTTATTTTCCATCTCCAATTCCTTAGCTAACTCATACACGCGCATTTTGGTCATGGGTACCCCCTACCAGCGGATTCTTAATATATTCGCTGAGAATCGGACCGACCTGCTTAAAGGGGCCGAAAGCCCGGCGACATTGTTTGGGGTTGCGGATAATCGATAAACAATCTTTTTGAGGGCAAAGATACCAGCCTCGGCCTGGCAAGACCTGTTCAGGATCCGCTTCCAGCACAGATTCTTTCTGGATCACCAAACGAAGGAAGGCGCTTTTTTCCTTTTTTTGTCGACAGGCCCGGCAGGTCCTTTCCCGGATAGCCGCCGCCATTTATTCCTGTTCCTCCGTTTCATCGGCCTTCGGTCCTTCCGGCGCCTTGGCCGGCAATGGATCCAACTCGGCGGCCACCTCTTCGGTAGCGGCCTTTTCCTCTTCCAGGGCTTGATTTTGTTTATCCAGGGCGTTTTTTTGGCGCTCGAGCTGGACGTAGGAGGCGGCCGACTCCAAAAGCTTTTCGGCTTTTTTCTGGCTCAGGCCGGGGACCTCTAATAGTTCCTCAATCGAGGCTTCGGCCACCTCTTGAGCGGATTGGAAGCCTCTTTTATAAAGGACATCGGCCGTCACCTCCCCCACACCGGCAATCTGCAGCAGGGACTGGTATCCATCCCGAATGAAATTGTCGTATTTGGATTCGCTTTTAACATCGATTTTCCATCCGGTTAAACGGGAGGCCAGTCGAACATTCTGCCCCCGTTTGCCGATCGCCAGGGACAGTTGGTCATCCGGCACGACCACTTCCATGGAGCGGCTTATTTCGTCGATAATAACCCGGACGACTTCGGCCGGGGCCAAAGCACTGCAGATGTATTTCGCCTGGTCCGGGTTCCAGGGGATAATATCGATCTTTTCGCCCCGCAATTCCTGAACGACGTTTTGCACTCGGTTGCCTTTCATGCCCACGCAGGCCCCTACCGGATCCACCTGTTTATCATCCGAAGCCACGGCAATTTTGGTTCGGCCGCCCGGTTCCCGGACCACATTGATAACCCGAACAATCTTCTCGGATACCTCCGGGACTTCCATTTCAAACAAAGCCGCCACAAATTGGGGGTGGGTCCGGGAAAGGATGATTTGCGGCCCTTTACTGATCTTTTTTATTTCCAGGACATAGGCCCTTATTCGATCCCCCTGTTTGTACGTCTCCGTGGGAATTTGTTCGGTCACCGGCAGAATGGCTTCGGTTCGCCCCAGGTTGATAATCGCCGCCCCTTTGTCAAAGCGCTGGATAATGCCGTTAATCACTTCTCCCCGGCGATCCTTAAAATCTTCAAAAATAATATCCCGCTCGGCATCTTTCATCCGTTGGATGATGACCTGTTTGGCCGACTGGGCGGCAATCCGTCCGAAAGAGCTGGTCTCCATTTTAATGCCCAAGCTGTCTCCCAGTTCGCATTCCGGGTCCAGATTGCGGCCCGCTTCCATGGTAATCTGCGTCTGGGGGTCTTTGACTTTTTCCACCACCTCTTTAAATTCAAAGACTTCGACCTCGCCTAAGGCTTCGTTGTAGGAGACCTCAATTTCCTGTTTAAGCCCTAATTTTTTTTTGGCGGCCTGGCGGATCGCTTCGACCAAGGTGGAGATGAGTATCTGTTTATCTATGCCCCGATCACGGCTGACCTGGTCAATAACGCGTTTAAGATCCAAAGAAACACCGCCGGTCAGATCCTTTTCTTTTCGTTGAATCAGGCCCATAGTTTTTTCTCCTTAAAAATCAGCCCTCGAACACCAAACGGGCTTTAGCAATGAGGGAAACCGGGATCTCCCAGACTCTTTTCTTTTCAGCCAGCGAAAGGGCGCCGGACACCTGATAATCCAACATTTTCCCCTCAAAAAAACTCCGGCCTTCCCAGGGACTCCGGGTTATGACCTGGATCTGGTTTCCGATATGGCGAAGGAAGTCCTGGTCCTTTTTAAGGGGCCGGTCCAGACCCGGCGAAGAGACCTCCAGGGTATAGCGAAAGGGGATAAGGTCCTCTACCTCCAATTGATCCCCGAACTGTCGACTGACGGAAGCGCAATCGTCCAGGGTGATCCCACCGGTTTTATCTATGAACAGACGGAGCGCCCAGCCCCTTCCCATCCTGAGCAATTCCATATCCGCCAATTCCATTTTTTCTTCCTGGAGAAGGGTTTCGGCCAGCGCTTTGATTTTATTGAAGGCCTCTTCCGATAAATGGGCCATTTTCCTCTATCGCCCCCCTGGACACAAAAAAAGTGGGCCGGGGCCCACTTCGCACAGCAGAAATAAAATTGATACTTTCTTGGACTCATGTTTCTGAAACTATCAATAATCCGCTATTCGAAGTAATGGCCTCTAATCCGACCAGACCTAAGGCCCACCTCAAAAAGGGAACTACCTGGCTCCGGTAAGCGTTGGAGCGGGCAACGGGATTCGAACCCGCGACACCAAGCTTGGGAAGCTTGTACTCTACCAGCTGAGCTATGCCCGCTTAACCCTATTATTTTAA
>Ga0209048_10003013_pt1 | contig 16510 bp, 15 predicted proteins | sample FrelakmetCRP12CR_FD_187146 | JGI IMG/M metagenome (GOLD analysis project Ga0209048, IMG submission 187146) | Freshwater lake sediment microbial communities from the University of Notre Dame, USA, for methane emissions studies - CRP12 CR (SPAdes)... | ecosystem: Environmental > Aquatic >... | reverse complement strand
TGAGCGCCGCCGGGCCGTCCCAAGGCGCGAATCGCTCCCCCTCGGGGGGCAGCGCAGCGGCGCCAGCCGCAAGCGTGTGGGCCGTCATGAGCGCCGCCGGGCCGTCCCAAGGCGCGAATCGCTCCCCCTTGGGGGGCAGCGCGCGGCGTCAGCCGCAAGCGTGGGGGCCGTTATGAGCGCCGCCGGGCCGTCCCAAGGCGCGAATCGCTCCCCCTTTGGGGGGCAGCGCGCGGCGTCAGCCGCAAGCGTGGGGGCCCTGATCCGATGAGCGCGATTCCCGGCTTGGCCCTGTTCGATACCTGGCAACTCGTTGCGCTGGCGGCCGCGGTCGGTTGGGCGAGCGGCATCCGGCTCTACGCGGTGCTGTTCATCGTCGGCGGTCTGGGCTATCTGCATGTGGTCGAGTTGCCGGGCGGCCTGTCCGCGCTCGCGCATCCGTGGGTGCTCGCCGCGTCCGGGTTCATGTTCTGCGTCGAGTTCTTCGCCGACAAGATTCCGGGATTGGACACGCTCTGGGATACCGTCCACACGTTCATCCGCATTCCCGCGGGCGCGGCGCTCGCCGCGAGCGTGTTCGGGGATTCGTCGACAGCCGCGACGCTGGCGGCGGCGATACTCGGCGGCTCGCTCGCTGCGGGCAGCCATCTCGCGAAGGCCGGCAGCCGCGCCGTGATCAACACGTCGCCGGAGCCGTTCTCGAACTGGGCGGCGTCGTTCGGCGAGGAGCTTGCCGTCGGCACCGTGTTGTGGCTCGCATTCGCGCATCCGATCGCGGCGCTGATCGTGATCGGTCTGCTGGTGCTGCTGATGATCTGGCTGATCCCGAAAGTCTGGCGTTTCGTCCGGACGCTGGTGGGCAAGGTTACCGGAGCGACTGCGCGTCCCCGGAATCCGACGGGTCGCGGCGCCGATGTTTGACAAGATCCTGATCGCCAATCGCGGGGAGATCGCCTGCCGCGTCGCGCGCACCGCGCGACGCATGGGCATTCGCACCGTCGCTGTCTATTCCGACGCCGACGCCGAAGCGCTGCACGTCGCGGCCTGCGACGAGGCGTACCGGCTCGGCGCGCCGCCGCCGCGCGAAAGCTACCTCGACGGCAAGGCGATCATCGCCGTCGCCAGGAGAGCCGGCGCGCAGGCGATCCACCCGGGCTACGGCTTCCTGTCCGAGAACGAGGGCTTCGCCGCGGCCTGCGCGCGGGCCGGGATCGCCTTCATCGGCCCTCCGCCGGCGGCGATCGCCGCGATGGGCTCGAAGTCGGCAGCGAAGAACATCATGAGCGAGGCCCGCGTGCCGCTCGTTCCGGGCTACCACGGCGACGACCAGGATCCGAAGCTGCTGGCGCGCGAAGCCAAGGCGATCGGATACCCGGTGCTGATCAAGGCGACCGCCGGCGGCGGCGGCAAGGGGATGAAGGTCGTCGAGCGGGCGGCCGATTTTGCCGCCGCCCTGGCCTCGGCGCAGCGCGAGGCGAAGGCCGGCTTCGGCGACGATCGCGTCCTGATCGAGAAGTACCTTGCCGCGCCGCGACATATCGAGATCCAGGTGTTTGCCGACACGCACGGCAACGCCGTCTATCTGTTCGAGCGCGACTGCTCGGTGCAGCGTCGGCACCAGAAGGTGCTCGAGGAGGCGCCGGCGCCCGCGATGAATGCGGAGCACCGGCGCGCGATGGGCGAGGCCGCGGTCGCCTGCGCGAAGGCGATCGGCTATGTCGGCGCGGGCACCGTCGAGTTCATCGCCGCGGACTCGTTCGCGCGCGACGGCGCGTTCTATTTCATGGAGATGAACACGCGGCTGCAGGTCGAGCATCCGGTCACCGAGATGGTGACCGGCGAGGATCTCGTCGAATGGCAGCTTCGGGTCGCGGCGGGCGAGCGCTTGCCCAAGCGTCAGGACGAGCTCGCGCTCTGCGGGCACGCGATCGAGGCGCGCATCTACGCCGAGGATCCGGATCGCGGATTCCTGCCGTCGATAGGAACGCTCGTGCACGTGCGGGCACCGGTGACCGGCCCGTCGGTCCGCGTGGACACCGGCGTTCGCACGGGCGATACGATAACGCCGTACTACGATCCCATGATCGCGAAGCTGATCGTCCACGGCGAGGACCGCCCGGCGGCGTTGCGGCGGCTCGCCGAGGCCCTCGCCGAGTACGAAGTCGTCGGGGTCGCCACCAACGTCGCTTTCCTGCGGCGCATCGTCGCGCATCAGGCGTTCGCGTCCGGCAACGTCGACACCGGACTCATCGCCCGCCATCAGGACGCACTGTTTCCCGCCCCGGCACCGGTGGCCGCGGATGCATTGCTCGCCACGGCGCTGGCCGAGGTCCGAACGTTGATCGGGGCCCGCGCCGCCTCCGCGCGCGCGTCCGGCGATCCGCATTCGCCGTGGCATGCGGTGGATCCGTGGTGGATGAACAGCGCGCGCCACGCGATCGCGCTGGCGTTCGCCGACGGCGACATGCGGCACGAGATCAGCTTGCGCCGTGACGGCGACGGCTGGCACGTGAAGCTGCCGACGGGCGAGACGGCGGCGCGCCTCGCCGAGCGCGACGGTCGCCTCGTCATCGCGACGCCGGGGACGGAGTTCGTTGCGACGGTGGTACGGAAAGGGGAGGAACGCCACGTCTTCTGCCACGGCGAGCAGCGGAAGCTGCTGCTCGTCGATCCGCTCGCGCACGCCGGTGAGGAGGACGTGCATGGCGGGCATCTGATGGCGCCGATGTCGGGCACGGTTGTCGCGGTTATGGTCAAGGCCGGCGACCGGGTCGGAAAGGGCGCGCCGCTGATGATCCTCGAGGCGATGAAGATGGAGCACACGATCGCCGCCCCGGCAGCCGGTGTCGTGACCGCCGTGAACTTCCACGCGGGCGACCGCGTGAAGGAAGGCGCGGACCTCGTCGATATCGATGCCGAGTAGCGACTCGGCTCGCGATCGCTCCGCAATGTGTCGGTGAAGATACTGCTGCAGCCGCCTCGCGACGGGGCCACGGAGTGGCACGCTGCGCTCTCGAGCGCGCTTCCGGACGCGGCGATCGCGGTGTGGCCCGATGCGCTCGAGGAACCCGATTACGCGCTGGTCTGGAAGCCGCCTGCGGAGTTGTTCGCGCGCGTCCGTCCCGCCAAAGCGATTTTCAATCTTGGCGCCGGCGTCGACGTGCTGCTCGCGGTGCCGACGCTTCCGGACGGCGTCCCGGTGATCCGCCTGGAGGATGCGGGAATGGCCGTGCAAATGGCCGAGTACGTCACGCTCGCGGTCATGCGCGCCTACCGCGAGGTCGACGCCTACGCCGCGCAGCAGCGCGAAGGCCGCTGGCAACCGCGGCGGCGCATCGCGAAACCCGCGTTCGGCGTGGGCATCCTCGGCTTCGGCGTATTGGGGCGCGCGGTGGCCAACGCGCTCGCGCCGTTCGGCTTTCCGCTGCGCGGGTGGAGCCTGCGGCGCAAGGTGTTCCCGGGTGTCGAGTCGTTCGCGGGGCGCGGCGAATTGTTCTCGTTTCTGGCGGCCTCGCGGATGCTCGTCTGCCTGTTGCCGTCGACGAACGAAACCCGGGGGCTGCTCGACCGCGCCGCGCTCGAAGCCCTCCCGCGCGGTGCCCACCTCGTCAATGTGGCACGCGGCGACATCGTGGTGGACGAGGACCTGGTCGCGGCCCTCGACCGCGGTCATCTCGCGGGCGCCACGCTCGACGTCTTTCGCGAAGAGCCGCTGCCTTCCGGGCATCCGTTCTGGCATCATCCGCGAATCACGCTGACGCCGCACACGTCGGCAGTGACGCTGGTCGAAGACTCCATCGCCCAGGTCGCCGACAAGATCCGCCGGCTGGAAAGAGGCGAGTCCGTGACCGGCCTCGTCGATCGTGTCCGGGCGTATTGAGGCCGAATCGCAACGCATCATGACGCCCTCCGCCAAGCTGCCGTCGTTTGTCCGCCTCGTCGAAGTCGGGCCGCGTGACGGATTGCAGAACGAACAGGCGACCGTGCCCACCGATGTCAAAGTTGCGCTGATCGACCTGCTCACCGATGCCGGCTTTCCGGCGATCGAGGCGACGTCGTTCGTTTCGCCGAAGTGGGTGCCGCAGATGGCCGATGCCACCGACGTGATGGCGCGGATCCGCCGCAAACCGGGCGTTCGGTATCCGGTGCTCACGCCCAACCTGAAAGGCTTCGAAGCCGCGGTCGCGGCGAAGGCCGACGAGGTTGCCGTGTTCGTCGCCGCCTCGGAGTCCTTCTCGCGCCGGAACATCAACTGCAGCATTGCCGAGAGCCTCGAGCGTGCGCGGCCGATCTTCGCGGCCGCAAGATCCGATGACATTCGCGTTCGCGGTTACATCTCCTGCGTGCTCGGATGCCCGTACGAGGGCGATGTCGATCCGCGCGTCGTGGCGGAGGTCGCCGAGGCGCTGTTCGCGGCGGGCGCGTACGAGATTTCGCTCGGCGACACGATCGGTGTCGGCACCGCGGGAAATGCGGCGGCGCTCTTCGCGCTCGTGGCGGAGCGCGTGCCGGTCGCGGCGCTCGCCGGGCACTTCCACGACACGTACGGCCAGGCACTGACCAATGTCTACGCGGCGATGGAAACGGGCGTGGCCACGTTCGACTGCTCGGTCGCGGGTCTGGGCGGCTGTCCCTACGCCAAGGGCGCGACCGGCAATGTCGCGAGCGAGGACGTCGTGTACCTGATGGACGGCCTGGGAATCGACACGGGGGTCGACCTGACGAAGCTCCGCCTCGCCGGACAGATGATCTCGGATTTTCTCGGGCGGCCACCGGTGTCCCGCGTCGCGCGGGCGCTCGCCGCGAAGAATCCGCTGGCGGCGGACACGTGAGCACGGCGGCGAACCGGATACCGGCCGCGGAGTCGCCGGATCACGTCCCGTCGCCGTGCATCAGCGTGTGCACGATGGATGCGGCGGGAGTGCTTTGCCTCGGCTGCTTTCGCACGCTCGACGAGATCGCCGTGTGGAGCGTGCTCGACGCCGATGCGAAGCGTGCCGTGCTCGCGGCATTGCCGGCGCGGCGCAACGCGCAAGCGCCGTCGAAGCCGGGGTCGCAGCCTTGACGCCGCGCCCTTCGACGGGCGAACGCCCATCGAAGGGCGGCGACAGTGATGCGCAGCCCATCTTCATGTCAGGTTCCGAATGATCGCCGATTGGTATTTCGACTTCGTCTCGCCTTTTGCGTATCTGCAGAGCGAGCAGCTCGCCTCGCTTGCGCCGCGCATTGCCATTCGCTGCCGGCCCGTCCTGTTTGCCGGATTGCTCGGCGCGAGCGGCCAGATGGGGCCGGCGGAGATCCCGGCCAAGCGAGCCTTCACCTATCGCTACTGCATCTGGCAGGCCAAGCGGCTCGGCATCCGGCTCAGGTTCCCCCCCGAGCACCCGTTCAATCCGTTGCCGCTGCTGCGGCTGGCGATCGCATGCGATTCGTCGCTGGACGCGGTGCAGCGGATCTTCCATTTCGTCTGGCGCGACGGTCGGCTCCCGGACCTGCCGATCGAATGGGCGGAGTTGGTCGGCGTGCTGGACGCGCACGATGCCGCGGCGCGGATATCGACCGCGGAAGTGAAGGACGAACTTCGCCGGAACACCGACGAGGCGATCGCCCGCGGCGTCTTCGGCGTGCCGACCCTTGCGATCGGCAGCGAGCTCTTCTGGGGCGCGGACGCGACGCAGATGGCCGCCGACTACGTCGCGGCGGGCTGCCGCTTCGACGATCCCGAATACGCGCGCGTTGCCTCCCTGCCCGTCGGCGCGGAGCGTCCCGCGTCCGGCGCCAAGCCTTCTAGGAAAGCCTGACCACCCTGGCCGCGGCGAGCGCGTCGATCGCCGCGTCGTCGTAGCCCGCCTCGCGGAGGATTTCGGCCGTGTGCTCGCCCTGCCCCGGGGCTTGGCGCGTCAGCGCGACGCGGTGCCCGGAGAGCTTGAACGGCGGCGCGTATTCGCGCGACCCGTCCGGCCGCGTGATCACCATTTCGCGTGCGGCGAATTGCGGATCGGCGAGAGCCTCGGAAAGCGTCGCGATCGGAGTCACGCAGCAATCCACGCTCGCGAGCCTCTCCACCCACGACGCGAGCGGAGCGCCTCCGAACACGCGTTCCAGCTCGGCGCGCACCCGCGCTCCTTCCTCGCCCAGCGCGAACTGGCCGGCGACGAGGTCGGGGCGCCCGAGCGACGCGCACAGCGCCTTCCAGAACTTGTCCTCGAGCGCGCCGACGGCGAGCCAGCGGCCGTCCTGCGTCGGATAGATCCCGTAGCAGGGGACACCGCCGGTCAACAGGTCCTCGCCGCGCGGCAACACTCGCCCCCACTGCTCGAGCGCGTGCAGCGGAAAGATGCTGTGCGCCAGCGAAGCGTCGGCCATCGCGACGTCGATGTATCGTCCGCGGCCGGTCCGCTGCGCACCGACGAGCGCGGCGAGGAGCGCGGTCGCCGCGGGCGCGGCGCCTCCCAGGAGGTCGGCGATCTGCAGGTTGGAGAGCACGGGCGGGCCCCCGCGCGCGCCGATCTGGTCGAGGACGCCGGCGTAGCCCAGGTAATTGATGTCGTGTCCGGCGAGATGCGCACGCGGTCCCGTCTGCCCGTAACCGGAGATCGAGACATAGACGATCCGCGGGTTGATTGCGGCGATGGTGGCGTAGTCGACGGAGAGCGCCGACACGACGCCGGGGCGAAAGCTCTCGACGATCGCGTCGGCACCTCTCGCAAGCGCCAGGAATGCGGCGTGCCCACGTGGATCCTTGAGGTCCAGCGCGATGCTGCGTTTGTTGCGATTCACGGCACGGTAGAACGTCGAGACCGTCCCGGGCCTGTTGCCGAGGTTCCGTGCGTAGTCGCCCGCGCCCGTGTCCTCGACCTTGACCACATCGGCGCCCAGATCGGCGAGATAGAGGGTGCAGACGGGGCCGGGCAGGAGCCGCGTCAGATCCAGGATGCGGATGCCGGCCAGCGGTCCGCTCGCGGCGGCGGCGTCCTGCGCGCTCAAACGTCCTCCGCGCCGGGGATCCCGAGGTCGCGCTTGATCGCGCGCGCGGTGGCGAGCGCCTCGTCGAGCGTCGGCGCGAGGCAGGTGACGTGGCCCATCTTGCGGCCGCGTCGGGGCACCGCCTTGCCGTAGAGATGCAGCTTCGCCGCCGGATGGCGAAGCACGCGGGCCCAGTCGGGCTCGCGCAGGGTCGTCGCGGCGGCGTCGGCAAACCAGATGTCGCCGAGCAGATTCACCATCACCGTGGGCTCGTGCTGCCGCGTGTCGCCCAGCGGCAGTCCGGCCAGCACGCGCGCCTGCTGCTCGAATTGCGAGGTCACGCAACCGTCGATCGTGTAGTGGCCGCTGTTGTGCGGACGCGGCGCAATCTCGTTGACCAGCAGCCTGCCGCTGGTCGTCACGAACATCTCGACGCAGAGCACGCCGCGGTAATCGAGCTTCGTCGCGACGGCCGTCGCGATCCCGCGCGCGTCGGCGGTCAGCGCTTCGGGCACGCGTGCCGGGATGATCGAGACGTCGAGGATTCCGTTGCGATGGTGATTCTCGGCGACGGGCCAGGTCGCGGTTTCGCCGTGCTCGGTGCGCGCGACGATGACCGACACCTCGGATGCGAGCGGGACGAGCTGCTCGACCACGCAGGGCAGGCCGCCCATCGCGCGCCATGCGGCGATCGTGTCGTCACGCGACGCGACACGGATCTGACCCTTGCCGTCGTAGCCCATGCGCGCGCTCTTGACGATGCCGGGCAGGAGCGCGTCGTCGGTGCGCCGCGCGTCTTCTTCGCTTTGCAGAACGGCGTAAGCTGCGACGCCGAAACCGTGGCCCGAGAGAAACGCCTTTTCGCGGATCCGGTCCTGCGCAATGGCGACGCTCGCTGCGGCCGGGCAGACACGTGCCGTGCGCGCAAGGAGCTCGAGCGCCGCAGCGGGAACATTCTCGAATTCCGTGGTTGCCGCACGCGCGAGCTCCGCGAGCTCTGCCAGTCCCTGCGGATCGAGGTAGTCGGCGCGAATGTGGCGGTCGGCGACACTCGGGGCCGGGCCATCCTCGCCGGGGTCGAGAACCGCGACTTTGTAGCCCAGGCTTTGCGCGGCCATGCAGAACATCCGGCCGAGCTGACCGCCACCCAGGAGTCCCAGCCACGCACCTGGAGGGACGGGAGCGGTCACGCCTCGGCCTCCTTGTGGGCGGCAGGCGAGTGAATCGTCACGTGTCGGCCTCCAGCGTCGATTCGCCCCGGTGCATCCCCTCTCGCGCTGCTCGGGGGCCCCTGCTCCCAGGCTCACGCCGCTGGCGGAACCCGCATCGCGCGCGCGGTGTTCGTCTGCTTCAGGCGAAAGGCGGCCAGCTTCCTGGCAACCGCGGGATCGGTTCCGGCGATCATCGCCGCGGCGAACAGGGCTGCATTCGCCGCGCCGGCCTCGCCGATCGCGAACGTCGCGACGGGAATGCCCTTCGGCATCTGGACGATCGAGTACAGGGAGTCCTCGCCCCGCATGTATTTCGACGGCACGGGAACGCCCAGCACGGGCACGGTGGTCTTGGCGGCGAGCATTCCCGGCAGATGCGCCGCACCGCCGGCGCCGGCGATGATGCAGCGCAGGCCGCGCGGACCCGAATCTTCGGCGTACTCGAACATGTCGTCGGGCATCCGGTGCGCGGACACGACCCGCGCCTCGTAGGCGATGCCGAACGCGTCGAGCTGCGTGGCGGCGTGACGCATGATGTCCCAGTCGCTGTCGCTGCCCATCACGATGCCGACCAGCGGCGCGCTCTTGCGTTGTGCCATCGGCCCTCCCCGATGTCGGACGGAAACGCGCGGGGAACCGCGCGGCAGCCCGAAGTGTCCACGAATCTTAGCATTCGGTAGCTCGTTGACGGTACCCCGTCGAGGATTGATGGCACGGTCTTTGCACAAATTTGATCCCACAGGTTGCCCTCAATGGGCCGGGTCGCCGACAATGCCATCCATGCACCGAATTTCTTCCGCAGCCGCGGTCGCGTTTGCCTTGATGCTCTGCGCTGCCGCCGCGCCGGCGATTGCCCAGAGCGACGCCGATTTTCTCGCCGCCCGCGCCGCGTTCGATCGCGGCGACCGAGCCCGGCTCGACGCGCTGGCGCCGAAGCTCACCGGGCACCTCCTCGCTCCGTATGTCGAGTCCTGGCAACTCAGGCTCAGGATCGACGCCGCGGGCGACGACGAGATCAAGGGATTCCTGGCGCGCTGGCCGCAGACGCCGCTGGCCGACCGGCTGCGCGTGGAATGGCTGAAGTCGCTGGGAAAGCGCGGCCGGTGGTCGACCTTTGGTGCCGAATACCGGCCTCCGGCGCCCGACGATGTCGAGCTCACCTGCCTCGGCATCCAGTACCGCCGCCTGCAGGAAGGCGACGGCGCGCTGGCGCAAGCGAAGCCTCTGTGGTTCTCGGGGCAGTCGACGCCGGAGGCCTGCGAGCCGCTGTTCGGCGCGCTGATCGCGAAGGGCGACCTGACGCCGGACGACCGGCGCGCGCGCTTTCGCCTCGCCACGGAAGCCGGCAACATTCGCCTCGCGCAGTCGCTCGCCGTCGATCTGCCGTCCGCGAGCCGCATCACCACGCGCGAATTCTTCAATGTCGAGCGGGATCCCGCGCGCGCGCTTGCCGCCGGTGATTTTCGCTGGAAGCAGCCGGGCGGACGCGATCTGGCGCTCTACGCGCTGGAGCGTGCGGCGCGCACGGATGCCGCGGGAGTTCGCGCTGCATGGGTGAGGCAGCGCAGCCAGCTGCCGGTCCCGGACCGCCTCTACGGCAATGCGCGGCTCGCCTATCATGCGGCGCGCCAGCTCAATCCGCAGGCAGCCCTGTGGTTCCGCGAAGCCGACGTCGCCGCGCTTTCGGAGGCGCAGCGGGCGTGGTACGCGCGTGCCGCGTTGCGTGCCGGCGCGTGGCCCGACGTGCTGGCCGCGATCGACGCCATGCCCCCATCCGAGGCGCAGGATTCCGCGTGGCGCTACTGGAAAGCCCGCGCGCTGGCGGCAACGGGACGCGCCGGCGAGGCAACGGCGCTCTATGCCACGCTCGCCGGCGATTTCGGCTTCTACGGGCTGCTCTCGGCGGAAGCGCTGGGAAAGCGCCTCGAACCCGTCAGCGCCCCGCTCGAGCCGGACGCCGACGCGCTGGCGGCGTTCGGCGCGCGCGGCGCGGTACGACGTGTCGTCAAGCTGGCGCAGCTCGACATGCGTACGGATTCGCTGCGCGAGTGGCTCTACGTCGTGCGCGGGCTCCCCGACGAAGGGCTGCTTCTCGCCGCCGACTATGCGCGACGGCAGGGCCTCTACGACCGCGCAATCAACACCGCCGAGCGGACCTCGTCGCGCCACGATTTCGGCCTGCGCTACCTGATGCCGTTTCGCGAGCAGTTCAGCGCGGCGGCGCGCGAGAACGTCGTCGACGAGGCGTTGCTTTTCGGCATTGCACGCCAGGAGTCGCGGTTCGTTCCGGACATCCTGTCATCGGCAGGCGCAGCCGGGCTGATGCAGCTGATGCCGGCGACCGCGCGCTGGGTCGCAAAGCAGACGAACCGCTCCGACTATAATCCGTCTCAGATCGCCGATGTCGGGATCAACACGCAGTTCGGCGCGTTCTATTTCAAGTACTGGCTCGACCGGCTCGAGCGGATGCCGGCGCTTGCAGCGGCGGCGTACAACGCGGGGCCCGGCCGTGCGCAGGCGTGGCGCAACGGCGCCCCGCTCGAAGGCGCGATCTGGGTCGAAACCATACCGTTCAACGAAACCCGCGACTACGTGAAGAAGGTGCTTGCCAACGCCATGATGTACGCGCGACTGCTGAATCAGGATTACGTGCCGCTCGCCACGCGGCTCGGCACGGTGCCTCCCCGCGGCAACGGGGCCGAAGCGGCGCTCGCGGCCGCCGGCAACTGAGGGCGCCGCGGAAGTCGACATGGCCGATCGGTCAATCCTCGTCGTGGGCGGCAGCGGCTACGTCGGCCGCTGCGTCGTCAGCCGGCTCGTCGCCGATGGCTGGCGCGTCGTGGTCCCCACGCGCCGGCGCGACAACGCGCGGGATCTGTTCCTGCTGCCGACGGTCGATGTCGTCGAGGCCGACGTCAACCAGGCGGCGGAACTCGCGCGGCTTGCGCAAGGCGCCACGGCGGTCATCAACCTCGTCGGCATCCTCAACGAGACCGGCGGGCAGACGTTTTCACAGGCGCACGTCGAACTGCCGAAGCGTGTCATCGCCGCCTGTGCATCCGCGGGTGTGCGGCGGCTGGTGCACATGAGCGCGTTGAACGCCGATCCGGCGGGGCCGAGCCGCTACCTGCGCAGCAAGGGTGAAGCGGAGGCGGCGGTCACGGCATCCGGGCTCGACTGGACCATCGTCCAGCCATCGGTGATCTTCGGCCGCGGCGACGCTTTCCTCAATCTGTTCGCGAAGGTCTTGCGCATCGCGCCGGTGATGGCGCTCGCGCGTGCGGATGCCCGTTTCCAGCCGGTGTTCGTAGGCGACGTCGCCGAATGCATCGTGCGCGCGCTCTCGCTCACGGCGACGATCGGCCGGAAGTATCCGCTGTGCGGACCCAAGGTGTACACGCTGGGTGAGCTCGTCCGCTACGTCGGCGAGGTCACCGATGCGCGACGGCCGATCATCCCGCTGGGAAGAAAGCTCGGCGCCCTGCAGGCGTTCGCGCTCGAGTTGCTGCCGGGAGCCCTGATGAGCCGCGACAACCTCGCGTCGATGGAGCGCGACAGCGTCTGCGGCTGCGACTTCCCCCAGGTCTTCGGATTCCAGCCACAGGCGCTGGAGACGGTCGCCCCCACCTATCTCGGCCCGGACGCGACGCGCAGTCACTACGACGAATACCGGCTTCGCGGCGGCCGCTGAGTCCCACCGCGTGCCGCCGCCGGTCATTGCGCTCGCGATGCCGACTCGCTAACGTGAGCGGATGACGCCACACGTTGCCACTTCGAGAGCGGTGAAGATCTATCGCGTGGGCGGCTCGGTCCGCGACGAACTCCTCGGCCGCCCCGTCGTCGACCGCGACTGGGTCGTCGTGGGTGCGACTCCGGAAATCCTGATCGCGTCCGGCTACCGCCCCGTCGGCCGCGATTTCCCGGTATTCCTGCATCCGGAGACGCGCGAGGAATACGCGCTGGCGCGCACGGAGCGCAAGCACGGCCGGGGCTACCGCGGCTTCGAGTTCTTCGTCTCGCCGGACGTCACGCTCGAGGAGGATCTCGCGCGTCGCGATCTGACGATCAACGCCATGGCGCGCGACGAGCAGGGCACGCTGATCGACCCGTTCCACGGCGCGGACGACCTGAAGGCGCGGGTATTGCGCCACGTTTCTCCGGCGTTCGTCGAGGATCCGCTGCGCGTGTTACGGGTCGCACGCTTCGCCGCGCGCTTCGGATTTGCGATAGCGCCGGAAACGGAAGCGCTGATGCGTGAGCTCGCCGCCTCCGGCGAACTCGCGTCGCTGGCGCCCGAACGTGTCTGGCAGGAGCTCGCGCGCGGCCTGATGGAGCCCCATCCGTCGCGCATGCCGGCGGTGCTGCGGGCGTGCGGGGCGCTCGCGCAACTCCTGCCGGAAGTGGATGCGGTGTACGGCGCGCGGGCGCCGCGGATGCGGTACAAGGTCTCCGCCGCAGGCGCGCGCCTGGCGCGAGCGCTCGATTACGCCGCGGAACACCAACGCTCGCTGCCCGTCAGGTACGCGGTGCTCGCCCGGGATCTCGGCAAACCGGCTGGTGCCGGCACACCCGATCGGCGTGGCCTCGTGGCAGGTCGCGTGCGCCTCGCCGAACGGATGTCGGCGCGGCTCAGGGTGCCGGCCGAGTGCCGCGATGCCGCGCGCCTCGCCGCGCGCTGGCATCCAGTTGTCGACCGCGCGCGCGACCTCCGGCCCTCGACGTTCCTCGATCTCCTGAACGCCGCCGATGCGCTGCGCCGTCCGGACCGGCTCGATGCGCTGCTCGACGCCTGTGCGTGTTGCGCGCTGTCCCGGGCGGGTGCCGGCGACGATTACGCACCCGCGCAGGTCGTGCGCGCGGCGCTCGCGGTCGTCGCGGGCGTCGATGCCGGCGCAATCGCGCGCAGCGCGGGGGCCAGGCAGACTGCCGGAGGCGATGCGATCGCGAAGGCCGTGCGCGCGGCGCGGCTGGCGGCGCTGCGCGCGTGGCGGCGCGCGCCGATTCGCGCCAAGCGCGTCAGATCCGGTAAGCGATGACGCGCATCACGTCCGCGGCGACGCGCATCGCGCCCTTCACCGGGAATGGAAGGTCGACGGCACCGGCGGCGCGCGCCATTGCGCCGTGGCGCGCCTCGTCGTCGCGCATCTTCTCGACGATCGCGCGGCTCTTCGCATCGGCGGCGGGAAGCCGCTGCATGTGCGCGGTGAGGTGTTCCTCGACCTGACGTTCCGTCTCGACGACGAACCCGAGGTTGACCTGATCGCCGACGACTCCCGCAGCGACGCCGATCGCGAAGGAGCCGGCGTACCACAGCGGGTTGAGCAGCGACGGGCGGTCCTTCAGCTCCAGGAGTCGCTGCTGGGTCCACGCGAGATGCTCTTCCTCCTCGCGCGCGGCCTGCGCGAACTCGCGCTTGACCCGGGGATCGCGGGCGACGAGCGCCTGCGCCGCATAGAGCGCCTGCGCGCACACCTCGCCCGTGTGGTTGACCCGCATCAGCCCAGCGGCGTGGCGCCGCTCGTCGGGGGCAAGGTCGGCATCGGCGAGGTTCGCGCCCGGGGTCGACCGCGACGACGTCGGGTGTCCGGCAAGCGTGCGCAGCGCGCGGTCGAAACCCAGCACGAGATCGTCGAGCATCGGGGGCTCCTAGAAGAAGTGGACCGCACCCAGCAGGAAACCGCCGGGCTTTCCGCAACCCCCGTTGGGGTAGGGGTTGCAGAAGATCGGGTAGGGGTTGGTGTCGAACGTGTACGACGCATTGCTCTCGTTCTGGATCTTCACGAAGCCCGTGTACAGGAGCGTTCGCGCCGACAGCACGTACGTGTAGCTGATCTCCCACTGGCTCGCGCCGGTGCTCTCGCCTTTGACGAGGCCGCCGACGCGCGAACCGTTCACCGCGCTCCCCTTGCCGTCGCCGGCACGCCCCCAGTACACGAAGAACAGACCGGGGCCAGCGTCGATCGTCGCGCCGATGCCATAGAAGTCGCGCGTCAGGTCGGTCGTCGGCGTTGCATCGTAGCGCAGACGTTCGTACACCCCGCCCAGGCGGAATCCCTCGAATTGATAGCCGCCGGCGATGGAGAACGCCGTGTCGGAGAGCGGTGCCTCGGCCGTGCCGCGGATCTTGTGGTGCTCTTCATACGCCACGCCAAGCTGGACCGGGCCGCGGTTGTAGTAGGCGCCGAGGCTGACGATGTTGCTGTTCTTGGTCGGCGTGCCTTCCGCGGTGCTGAACTGGGCGCTGCCGTAGAAGTCGCCGAGGGTCGGCGTGTCGTAGCGGATCGAGTTCGCGAGGCGCCCATCGAAGCCGCCGGCGAGCGCCTGCCCCAGATAGGCCTGTGCCCACAGCGCACCGGTCGACAGGATCGAGGTCGTCAGCGTCGGCGCGTTGCCGAATATGGCGTGAATGTCGTCATACGGTGAAAGAAAGTAGCCGAGCTTGACGGTTCCCCACGGTCCCTGCAGGCCGAGGAACGAGTCGCGGCCGGCGAGAACGCCGTTCCCCGTGTCCACGTAGAGTTGGCTCTCGATCTGAAACAGCGCAGTGAGGCCGTCGCCGAGGGGCTCGGCGCCGCGCAGCCCGAGCATCGACGCGTTGGAACTCACGCGATACTGGTTCGGATTCGGGCAATTGGCGGGACAGCCGGGTCCCGCCTGCAAGCCGTTGACGACTTCCATGTCGAGGTTCAGGCGGCCGTACAACGTCAGGTTCCCGGATTGCGCTTGCGCCACTGGGGCGGCGAGCAGGCCTGCGGCAACGGCGGCGACGAGCTTCGCTCTCATCGAATTCCTCCGAATGCGGATGATATCGGAGTGGAGGCGACTTGATCGGGGTTTCGCGCTTGCTCCCGAGTCCTTTGTCCGGTCAAGGGAAGGTCGCGAAGCGGCGCCGCGAAAAGCGCGCAAAAAAACGGGCGCCCGCAGGCGCCCGTCGAGTTTGCATTCCCGCTCGAAAGCGGAAACGAAGCAGTTTCTCTTAGAAATTGTGCCAGTACCCCATCACGACACCCTGCGGCTTGCCGCCGAACGCCAGGTTGCCGACCGTGCCCGAGGAGCTGCTCGGATACGGGTTGACGCCGAAGTTGTACGCGGCGGTCGCGCCGTTGGCGATCTTGTTGTAGCCGGCGTAGACGCTCGAGCGCTTCGACAGCGGGTACGTGTAGCTGATTTCGTACTGGTTCGCCGCCGAGCCATCGCCCTTCGCCAAGCCGGCGACGCGGGCGCCAGTGGGCGCGCTGCCCTTGCCTTCCTGGCCATACGACCAGTCGGCGTACAGCTGACCCGGGCCGAGATTCCAGGTCACGCCGACGCCGAACATGTTGCGCGTCAGGCTCGTCTTGACCCCGTTCGTGACCTGGTTGCAGGCCGTGTTGGGGGTGATGCCGACGGTGATCGAGCAGTCGTAGTCCAGCTTCTCGTACACGGCGCCGATCTTGAGGGCCGGGAACTGGTAGCTGCCGGCGAGCGACCAGGCGTAGTCGTTGAGGTTCTTGTTGCGCTGCTGCGCGTTGTAGCGGGTCGCGGCGCCGGCGGCCCACGGGCCGTTGTTGTAGAAGAGGGCGGCGCTCCACACGCCGGAGTTCGAGGCCTGGCCGTTCTGGTACGTTCCGGTGGCGCCTTCGGCTCCACCCTGACTGTTGCCGTACTGCAACTGGATCTGGAAGCCGGACATGACCGGCGAATCCCAGCGAACCGAGTTGGAGATGCGGTCGTCGAACTGGTTGACCGCGGCGGCGAAGCCCTGCGCCCAGATCGAGGACGTGGCCAGGACGCCGGTCAGCAGCGTCGGGTTGCTACCCCAGATTTCGTGGATGTTGTCGTACGGACCGTGGAAGCGGCCCCACCGCATCGTGCCCCACGAACCTTGCAGCCCGATCCACGAATCGCGGCCGGCGATCGTGCCGGAACCGGTGTCCGGGCTGACCGACGATTCGATCTGGAAGATGGCGTTGAGCCCGCCGCCGAGCGACTCGGTGCCGCGCAGGCCGAAGCGCGAGGAGTTCGAGGACACGCGGAACTGATTCGGATTGGACGTCTTGCACGCCGCCACCGTTCCGGCGTTGGGTCCCGTCAAGCAACCCGGGTTCTGCTGGTACGGGTTGGTCAGGCTGGTTCCCGGATCGAGGCTGGGGCTGACGATCTTGCCGTTGACCACTTCCACGTCCATGTTCAGGCGACCGTACAGCGTGACGTTCGCGGTCTGCGCTTGCGCCAGCGGGGCGGCCAGCACGCCCGCAATGGCGACAGCGACGAGTTTCTTGTTCATGAAGTCTCTCCTCTAGCGGATAAAATTGGCAAGAAAACCGTCTTTTGGGCTTGCCGTCGGAACCTTCTCA
>Ga0209048_10003012_pt1 | contig 16510 bp, 14 predicted proteins | sample FrelakmetCRP12CR_FD_187146 | JGI IMG/M metagenome (GOLD analysis project Ga0209048, IMG submission 187146) | Freshwater lake sediment microbial communities from the University of Notre Dame, USA, for methane emissions studies - CRP12 CR (SPAdes)... | ecosystem: Environmental > Aquatic >... | reverse complement strand
CCCGCTCCAGATGTACGTCGCCGGCGACCTCGTACCGGTGCGCGCGCCCGACGGCATCCGCCTCGCGCGCGCGGGCGGCGACCGCATGGCCCACGCCGTCCTGGACGCGATCGAGCAGGACCGGAAGATCCCGCAGCCGCGGTAGGCCGGCGGGCGAAGGCTCACGGCGGGCGAGGCCTCGTTCAGTCGAGCCAGTCGCGCGTGAGGAAGAGCCAGAAGGCGAGGCCGGCGTCGGCGCCGTAGGCGCGAAAACGCCGGCCGATCGTCTTGTCGGCGACGAGCTTGCCGCGCGGCCTGCCCGTCAGGCGCGCGTACTTGGGCCGCGTCCACGAGTCGAGGATCAAGCGCGAGTGGCGGCCCAGGAGCATCATCACGTGGGCCGCCGCGTACGGGCCGACCCCCGGCAAGGCGAGCAGCCGCGCCTCGACTTCGTCGTCGGGGAGCTCGGCGCGCGGCGCGAGCAGGGCCTCCAGGTCGAGGTCTCCGGCGGCGACCGAGCTGGCGAGCGCGCTGAGGCGGGCGCCGCGATAGCCGGCGCGCGCCACGTCGCGGTAGAAGTCGTCGCCGGCCCCAGCCATGGCCGCCGGTGACGGGAACGCCCGGCCGGCGCCGGCGGCTGTGGCCTCGGCGCGGGAGCCTGGCGTCGCTGTGCGCGCCGCTCCGGATCCCGCGCCGCGCCCAGCCCGGGGCGCCGCCTCTCCCAGGTGGTCGACGAGCGCTCCCGTCATCCGTTCCGTCGCCGACCAGGCGCAGTTCGTCGTGCACACCGTCTTGACGACGTCCTCGAACACCGTGGGGCTGCGCAGCATGCGCCCGGCTCCACCGCAGGCCCACGCGAGCGCCGGATCATCCGCGGCGTGCCGGTAGAAGCCACTCAGGTCGTCGTCGAGGCACAGCATGCGCCGCACCGTGGCCGTGAGCGCCGCCGCCGCTGCCGCGCCCGGCGGCGGCCCCGCGTCGGCCAGCGTGACGGCGGCCGCGGGCTGCCTTCCCGAGCGCGCGGCCGAGACTCCCACGGTCCTCGGGCCGCCCTTCGCCGCGAGCGTCACGGTCATGCTCAGAGAGTCCGGCGCGATCCTCGCCGGCGGCAGAGCGGCGACGCCGTGCGAGGCGAGCGTACGCCGCAGGTCGACCGGCTCGCCGGCCGGTCCGCGCAACGGCAGGAGGCCGAGAGGCGGCGTCAGCGGCCCTCTCTCCCGCCTCGGCGGGTGCGCGCGCTCGAAGGCGCTCATCCGGCGGCGATCAGGGCGATGCCGGCCAGAGTCGCCAGCGCCCCTGCCATCTGGTGCCGGGCGAGGCGCTCGCGCAAGACGATGTAGGCGAGGATGACCGTCACCACCGGGTACACGGAGCCGATGACGGCGACGATGCTGAGGTAGCCGCGCGTCGTCGCCAGGGCGAACAGGCCGTTGGCCCCGGTGTCGAGGATGCCGACGGCCACGATGAACGGCACGGCCGACCGCCGCACCTGCACCCGCGGACGGAGGGCGAGGAAGAGCAGCAGGAAGAGCACCGCCGACGACGCGCGTCCGCCGAGCATCGCCCAGAGCGGATCGTGTCTGGCGGTGGCGTCGTAGCCGATGAGCACGAGACCCATGCAGACGGAGGCGACGAGGGATAGTCCGATGGCGCGGCGCTGGTTGCGGCGCTCCGGAGGGACGCCGAGGGCGCCGGGCACGATCGCGGGCTCGTTGGGGAGCGCCGCCGCGCCGATGGTGTCGCCGGCACGCGCCCGCTCGCTGGCCACGAGCAGGACGCCGGCGGCGGCGAGGACGACGCCGGCGAGCTGGGCGGCGCTCGGTCGTTCGCCCAAAGCCAGGCCGGCGAGGAAGGGGATCGCGGCGTTGGTCGCGCTGATCGGCGCCACGATGCTCATCGAGCCGATGGCGAGCGCTTTGTAGAAGCACGAGATGGCGACAACGCTCGCCACCCCGCCGAGGAGGACCGGCCAGACGGCGGCCAAGCCCGGCCACGAGTGCCCCGTGAGGACGGTCACGAGGGCCGCGCCCAGGAGGCCCGCCGCCTGGCTGCCGATGACCACGGCCCACAGACTGGCGCGTCGCGTCGTGAGGCCACCGAGGAAGTCGCCGGAGCCCCAGCAGGCGGACGCGCCGAGGGCGAGGACGATGCCGAGCATGGCCAGAGGCTATCACGGCGCGGTGGTAGGCTAGAGAGGCCGCCGGCGCGGCGCTCGCCACCGGCGGCCGCATGCGGAACCCGCCCAGATGGACCTGCCGATCGACATCCCCGAGAGTGACGCTGCCCTCCTGGCCGAGTGCCGGGTGGAGACGTTCCGCGCCGGCGGCCCCGGCGGCCAGCACCAGAACGTCACCGACAGCGCCGTGCGCCTGCGCCACCTGCCCAGCGGCCTCACGGTGACGTGCCGCGCACAGCGCAGCCAGCACCTCAACAAGATGGACGCCCTGCGGCGCCTGCGGCTCAAGCTGCGCAAGCTCAACGAGCCGCCGCCTCCGCCGCGCCGCCCCACGCACCCGTCGAGGGCGGCCAAGGAGCGGCGCCTGAGCGCCAAGAAGGCGCGCGCCGGCGTCAAACGGCTCCGCCGGCCGCCGGCCGACGACTGACCTTCGCCGGCCGCTGCTCGGGCGCCGGCGGCCCGCGCGCCCGAGGCGCGGCGCCGTGTAGAGTAGGCGGCGATGGGCGTCCTCATCGGCATCCTGCTCGTGGCCTTCCTGGCCGGCGTCTTCGGCAGCATGCTGGGCGTGGGCGGCGGCGTCATCATGGTCCCGATGCTCACGCTGGCCTTCGGCGTCCCCATCAAGACCGCCGTCGCCACCAGCATCGTCTGCGTGATCGCGACCTCGTCGATGGCGCAGACCTCGTTCGTGAGCCGCGGGATGACGAACGTCCGCCTGGGGATGCTCCTGGAGGTCGCGACTACCATCGGGGCGGTCGCCGGAGGCGTCACCGCCGTGCTCGTCGACGGCCGCGTCCTTCAGGTCTGCTTCGCGGCCGTGCTCCTCTACGTCGTCTGGCAGATGAACCGCCGCCGCGGAGACGGTGAACCGCTGCGGACGGGCGTGCTCGAGGCCGGCTACTACGACCCGGCCTCCGGCGAGGAGGTGCGCTACGGCGTGCGGCGCACGCGTCTCGGGTTCGTGCTCTGCCTCGGCGCCGGCAACGTCTCCGGCCTGCTCGGAGTCGGCGGCGGCGCCTTCAAAGTGCCGATCATGAACCTGCTCATGGGGGCGCCGCTCAAGGCGACGATCGCCACCAGCAACCTCATGATCGGCGTTACCGCGGCGACCAGCGCCGCGATCTTCTACGGGCGCGGCTACATGGACCCGCACTGGGTCGTCCCGGCGGCGCTCGGCATCCTCGCCGGTGCACGCCTCGGGCCGCGTCTGGCCGTGCGGCTGCCGGCGCGCGTCCTCAGCGTCACCTTCCAGGTCGTCCTGGGCGTGTTCGCCGTGCTGATGGTCCTCAAGGCGATCGGGGCGCCCCTGTGAACGATCCGCATGCCCATCACATGGACCCGGTCGAGCGCACCATCAGGACGGTTCTTCTGGTGGGCATCGCCGTGAGCGTGGGTCTCATGGCCGTCGGTCTTGTCCTGGGGGTGGCGCGCGGGGAGGCGCTGCCGCGGGCGATGGTGCCGATCTCGGCGCTGCCGGCGGCGCTCGCGCGTCTGGAACCGGCCGCCTACGTGTCGCTGGGCCTCATCGTGCTGGTGGCGACGCCGTTCGTGCGCGTCGTGGGGTCTCTCGTGGCCTTCGCGTTCGAGCGCGACCGCACGTACGTGCTGATCACGACGATCGTGCTCGTGGTGATGTGCCTCAGCGTGCTCCTCGGCAGGGCCTGAGGCAGCAGCGCCGCCCGATCAGAGCGCGCAGGCAGGGCCGCTGTCCACGCCGCGCACGGCCGCCGCGGCGCGCCGGCCCGACAGCAGGGCTCCCTGGATCGACGCACTGTCGCGGTGGTCGCCACAGACGCAGAGCCCCGGCCGCAGGCGCACGGAGCGCTCGGGGGCGGCGAACTCGGCGGGGGTGAGCGCCGGCAGTGCGTAGGGGATGCGGTAGACGGCGAGCCGACGCCAGCCGTCGACCTGGGCGCCGAACCAGCGCCGCACCTGCCGCCGGACGACGGTCTCAAGGGCGTCGTCGCCCAGCTCGGGGATACCGAGGACCGTCGCCGACACGAGCGCCGCGCCCGGCGGTGCATAACTCGGCGCCACGTCGCTCGGCACGCACAGGGTGTTGACCGGTCCGCCGCCGCGGCCCTCGCCGTTCAGGACGAGGATGGGCTCGTCGAGCGGCGAGTGCTCGGCGGCGAAGTACACGCAGGTGGCGGCGCGGCCCGCCGGCGCCCGCAGGGCGCCGGTCAGCCGGGCCGCCTCCGGCCCGTCCGCGGCCACGACGACGACGGCTGCCTCGAGGCGCTCGCCGCCGGCGAGAGTGACCGCGCCGTCCGCGACCGTCTCGACCGTCGCGCCGAGGCGCAGCGCCGCCTCAGGCAGGCCCTCCGCCAGTTGGCGGGGGATGGCCTGCATCCCCGCGGCCGGCAGGACGGCTTCGCCTTCGGCGAACAGCTTGAAGACGAAAGCGAACAGGCGGCTCGAGGTCTCGAGCTCCGGATCGAGGAAGATGCCGGCCAGGAACGGGCGCAAGAAGCCCTCCACGAAGGCGGAGGAGAAGCCTTCCCGCCTGAGTGCCTCGCGAGTGCTCACCTGCGGCGCGCTCAGCACCTCGTTGAGCGAGTGCCCCGCCAGGCGCCGGCGGAGGCGCGCGACGCGTACCTTGTCGGTCAGGCCGCCGGGGCCGGAGCGCCAGCCGCGCGCGGCGTCGAGCGGGTGGCGGAAAGGATCGGCGACGCGCGCGAACCCGTCCGCCCCCCTCACGAGGGCTCCGGAGTAGAACGGCCGCAGGCCGAGGTGCTGGTAGTCGAGCACGTGACGCGCCTCGGGGTAGGCGCTGAGGAGCACCTGGAAGCCGCGGTCGAGCAGGAAGCCGCCGGCTTCGTCGGTGCGCACGCGGCCGCCGGGCGCGTCGGCGCGCTCGAGTACGAGCACGTCCAGACCGTGAGTGTGGAGCTCACGCGCGCAGCTGAGCCCGGCGAGACCGGCACCCACGACGATGACGTCCGTCACGCGCAGAACTCCGCCGGGCGCGACTCGGCGCTCGCGGCCGTCGACCCGGGGACGAGCACCTCCCAGTACTGCGAAAGGCGCGCCAGGTCGCCGGCCTGCAGTCGTTCGAGGAACAAGCGGCGCACGCCGGCGAGATGGGTGGCGCGCGCCTCCTGCAGCTTGCGCTCGCCGTCGGGCGTGAGGACGGCGAAGAAGCCGCGACCGTCGTAGGTGCAGCGCTCGCGGCGCACGTAGCCGTCCTTCTCGAGGCGATCGACCAGGCGGCTCACGCCGCTCGCGCTGAGCACGACGTCGTGGCACAGCTCTGTCATACGCTCGCGATGCTCGGGAGCGCTCTCAAGGTGCAGGAGGACCTCGTAGGACCTCAGCGGCAGCCCGTGCGCCGCCGTCAGCTCGGCGTCCATCTCCCGCAGGAGTGCGGCCTGCACACGCAGCATGCCGCGCCAGGCGGCGAGCTCCTCCGCAGTGAGCATCAAGCCTCCATGGGTCAGTGCCGTCACGCCGTCACTTCCTTGTGCGCTCAAACGAGTATACCTCCGTGCTACCTGCGCGGGCCGTCTTGCAAACCCCATGCCTCGCGGTTAGCATCGGGCGCCTGAGAAGCCCCGCACCCGTGGTGAGGCGGCCTGGCGACCCTCTGAGACCGCCATCGCGTCATCCTCTCTCACCTCCGCGCGGCTCTCCGCCTTTCCGGTCGCACTTGAAGCATGACGGAGGTCCATGGTGTCAGAGGAGAGGTCATCGGCCTGGCGGCGCCGCGAGCGTAGCCGCGATCTCACCGGCCTCGGGTGGCTCGAGGCCGACATCCTGCGCGTCGTCTGGGACACGGGTGAGGTCACGGTCCGCGATGTGTACGAGCGACTGCGCGAGGACCGCAGCATCGCCTATACGACCGTCATGAGCGTCCTGCGCAACCTCGCCGCGAAGGGCCTGCTCGCGCAGGACAAGTCCGCCGCCGCCTATATGTACCGGCCTCTCGTCACCGACGAGGAGGTCGCGCGCGGCATCCTCGACGCAGTGGTGGACAAGATCATGGGCGGCCGCCGCGAGCCGCTCATCGAGTACCTGCGGCGCCCGCTTCCCTGACGGCCGTGAACGAGGCCGAGCCGTTCGTCCGGGCACTTCTCGACGATCTCGTCGCCGAGGATCCGGTGCTGGCGACCGACCTCGGCCTTACTGCGGGAGCCGACCGGCTCCCGACCTGGTCCGCGTCCGCGCTGTCCGCGCGCGTCGAGCTGCTGCACGGCCACGAGGCGCGCCTGCGCGGCCTCCTCGCTGACGAGGACGCCGGCACGGCGATCGACGCGTTCGCCGGCGTGCAAGTCGCACGCCGGCTGCTGCGCGACCTCGAACTGCGCCGGGTCCATCGGCGGCAGCCGACGAAGTACCTCGACGTCGTGCGGGGCCTGTTCCCGCTGCTGGTGCGCGAGCTCGGCACGCTCGACGAGCGCGTGGACGCGGTCGCCGGCCGCTTGCGCGCCGTGCCGGGCCTGCTGGAGGAGGCCCGCGCCAATCTCGAACCGGGCCTTCCGGCCGCGGCGGTCGCGGCCGCTCTCGAGTATGGCCGGGACCTCATGGACCTCGTAGGGCCGACGGTGCGCGCCTTCGCCGCCGGCGCCGGCCGCGAGGGCGCTCTCGACGAGGCCTCGCGCGAGGCCTCGGCGGCCCTGGAGCGGTTCATCTCCTACCTGGGCGACGAGCTGGCTCCCGGCGCCTCGCCGGAGTGCGGCGCGGGGAGCGCCGTCGTCGCCGACATCCTCCGCTGGGAGCACGTCCTCGACGATCCGCCGGACGCGCTCGTCGCCTACGGCCGCCAGACGTTGGCGGAGTCCAGGGAGCGCATGGAGGAGATCGCCGCCGAGCTCGGTCACCCGAACGCGGCGGCGGCCATCGCCGAGATCCAGACGCGCACGCCGCGCTTCGAGGGACTCGTCGCCGCATACCGGCGCGCCGTGGAGTCGGCGCGCAAGTACGTCGTGGAGCACGACATCGTGTCGCTGCCGCCGGACGAGGAGCTCGTCGTGATGGCCACGCCGACCTTCCTGCGCTCGATGCTGCCGTTCGCGGCCTACGAGCCGCCCGGCCCATACGCCGCGCGTCAGCTAGGTCTCTACTTCGTCACGCCGCCACCGGACGGGCTCGGCGCAGCCGAGCTTACGGCGGCGATGCGCAGTCATCCCTGGGCCTCGTTCGGTACCACAGGCGTCCACGAGGCCTATCCCGGCCACCACCTGCAACTTGTCGCAGCTAACCGGGCGCCCACGCTCGCGCGCCGCATCGCCGGCATCCCCGACGGCGGGTCCCTCTTCATCGAGGGCTGGGCGTTCTACTGCGAGGAGCTCATGGAGCGCGAGGGCTTTCTCGCCGACCCGGCGGCGCGGCTGATGCGGCTCAACGACCAGGTCTGGCGCGCCTGCCGCGTCGTCATCGATCTCGAGTTGCACCTGGGCGTCATGGATCTGCCGGAGGCGGTCGACTTCCTCGCGGCGCAGGCCCACATGAACCGTCGCGAGGCCGAACTCGAGTGCCGGCGGTACTCCGAAGAGCCGGGGCAGGCGATGAGCTATCTGCTCGGCAAGCGCGAGGTCATGAGGTTGGCCGAGGACTATCGCGAGCAGCGCGGCGGGACGCTCAAGCGGTTCCACGACGAGCTGCTTTCCTGGGGGTCGCTGCCGCCGGCGGTCATCGCCTGGGGGTTGGGCCTGCGCCCGCGCCCCCCGGCGGCCGTCGTCAGTTCCTGACTCTCTCGCGCTGCTCCGCGTCGTGGAGCACGACCTGGTCGCGCCCCGCGGCTTTCGCCCGGTAGAGGGCCTTGTCGGCGAGCTCCATGAGCTCGTCGAGGGCCGTCGCGTCACGAGGACACGTGGCGACGCCGACGCTGATGGTGATGTTCACCTCGGGAGGGAGGCCGAGGCCGGTGTAGCGCGTCCCGCTGAGGGTGCGGCGCACGCGCTCGGCCACATAGTAGGCGTTCTCGCCCGGTGTGCTTGGCAGCAGCACCGCGAACTCCTCGCCGCCGTGGCGCGCGCAGATGTCCGAGGTGCGCAGGGCGTCCTGCATGGCGCGCGCGACCGTCTGCAGCACCCGGTCGCCGGTCGCGTGGCCGTAGGTGTCGTTGAACACCTTGAAGTTGTCGATGTCGACCATCAGGACGCTCAGCGGCGCCTGGTGGCGCAGGCTTCGCTCGATCTCCTCCCCGGCGCGGTTCATGAAGTAGCGCCGGTTGTAGAGGCGGGTCAGGTGGTCGGTGACCACCTGGCGGCGGATGGCGTCGTACTTGTGCGCGTTCGTGAGCGCGCTCTGCACGTGGTTCTGCAGGGCTTCGAGGATGTCGTCGGTGAGCAGACCCGAGTAGTCGCCGGTGGTCGATGTGGCGATCACGGCCATGTCGCCGACGTTCTCCACCTGGACGGGGATGACGACCTGGTCGGTCATGGTGCGCGGGAACAGGGTGCAGGCATGGTCGGACATGCGCACCAGCTGCCCGCCGGCGATGGCCTGGCGCACCGGGCAGGCGGCGGTGAAGGCGCAGCACTCCGCCGACAGCGTGGGGGAGAGCACGCCCTGCGCCCCCTCCAGCGAGAAGGCGCGCGCGTCAGGGTCGAGCAGCAGGAGCGCGGCGAAGTCGGCGTGCAGGAACGTCTTGCTGCGCGAGAGCACGCGCTCGACCGTCTCGCGGTACGGCAGCGCGGCATTCATCTCCTTGCCCAGGACGCCGACGTCCATGAGCTGGCGGTTGAGCGAGCGCACCCGCTCGAGGTCCTCCTTGATGCTCTGCGAGACCCACTCCTTGTCCTCGGCCGCCGTGAACACGGAGATGAGGGTGCCGACCAGGTAGCCCAGCTCGCGCATCTCGTCACGGTAGTAGGGATCGCTCTGCTCGTAGTTGCCGCCGAGGCGCGTGCGCGAGCGCTTGATCATCGAGCCGAGCGGCCGGTAGATCCACAGGTCGAAGACGAGGGCGAGGACGGCGAACAGGGCGAGCAACGCCGCGGCCACCTGCCAGAGGGAGGTGGTGTCGATCCAGCGGGTGAGGGTGATGAAGAACGCGGCGAGGACGAGGGCGACCACGGCCGTGGTCTTAAGCTCGAGGCTCACTCCGCGCTTGTAGCCGAGACTCCCGCCTCGCTTCTTGTCTTCGGGCCTGTCCGTCGGGGGCGCCTTTCATCGGGCGAAGGACTAGTGACGGTATCGGCAGAAGGCAGGCTTCCATGATAGGCGGCCGCCGCGTGCCGCCGGCGTCGCCACGCCGCTACAGGCGGCCGAGAATGCGGCGGTCGAACGTCCGCCGGGGGATGCAGCGCCGCTCGCCGATGCGGCGGTCGCGCACGTAGTAGATGCAGACGGCGCAGTACGTGCTGCACTGCAGCCGCGTGTCCACGTCGGCTACGCAGAGCATCGGTTGGAGTGTCGTGCGTCGTTCGTCCATGAGGTCTCTGATGTGAAGTACGCCGGGCGGCGGGCTGCTCCTGCCCGCCCGGCGCTCATCCCTGCAGATAGCTCTCCACGACGGTGAGCACCTGAGCGATGCGGAACGGCTTGGTGATGTAGCCGTCGATGCCGACGTCGGTCGCGCGCTCCATGTCGGTCGCCATCGCCTTGGCGGAGAGGCCCACGATCCTGATGTCGCGCGTGGATTGGTCTGCCTTGAGCTCGGAGACGGCCTCGTAGCCGCTCACGACGGGCATCATCATGTCCATGAGCACGAGGTCGGGGTGGTGCTGCCGGGCGAGATCGACGGCTTCGCGACCGTTGGCCGCCTTGTAGACCGTGTAGCCCTGAGTCTCCAGCGACATCGACACGATGCTCAGGATGTCGGGATCGTCGTCGGCGACGAGGATGGCCTTCGCCACGATGTGTACCTCCTCAACTGATCTTGCCCGCTGCCAGCGGGTCGGCCGGCTTGCTTGATATCGGCATGGTAAACACGAAGCTGGAGCCCTTGCCGAGCTTGCTCTGTACGCGGATCGAGCCGCCGTGCATCTCTACCAGTTCCTTGACGATCGCGAGGCCCAGGCCGGTGCCGCCCTGCGAGCGGGTGGCGGAGGAGTCGATCTGCGTGAAGCGCTGGAAGACCTTCTGCTGGTCCTCCTTGGCGATCCCGATGCCGGTGTCGTTGACCCAGATCTCCACCATGCCGCTCGAGGTACGTGCCTCCACGCTCACGCTGCCGTTCTCGTGCGTGTACTTGATGCCGTTGGTGATGAGGTTGAGCAACACCTGGTTGAGTTTGCCGGGGTCCGCGAGGACCGGCGGGAGGTCGGTGGGCAGGAAGGTGGAGATGCGGATGCGCTTGTCCTGGGCGCGCGGCTTGACGACCGGCAGGACGCCGAGCAAGGCCGCGCGCAGGTCGACCGGCTCGCGATTGAGTTCGAGACGGCCGGCCTCGATCTTCGTGAGGTCGAGGACGTCGTTTATGAGGTTCAGCAGCGCCTCGCCGCCCTTGAGGATGCTGTCGACGAACGTCGACTGCTTCTCGTTGAGCTCTCCGGTCATGCCGCTGAGGAGCATGTCGCTGTAGCCGATGATCGAGGTGAGCGGCGTGCGCAGCTCGTGGCTCATCGTCGCCATGAAGTCGCTCTTGAGCTGGTCGAGGTGGGTGAGCTCGTCGTTCTTGCGGGCGAGCTCCTCGTTGTACTGGATGTTGCGGAGGACCAGCGCGACCTGGCCGCTGAGAGCGCCGAGCGTGGGGACAGCAGAGTCGGCCACAGTGTGACCCTTGTCGTACAACAGGCATATAGCGCCCAGGATATCGTTCTTCGCCTCGAGCGGGGCGAGCAGGAAGCCGCGGAAACCGGCCTTCTCCGCGGCCTTGAGAAGGCGGCCGATCTGAGGGTCGGTGACTTCCTCGCAGCGGCGGGCGCCCGCCTTGGCGGCCTCTGCCAGGCCGAGCTCGCGCATCTTGCGCACGAGGCCCTCGTCGACGCGCCCCTGACGGGCGCGCTCGTCGTACTCGCCGCTGTTGCGGTTGAGCACGAGCGCGAACCCCGCGCGCATGCCGGAGGCCTCGGCGATCTGGGCCAGCGCCTCCGGCATGAGACCGTCGGCGTCGTGGTGCCGCAGGAACACGCGGCTGCTCTCGCTCATGGCGCGCAGCTGCTCGTTGGTCGCCTGCATGCGGCGGAGCTGCGCCTCGGTGTTCGCCTTGGCGTCGCCGAGCTGCGTCGTGCTCCGCATCAGCGCCGTGGCGAGCCGACCGGCGAGGAGCGCGACCAGCAGGAAGGCCGCCACGTGCAGGCACATCGTGATGAGCATCCAGTTGGGAGGCACGTGGATCTCCGCGACCACGGCCGAAGCGCGCAGCCAGCCGACGTGCTGCAGTACCCAGATGCCGGAGTCGAGGACGCCGGCGGCCACCGCGGCCCCGTAGGGCGCCCACGCCGGGAGGAACACCGTGGCGAACACGATGGGCCACACGTAGAAGATCGTCTCGGCGCTCAGCGCCCCGCCGCTGTAGATGATGGCCACCGTCACGAGGGCGAGGTCGACGATCATGATCACGGCGGCAAGGGAGCGGGTCTCGACGTGCGGCTCGAGGATGAAGAACGGGATGTTGGCGACTGCCACGACCACGAGCGCGACGACAAGCTCTCGCAGCACGAACCCGTGGTCGTCGAACTGGACCCACAGGACGCCCATCAGAAGGGCCAGTGTGAAGAGCACGCGTGCCCACAGCACGTCGCGGAGTTGTTTGCGCAGGTCCATCCCCACCCCGGTCCTTGGCAAGCCAGTAGGGTATTCTATCCCGGGACCCGAAGTCCGTTTCGCGCGCGGATCGCGCCCGTACCCACCGCCCGGCCCGCCGAAAGGAGAACCCCTACATGTCGGTGCCCAGGCTCGTCCTCTGCGGGCTCGAGCCCGGCCCTGCTGTGGCTCTCGCCGCCGGCGCGGTGCTATCCTGTCTCGGCGAACACCGTGCCGTCCGCCCGATCAGCATCGGTCTGGACGTACCTCTGTGGCGGCTGCTCTACGCCAGCGCGGCGCGTGCGCCGCGCGTCCTCGACCTGGCTCTGCACGACGAGGACACGGTGCTCGAGCTCTTCGACTACTGGAGCGCCGGCAGCGACCTCGTGCTGCTCACGGCCGTGGAGCCCGCGCTCGACCGCTGGCAGGGCGTCAAGGGCTCGCGCGCAGTGGACATCGCCGCCGGGCTGGACGCTCCGCTCGTGCTGGTCGTCGACGCGCGCGAGCGCGGGGCGACCGCCGCCGCGGCCGTCTACGGCGTCCGCGCGCTGGCCAAGCGCGTCGAGGTCGCCGGCGCGATCGTGGTGGGCGCGGACGAACGCGGCGCCGGCGCCGAGTTGGGGGAGGTCCTCCGCCGCGACGTCGGCGTCCCGCTGCTCGGGTGGGTGCCGCCGCAGCTCAGCGAACAGTTCGTGCGCCAGTACTCGACCGGCACGAGCCAGATGCGGCAGATCGGCCCGCGCCCCATCAAGGGCGGCGAGTTGAGGCTCTGCGCCGAGGCCGGCACTTACCTGCAGGCCGACGACATCCTGGCGGCGGCGACGATGCGTGGCTTTCTGCCGGGCCGCTCGCGGCGCCTGCTGACGCCGACGGTGGCTGCGGCGGGCTTGACGCTCGCCGTCGCGTGGGGTCCGCCGCTGGAGCCGTTCGCCCTCGAGAACGTCGACGTCGTGCAGGCCATGGGCCTGGAGCTGGCGCCGCTGAACATCGCCCGTGACCGCGAGTTGCCGGCGGGTGTGAGCGGCCTGCTGATCGCCGGCCAGCTCGACGAGGACGAGCTGCCGGCCTTCGCCGCCAACGACGAGCTCAAATCCGCCTTGGCCGCCGCTATCGCCGGCGGGCTCCCGACGCTCGCCTTCGGCGGCGGCGCCCTGTTGCTGCTCCGCCGCCTCGCGGACAGCCGCGGGCGCAGCCACGAGCTCGCCGGCGTGCTGCCGGCGGAGGCCGAACTCCTCGAGTGGTACGAGCGTCCCCGCTACGTGACGGCGCGGCAGGGTCGACGAGCATCTTGCGCACGCCGTCGGGCGCCGTTCCGACGTTCGCACCGTTCAGCAGAGGGCGTCCGTGGCTCTGCTGCCAGTAGAGGTAGTCGGATCCGACCGATTGCTCGGCGGAACGCAGCGGGTATTCGGCGAGCACCCCTGGCGGTGTGCGTGCGACGGCCGCGTAGGCGGGTGGGATGGTCCCGACGTTCGCGAGCGGGAAAGGCCAGATCGTCAGGTCGAGGACGGTGACCACGCCGACGGCGATGCAGGCCAAGCCGACCGCGACCCGCCTTGCCCAACCGGCAGCGCCCGCCCGTGTCACGAGCAGCCCGTGCTGCAGGGCAAGGGCCGCAAGCGGCACGAGCCCGAGCATGATCACCGCGGCGAACCGGGTCGGCACGCGGAAGGCAGGGAGCACCGCGAAGATCCAGGCCGCGGGCATCGGGCCGATCCTGATTCCCGCCACGGTGATCGGGCTCGGAGCGGCGCAGAGGATGCCGGCCATCGTGACGGCGCAGAGCGCCAGGACGGCCGTCCGCCCGCCACGCACCTTGAGGTGCCCACGGTAGGCGAGCAGGAGCGCGATCAGCGCGAAAGCGACCGTGAGCACACCGGGGTACAGGATCCCTTCCGAGCCGGGCTGCGCGGGAACAGGCCGGCCGAGATGCGCGACCGCGAACGAGCCGCTGACGGGATTCAGGGCATCGGGCAGGTAGCTGGTCGGGTGGCCACCGTGAAGCCGGATCTCGTCGGCGAAATGGCCGATGGCGATGCCTCCGGTGCCCCCGGCCGCCACCGCCACGACCCCGAGGCTCATCGCCGCGAGCACCGAGTAGAGGACGAACGGGATCGTCAGCCTGACGACGTCGACCAGCCGCCGGCCCGCGCGGAGCGAGACGAGGCCGACGCCCGCGACCACGAGGATCACCACGAGCGCCATCGCGCCGAAGTAGCCGGACGTGAGCCACGACGCCAGCACTGCGAGTGCCGCTGCCAGGGCGCGGCGCGGACCGGGCGATCTCAGCCAGGCGAGCGACGCGAGGAGGACAAGCGGGAAGAACTCGAGATGGACGAGCGTCACGTGCCCCGCGAGCATCCTCTCCAGGTGCCAGGGGAACACGATGTAGACGAGCCCAGCCCAGGCCGCCGCGATCCGCCCGCAGCCGAGGTAGCGCACCAGGGCGTACATGGCAACACCGGAGAGGACGAGGCCCGAGAGCGAGACGAGGTTGAGGGCGACGGTGGCTCCGAACGCCTGCGACAGCAGGTAGCCGGGGTAGAAGGGGAGCAGCCACTGGAAGTTGAGGACGTTCCCCTGATCCCACCCGAGTGGAGCACCCGTCAACGCGTGATGGGTCGAGCCCAGCAGCCGAAACCCGCCGTCGTGCTGCAGCTGCCAGAGCCAAGCGGCGCCGCCCGCGCCGTCATTCGGAAACGAACCGGGCAAGCGGTCGCCGAGATGGAGCCCGAGCGGCCAGGTCGCGACGAGCGAGCACAGGGCGTAAACGACCGTGGCGCAGGCAAGCTCCGTCACGAGGGATGTCCGTCGCCGGACGTGCGACAGCAGACGCGCTGCAACGCCGGCGAGCTCGAGCCTGCGCCAGCCGGCGACGATCGCGGCCGAGCTACTCCCGACGACGACCTCGTGCGTGACGATCAGTGTCGCACCGACGAGCACGTCGACCCAGAGCATCCCGCGGAGGGTGCTCGGGATCGTCGCCAGCAGGGCGACCTGGACGAAGACGGCGCCGCCGACGATCCACGCGAACCGGCTGCTGCCCAACGAGAGGTGGTAGCCGGTGAGGACGTTCACGACGGAGAACAGCGTCATGGCGACACAGAAGGGCACGAGCAACGGACCCGCGGCGGCGAAGTCGGGGCCGAAGGTCGAGGTGACCAGCCGGTCGCCGACGACGGCGTAGGCGCCGGTGAGCACGGCGCAGAATCCGACGGTGACGATCAGCGACCGGCCGAGAATGTCCAACGACTGCTCTCCGCGAGCGTTCCGCGCCGCCGTCCGTGGGAAGAGCACCGCCAGGATCGTGCCCGGAAGGAAGAAGGCGACCCGGGCGAACGCCGACGCGGCGCCGTAGACACCCGCATCACCCGCCGGGAACCGCGCCTTGACGACCAGGATGTCGATATTCGTGAGCATGGCGACTCCGAAGAGGCCGACGGCGACCGGCAGGAGATAGCGGAAGAAGGGCAAGAGAGCCGGCGGATTCCCGCCGGCGGGCTCTCGCAGCCGATCGCGGTTTGCGGCCCACCCGATCACCGGCGCAACAACAGACGACAGGGCGACCGCACCAAGGGCCCCGTAAAGCTGCAATCCGAGGGCAACGGCCACGCCGAAGAACCCGAGGCGAAGCACCATCGGCGCGGCCGATACGAACGCGAGGGCCCGAAACCGCTGGTCGCCCTGGAGCGTGCCGAGAGCGATCGGGTAGAGGAGGATGCCTACCAACGCCGCCATCGTGAGCGCGACCGGGAGTGTCGCATCGAGGTTGAGGAGCTCCCTCAGCGGAACTACGAGCGCCAAACCGAGGACGATCACACCGGCGGTCAGCTTCGCTGCGAGCCTGACGAGCGCGCGCAGGAACTCCACCGCCTGGGCGTCCTCACCGAGTGCGTCCCGACGCGCGATCTCGCGCGAGACCGCCATCTGCAGCGCTCCGCTCGGGAGCATGACCACGGTCAGAAGCCCCATCAGCGCGGCGAGAGTCCCGTAGTCGCCGCTGCCGAGCAGGCGGCCGGCGCCCAACAAGAAGAGGTAGTTCGCGACCAGCGAGGCGATCGTCGCGACCCCGAGCTGCAAGCCTCCTCGCGCTGCGCTCTCCGGTCTCGCATGGTGATGCACCGCCTCGGTGACAGCCGGGACGGCGGCGACGGTCGCGGACGGGTCCGCTCTCGAGATCATCGCCATGCCTTCTTATCGTCAATGAGAGGCAATGATGTAGACCAAGTGACGGGTTGCAGCGGCGGAGGACTGGCGATCATGACCGCAAGTATGAGTCTTCCTCGCCGCCGCCTCGCCCTCCCGACGGCCGATGCGTAGCTCGAGGAGATGACCGCCACCGAGGGGCCACGGTCCGCCGGGCGGGAGCTCAGGCGAACCCTCGTGCGGACAGGTCCTCCACGATCAGGTCGGCCGGGGAGACGTCAGTCAGGCGGCTTCGGCGCCGATAGCGACCCGGATCCGAGAGGAAGGATCGAAGCACACGGTCGTCGAGCCGCGAGAGCATCACGTTCTCCTCGAGCCCCTCGCGGCGCTCCGTTCGCCGGCGATGGACGAGGCAGGGCGTGTCCAGGTAGTAGCACTCTTCCTGGCTGCCCCCGCTGTCGGTGACCATGAACGAGCAGGCCCGCTCGAGGCGGACGAAGTCGAAGAACCGGGCCCGCGGTATGCGCTGCATCCGCGATCGGTCGACCACTGCCTCGAGCTCGAACCGCTGCAGGG
>Ga0209048_10003011_pt1 | contig 16519 bp, 15 predicted proteins | sample FrelakmetCRP12CR_FD_187146 | JGI IMG/M metagenome (GOLD analysis project Ga0209048, IMG submission 187146) | Freshwater lake sediment microbial communities from the University of Notre Dame, USA, for methane emissions studies - CRP12 CR (SPAdes)... | ecosystem: Environmental > Aquatic >... | reverse complement strand
CGGCCGCTCCGGCGAGGGCGGCGGCGATGTCGTCGACCGTCCAGCCCCCCTGGCGGCGCACCCAGGTCTCGCGGGGGTGCTGCCAGAGCGCGAGCTTGGTGCCGTTGAACGTCACGAGCTGGCTGCGCAGGCCGGCCGCCCGGTCGCTGCACAGGAACACGACCACCGGGGCGATCGCGTCGGGGTTCCCGAACCCGAGCGCGGCGGGCGTGGGGACGGGACGGCCTTCGGCCTCGGCCCGCCGGCGGGCGTTGTCGAAGACCACCTGGGTCATGTCGGTCTCCCCGATCGGCCAGAGGGCGTTGACCCGGATCCCGAAGCGGGCCAGCTCGGTGTCCCAGGCGTAGAGCATCCCCATCACCCCGGCCTTCGACGCCGCGTAGTTCGACTGGCCGATCGAACCGACGAACGCCGATCCCGAGATCACCTGCAGGAGCAGCCCGCCGGTGTCGCGCATGGCCCGGGCGGCGTGGCGGCTGACCGACCACGTCCCGCGCAGGTTCACGGCGATCACGTCGTCGAACTCCTGCGGGGTCATGTTCATGAGCGTGCGGTCGCGCACGATCCCGGCGTTGTTCACCACCGCGTCGATGCCCCCGAAGCGCTCCACGCACGTCGCCACCAGCTCCTCGGCCACCGCGTCGTCGGCCACCGAGCCCCGCACCGCCACCGCCGTCCCGCCCCGCTCGCCGATCAGCGACGCGACCTCCCCCAGCGCCTCGGCGTTCGTGCCGTTGACCACGACGCTGGCTCCGGCGCCGGCCACGGCCAGGGCGAACCCCCGGCCGAGGCCCCGCGACGAGCCGGTCACCACGATGCGCTTGCCGTCGAGCTCTCCCATGGGGGCGTGAGCCTACGGTCGGGCCACCCGACGCGCCGCCTCCGACCGGCCGGCGCTGGAGAGGCGACCCGGGGTCCGATGGTGCAGAGTGGACCGCGCACCCACCCGACGGAGGCGACTGTCGATGACCGAGCTCGAGTACCCGAACTTCGGCGCCCTGCTGGCGCCGTTCATCGGCCAGGTGCCCGAGGAGCGCCGACCGCGCTTCCTGGCGTTGCTCGAGCGTGGAGCGGCCGAGCGCTACCGACGCTGGGCCGAGGATCTCCCGGACCACGCCGAGGGCCTCCTGGCCTGCGCGGCCCGGGAGGACGAGATCGCCGACCGGGTGGAGCGGGTGTTCGCCGCGGACGATCCCGCCCTCGAGCACATGCGGGCCCTGCTCCCCGGGGCCCGGGACACCTACTACGGGGTCTTCCACGGCCTGTCGCCCTGGGACCAGCTGCGCATCCAGGCCGACGCCGAGCGCCAGGGCGCCAACGCCTGGCGCTCCATCGCCGCCGGCGTCACCGACGGCGCGGTCCTCGCGGAGCTCCGCGCGTGCTCGGCCCTCGAGGAGGAGAGCGCCGCCTACCTCGAACGCCTGGTGGCCGCAGCCGGCGGCTGAGGCTCCGGACCGGGGCGGGCTCCGGGGCGACGGTCAGCCGAGGCGGTCGCTCACCTGGCTCAGGAAGTCGAGGTGGGCTTCGGTGCTGTCGAGGCCCATCCCGGTGAGGACCACCGAGACGTGGGTCCCGCCGACCTGGGCCCAGCGCTCGACGGCGCCCTCGACCTGGTCCACCGACCGGGCCGAGGTCGTGACGAGGTCGGCGCCGAAGCCCTCGACCGGCCGGCCGGCCTCGGCCAGCTCCCGCCGCACGGCGTCCCACGCCTCCAGGCAGCGGTCCAGGCCGCCGGCGAACATGAACCCGTCGCCGAGGCGGGCACCCCGGCGGAATGCCGCCGTTCCGAAGCCGCCGACCCAGATCGGGATGGGCCGGTCGGGGCGGGGGTTGAGGCATCCGTTGTCCATGCGGTCGAAGCGGCCCTCGTAGCTGAGCAGCGGCTCGGACCACAGCCGTCGCAGCAACCCGATCTGCTCGTCGGCTCTCGCCCCCCGGGAGCCGAAGTCCTGGCCGAGCGCGTCGTACTCGACGTAGTTCCAGCCCACCCCGACCCCGAGGCGCAGCCGCTGGCCCGACAGCAGGTCGAGGTCGGCGGCTTGCTTGGCCACGAGCACGGTCTGGCGCTGCGGGAGGATCAGCACGCCGGTGGCGAACTCGAGGCGCTCGGTGAGCGCGGCGAGGTAGGCGAACATCACGAACGGGTCGTGGAACGGGTCGGCTTCGGTGTAGGGACCCCAGAGCTTCGGCTCGCGGTCGTGGCTGGCCCCCACCACGTGGTCGTAGGCCAGCAGGTGGTCGAAGCCGAGGTGCTCGGCGGCCAGCCCGATGCGCCGCACGGCGTCGGGGGAGCCCTTCGACTCGGTCTGCGGGTAGACGACGCCGATCTGCATGGAGGACCTGCCGTTCTCTCGTTCGCGGGCGCCGTTGGTCGTGCGTCGCCCGGCGGGCGGCCGATTCTGCCCCAGCTCCTCGTTCGGACCGGACCCAACGGGCCGGCCGTGGTGCTCCGGGCCCTGTGACGACCGGCTCTATCGGGTCCGTGGGGCCGGCGCGAGGGTGAACCGGTATGCGACGGTTCCTCATCGCCCTGGTCGCGCTGCTGGCCGCCTGTGGGAGCTCGACGCCCCATGCCGCCACGACGACGCCACCCCCGACCATCACGGCGCCTTCGACGTCGGGCCCGACGACGACCGGCCCCACGACCACTGCGGCCGCCACGACGACGAGCGCGGCGAGCACCACGACCACGGTCCCGGCCACCACGACGACGATCGTCGGCGCGGCGGACTGGACGCCCCCGTGCCGGGAGACGCCCGCCGGGCCGCCGGTCGCCTCCGGGCCCTATGGCGAGGAGGGCCTCGACCGGTTCGGCCCTCTCGCCGCGCAGGCCTCGCTCGACATCACCTTGCCCACGAACCAGCCCTTCCCGGGCAACCCGCCAGGCCCGGTCCAGGCGTCAGTCAACGCCTCGCGCGTCGAAGGCGGGGTGCTGGTCGGCGTGAGCCACGGCGAAGGTACGGCGCGGACCTCGATCCTGGCCGTCGTGGGTGCCGACGGGTCCAAACGGTGGGTGCGCTGCGTCGGCGGGCCCCTCGCCGGTGTGTGGGTCGCCCCCCCGGCCACGCAGCCTGCCACGGCGCTGGTCGGGGTGCAGGGGACCTGGACGAGCACCTCGTTCCCGACCTACTGGCGCATCGTGTCGCTGGCCGACGGCTCGGCCCAGCCGGGCTTCGACGACGCCGCCCGACGGGCCGGCATCGACCCTGCGACCCTCGTCGACGACGCGGTGTTCGCCTCGTCCGACACCGCCCTGCTGCTCGGCCACGGGCCCGTCTCGCAGGACAACGCCGACCGTCTCGTGCGCTACGACCTCGTCACCAACGAGATGGCGAGGGTCCCGGTCCCGCCGGAGGCCAGGTCCACCACCACCGGATCGGTCCAGTTCTCCTTCGGCGCCCAGGGCGACATCATGGTGTCGACGTGGATGGCGGCCTCGTCTGCGGAACCCGCGGTGCGGGCCGTGTACCGGGCGGGGGCCTGGACCCGCGACCCGGCGGTGCTGCGAGCCGCCCGCCCGATCACCGTCACGTTCGGCGGCGAGCCCCGTGTCCTGGAGGGCGTGGACGCCGCCGGTCGGGTCGTGTGGAGCGACCCCCGGTTCATGGAACCCACCCTCCAGGGTGTGTCGATCACGACCGACGGGCCGGTCACCGTCGCGACGGTGTGCACCGCCCGGGCACCGGTCGGTGATTGCGCGTCGCAGGCCGCCCACTCCCTCGTGGGTGTCGCGACCGACACCGGCGTCGTCGTCTGGGCCCTCCCGGGGTTCCGTTTCGTCCCCGCGGTGGCCGACGGCTGGGTCCTCACCCAGGACGCTGACATCTTCGCGTCGCGACCGGGGAACGTCGGGCCCGGTTACGTGCTGCTCGACGACCGGACCGCCAAGGCGGTCGACCCGACGCAGCACTGGTCCGACCCCGAGACCTTCCGCCAGGGCTGCTGCGGGGAGTTCTACGTGTCGGTCTCGCGTGCCGGTGGCGTCCTGTTCGCCCGCAACGCCCGCCACCTACGGGTCTGGTACCCGAAGGGGGCCGCCCCGGCCCCGCACACCGTCTCGCTGCCCTGAGCGCGGCCCGCAGATGGCACGATCGGGGCGTGACGAACGGGGGATCGATGGCTCTGGTGGTGGAGACGACGGCCGGGCGGCTCGAAGGCCGGGTCAAAGACGACGTGGTGCTGTTCGCCGGCGTCCCGTACGCGGCGCCTCCGGTCGGGGCGCTGCGCTTCGCCCGTCCTGAGCCCCATCCGGGCTGGGCCGGGGTGCGCGACGCCACCCGCTTCGGCAAGGTCGCGCCCCAGGGGCTCGGGGCCACCGAGGCCTTGGCCGGGGGCAAGGAACCCGACTGGGACGAGGACTGCCTGTTCCTGAACGTCCAGACCCCCGCCCTCGACGCCGGGCGTCGACCGGTGATGGTGTGGATCCACGGCGGCGGGTTCACCACCGGTGCCGGTTCGGTGCCGTGGTACAACGGCGCCCGCTTCGTCGGCCACGGCGACGTCGTGGTGGTCACGATCAACTACCGGCTCGGAGCGTTCGGGTTCCTGCACCTCGACCACCTCGATCCGACCCTCGCCTCGAGCGGCGCGGTCGGGCTCCTCGACCAGGTCGCCGCACTGGCCTGGGTGCGCGACAACATCGCCGCCTTCGGCGGCGACCCCGGCAACGTGACGGTCTTCGGCGAGTCCGCCGGGGGCATGAGCGTCGCGACGCTCATGGGCATGCCCGGCGCCGTCGGGCTGTTCCACAAGGCCGTGCCCCAGAGCGGCGCCGCCCACCACGTCCAGGACGCCGCCCACGCCGTCGAGGTGACCGACCACCTCGTGCGCTCGCTCGGTGCCCGCGACCTGCCCGACCTGCGGGCAGTACCGGCCCGCCACCTCCTCGATGCCCAGCTGCGGGTGGCCGTCGAGGTGGCCGAGCTGCGGGCGTCGCGCTCCGACGCCACCGGCCTGGCCCTGCCGTTCTGCCCGGTCGTCGACGGCGACGTGCTGCCCCGCCCCCCGCTCGACGCGGTGCGCGAAGGTCTGAGCGCCCACGTCCCGCTCCTCACCGGCACCAACCGCGACGAGTGGAACCTGTTCGGGCTCATGGCCCGCAGCCCGCTCGACGAGGACACGATCCTGCGCCGGCTCGGCCGTCTGGTGGAGGACCCCCACGAGCTGGCCGCCACCTACCGCCAGGCCCGCGACAGCGGCGACCACGACGCGATCTGGTCGGCGATCATGACCGACCGGGTGTTCCGGATCCCGGCCATCCGCCTGGCCGAGGCCCAGTCCCGCCACCGGCCCGAGGCCACGTACCTCTACCAGTTCGACTGGGCGTCGAGCGCCTTCGGCGGGCGGCTCGGCTCCTGCCACGCGCTCGAGATCCCGTTCGTGTTCGACAACCTGGATCAGCCCGGGGTGTCGATGTTCACCGGTGAGGGCGCACCCGAGGAGCTGGCCGACGCGATGCACCGGGCCTGGCTGGCGTTCGCCCACACGGGCGACCCGAACCACGGCGGGATCCCGTCCTGGCCGGCCTACGGCGCCGAGAGCCGCTCGACGATGCACTTCGACGTCGGCTGCACCGTGCAGCACGACCCCGCCGCCGAGCTGCGTGCCGCCTGGGACGGGGTGATGTAGGCCCGATCCGGGGCCGGGTACGGTCCAGCCGTGCCGACCGATCTGGAGATCTCGCGGGCCGCCCGGCTCCTCCCGCCGGACGAGATCGGGGCGTCGATGGGCCTCGGCCCGCACCTGCTCGAGCCCCGAGGCCGCCACGTGGCCAAGGTCGACCTGGCCGCGATCGAGGAGCTCGCCGACCGGCCCCGAGCCGCCTACGTGCTCGTGACCGCCATCACGCCCACGCCCCTGGGCGAGGGCAAGACCACCGTGGCGGTCGGCCTGGTCCAGGCGCTCGCCCGCCTCGGGAAGCGGGCCACGCTGGCGCTGCGCCAGCCGTCGATGGGGCCGACGTTCGGGGTGAAGGGCGGTGGGGCCGGTGCGGGCCGCAGCCAGGTCGTGCCGATGGAGCTCCTCAACCTCCACCTGACCGGCGACCTGCACGCCGTGACCGCGGCCCACGACCTGCTGGCGGCGATGGTCGACAACCACCTCCACCACGGCAACGGGCTCGGGCTCGACCCCCGCGACATCACCTGGCGCCGGGTGCTGGACGTGAACGACCGGGCGTTGCGCAACGTGGTGATCGGGCTCGGGAACCGCCAGGACGGGGTGCCCCGCCAGAGCGGCTTCGACATCACCGCCGCCTCCGAGGTGATGGCCGTGCTGGCCCTGGCCACGTCGCTTCCCGATCTGCGGGCCCGGCTCGGGCGCATCGTGGTGGGCCGCGACCTCGACGGTGCTCCGGTGACGGCCGAGGCCCTGCGCGCCGCCGGTGCCATGGCCGCCATCTTGCGCGACGCCGTGCAGCCCAACCTCATGCAGACCCTCGAGCACACCCCCGTGCTGGTCCACGCCGGGCCGTTCGGCAACATCGCCCACGGCAACTCCTCGGTCCTGGCCGACCTGATCGGGATCCGCACCGGGGACGTGCTCGTCACCGAGGCCGGCTTCGGCGCCGACATCGGGGCGGAGAAGTTCTTCAACATCAAGTGCCGGGTGTCGGGCCTCGAGCCCGATGCGGCGGTCGTCGTCGCCACCGTCCGGGGGCTGAAGGCCCAATCGGGTGCCTACCACCTCGCCGTCGGCCGACCCCTACCCCCCGAGATGGCGGCCGAGAACCCCGACGAGGTGCTCGCCGGCGCGGCCAACCTGGTCAAGCAGCTCGACAACGTCCGCCTCCACGGGGTGACCCCGGTCGTGACCATCAACGCCTTCCCGACCGACCATCCGTCCGAACACGCCGCCATCGCAGAGATCGCCGCCGCCGCCGGTGTGCGGGCCGTTGTGACCACCCACGTGGCCGACGGCGGCCAGGGCGCCATGGCGCTGGCCGAGGCCGTGCTCGACGCCGTCGCGGCGCCGGGACGGTTCGCCTTCCTCTACCCCGACGAGCTCCCCCTGCGCGAGAAGCTGCACACGATCGCCACCCGGGTGTACGGAGCCGACGGCGTCGCCTACCAGCCCGAGGCGGCCCGTCAGATCGACCGCTTCGAGCGCGACGGCCTCGGGTCCCTGCCGGTCTGCGTGGCCAAGACCCACCTGTCGATCTCGTCGGACCCTCGCCTCGTCGGAGCGCCCACCGGCTGGACGCTGCCGGTGCGCGAGGTCCGGGCCTCGGTCGGGGCCGGCTACGTCTACCCCCTGTGCGGCGACATCCCGACGATGCCCGGCCTGGGCGCCGACCCGGCGGCGGCCCACATCGACCTCGACGCCGACGGCAACATCGTCGGTTTGCGCTGAGCCGGGCGGCCGTTGGTCCCGGAGGTGCGCTCGTGCGGGAACCAGCCGCTCGAGCCGAGCCGTCCAAGCCGGTGATGACCCGCTGGCCGATCCGGCTCCCTCCTGTGGTCGCCACGCTCGGCGCGATCGTCGGTCTCGTCGCCGCCACGGCCTGCGGGTCGGGCCAGCCCGGCGTCGTGGCCGTCAGCTCCACGGGAGGCCAGACGACCACGTCCTCGCGGCCGCCGGCCGGGCCCGTCCTCTACGGGACGGTCACCGCCGGTCCGACGTGCCCGGTGGAGCGCCCCGACCACCCCTGCCCCCCGAGGCCCGTCGCCGCGACGATCGAGGTGCGCCGCCCGGACGGCACCACGGCCGCCGCCACCCGCAGCGATGCCGCGGGGGCCTTTCGCATCGCCGTCGCGCCGGGCTCCTACACCGTCATCGTGGTGACCGGCGGTGTCCTGCCGCGCTGTCCACGTACGCCGGTCAACGTCTCACCGTCGGCCTCCACCAAGGTCGACATCAGCTGCGACACGGGGATCCGCTGACCCTCCAGCGGCCCGGTACGCTCGCCCCGCGGCGCACGGGGCTGCGCCCATCAGGAGGCGACGCCGTGCTCGATCCTTCCGCCTACAAGGCCATCGCCATCGAGCGCCATCCCGACGGCGTGATCGTGGCCACGTTGAACCGTCCCGAGCGCCTGAACGCCGTCGACGCGGTGATGCACCGCGAGCTGTCGACGCTCACCTACGACGCCGACACCGACCCCGACGCGCGCGTGCTCGTCATCACCGGCGCCGGTCGGGCGTTCTGCGCCGGCGGCGACTTCTCCGGCGCCGGGCCGGGCGGCAGCGAGTCCATGTGGGGCGAGGCCCGCCGGATCGTCGACGCCATGCTGGAGTGCCGCAAGCCCGTCGTGTCGGCCGTCAACGGCTACGCCATGGGCCTCGGGGCCACCGTGGCCCTCCTGTGCGACGTGGTGGTGGCCGCCCGCTCGGCCGTCTTCGCCGACACCCACGTGAACATGGGGATCGGCGCCGGCGACGGCGGCCAGGTGATCTGGCCGCTGCTCATGGGGGTCAACCGGGCCAAGTACTACCTGATGACCGGGGACCGCCTCGGCGCCGAGGACGCCGAGCGCCTCGGGCTGGTCACGTTCGTGGCCGAGGACGGCCAGGCCCTCGAGCGGGCCCTGGAGATCGCGCGACGCCTCGCCGCCGGCCCGGCCGTGGCCATCTCGGCGTCCAAGGTCCCGATCAACCACTGGATCCGGGCCCAGGCCGCCCAGATCCTGCCGCTGTCGCTGGCGATGGAGGAGCAGTGCTTCCGCACCGCCGACGCCAAGGAGGCCGTGGCCGCCTTCCAGGAGAAGCGCCCCGCCCGCTTCACCGGCCGCTGACGGCGCCCGCCTCGGGCGGCGGATCCCGGGCGCCCGGATGGTCGCTGTCCCGTCAGCGGTTGGCGTCGTTGTCGAGCCAGCGCCCCACGACGAGCGAGAGGAACTCGGGCTGCGGCCTGAAGCCGAGGGAGCGGTAGAGGGCTTCGGCGTCGTCGGTCTGGAGCCCGATGTGCTGGCCGGGCACCTGGCCGATGAGGTGGCCGATCATGGCCGAGGCGATGCCCCGTCTGCGGTGCGAGGACCGGGTCCACACGTCGAGGAGGTAGGCGTTGCAGACCCCGTCGGACAGGAGCCTGGCCATCCCGACGACCTGGTCGCCGTCGCGGGCGAACACGACGTGCTGGGAGCCCTCGAACGACCGTCGCAGCGCCTCGGGCGAACGTCCGTTGTCGAAGGCGTCGGCGGCGAGGTCGGCCTTGGCGGCCGTCCAGTCGATGTCGTGGAGGGAGCCGTCGACCCGGATCGTCATGGCCGAGAGCATGGCGCGACATCGCGCGTTGCGGCGGATCCCGGCGACGGGCTAGGAACTCGGCGGGTCGCGGCGGCTGTGCCGTCGCACGACGGAGGGGGAAGACAGTGCGAGAGCCGTTCTTGCGCCGGGCGTCGAGCTACGACGAGCTGTGGAAGCAGATGGACTACCGGACGCTCGACATCCCGGAGCGGTTCAACCTCGGGATCGCCTGCGTCGACGAGCAGGATCCGTCGTCCGTGGCCCTCACCGAGGTGTCCCCGGACGGCTCGCACCGCTCGTACACCTTCGGCGACGTGAAGGAGCAGGCGAACCGCCTGGCCAACGTGCTGCGCGGCCTGGGCATCGGCAAGGGAGACGTCGTCGCGCTGGTGAAGCCGCAATCGCTCGAGACGGCGGTGACCTACATGGCCGTGTTCCGCCTCGGCGCGGTGGCGCTGCCGATGTCGTCGCTGTTCGGGCCCGACGCGCTCGGCTTCCGGCTGCGCCACGGCGAGGCCAAGGCCGTGGTCACCTCCGGCGCCAACGCGCCCAAGATCCGCGAGGCGCTCGGCGATGCCGAGGTCGCGGTCATCGTGATCGGCGACACGCCGATGCCCGGCGAGCTCGCCTACGAGGAGGCGCTGGCCGGAGCCAGTCCCGTGTTCGAGCCGGTCAGCACCCATCGCGAGGACCCGGCGTTCCTGATCTACACCTCGGGCACGACCGGCGACCCGAAGGGCGCCCTCCACGCCCACCGCATCGCGTTCGGGCAGGTGCCGGCGTTCCAGGCGATCTACGAGTTCTACCCGCAGCCCGGCGACGTGTTCTGGTCGCCGGCCGACTGGGCGTGGATCGCCGGCCTCATGGACATCCTCATCCCGGCCTGGTTCTACGGCCTCCCGGTGGTCGTCGACCTCGACGGGAACTTCACCCCGGCCCGCGCCCTGTGGCTGATGCGGGAGTTCGCCGTGACCCTGACGCTGCTGCCACCGACGGCGCTGCGCACGATCCGCGCCTCGGGGCTGCCCGGGGGCGGCTTCGCGCTGCGGGCCGTGCTGTCGGGGGCCGAGGTGCTCGGTGCCGACCTCCTCGGCTGGGCCCAGGACTTCCTCGGCTGCACCGTCAACGAGGGCTACGGCCAGACCGAGATGAACGGCCTCATCGGCAACTGCGCCAGCGTCTACCCGATCCGGCCGGGCGCCCTCGGGCGGGCGCTGCCGGGCACGATCGTCGCCGTCGTCGACGGGCAGGGCAACCCGGTCGTGGGCCAGGAGGGCGAGCTGGCGGCCGACCGCCACAACCCGCTCGTGCTGCTCGAGTACTGGAAGAACCCCGAGGCGACCAAGGACAAGTTCATCGGCGACTGGCTGCTCACCGGCGACCTCGGGATCCAGGACGAGGACGGCTACTTCTGGTTCGTGTCGCGCAAGGACGACGTGATCAAGTCGGCCGGCTACCGGATCGGACCGGGGGAGATCGAGGGCTGCCTCGGGTCGCACGACGCGGTGGCCATGGCGGCCGTCGTCGGCGTGCCCGACGAGCGCAAGGGCCAGGTCCCGAAGGCGTTCGTCGTGCTGCGTGCCGGTGTCGAGCCGACCCCCGAGCTGGCCGAGCAGCTGCGCCAGCACGTGCGCACGCGCCTGGCCCCGCACGAGGTGCCGCGCGAGGTCGTGTTCCTCGACGACCTCCCGAAGACGACGACCGGCAAGATCATGCGCCGCTCCCTGCGTGACTGACCGCTGCTGACCTGGGCGCACACCGCCGCCCCCACGCACCCGGGACTCCGGGCAACCGACCATATGCAACCGCCTTCCGTTCCCCCGGGTCGCCGACGATCTCGCTGGTTCGGAGGTGCACATCGGCGACTTCATCGTCACCCAAGGTCTCCAGCGCTCCGCGCTCAGCTGCATCAAGGTTCTTGGTCAGTAGCCGCCACGCCTGATCAGCGATCACCTCCAGCGCGGCGACGCCTCCATCATCAGGGGACGGTTCGACCAGCCTGCGAATCTCGAAGCACCTCCGCGCCGCGTTGCGTATATGCTACGGCGATGGTTGATACGGCCGTGCTCGTGCGTTCCGCTCGTGAGCGTGCTGGTCTGTCGGCGCGTGATCTCGCGACGCGATGTGGCGTGTCGGCCTCGACGGTGACGCGGATCGAACGCGGTGAGATCAACCCGACGGTGGCGATGCTCGAACGTCTCCTCGACGCATCGGGCAACGAACTCATCGTCACGACGGAGCCGCGCCGGCAACCGCCGACCCTTGACGGTCTCCGCGCCGTTCGCGACGAGATCGTCGCCGCCGTCAGCCGGTTCGGTGGGACGAACGTGCGCGTGTTCGGCTCGGTTGCTCGCGGCACCGCCACCGAGACATCCGACGTCGACCTGTTGATCGATGTCCCAGCTGGCACAGGGCTGATCGGCGTCGAGCAGATCGTCGATGGCGTCGCCGAGGTGATCCCGTGGCCGGTTGATGTCGTCACGAGCGGGGCGGCACGCCGGCGCATGGCCCACGTTCTCGATGAGGCGGTGCCGCTGTGAACGACGACCGGCGCCGCCTCGCCGACATCCTGGCCGCAGCCACCGATGCCGACCTGATCGTCAAGCGCGGACACGCCGCGTTCGACGCTGACCCGCTCGTCGTGCGGGCGGCGAAGAACATCGTCACCGAAACCGGCGAGGCGACCAGGGCGTTGTCGTCTGAAACGACCGACGCGATCGCCGACGTGCCGTGGCGGGCGATCGCAGGCATGCGCGACCGGACCATCCATCGTTACCCCGAAGTCGACCTCGACGTGTTGTGGGACACCCTCGAATTCGACCTTCCCGAACTCGCCGAACGTATCCGCGTTCACCTCGAACGCCCCACCGACCGGCTGCCCTGACACCGAACGCCGGGACAATGACACTCCGAGCGGTGACGACCTCCGGCAGCCCGTGGAGATTCTCATGAGCAGCACCGCTCGCGCTGCGAGGATGACCGGATGCCGCTCGTCATCGACTGCGTACTCATCGACTGTGTCGACCTCGATGCGATGACTGCGTTCTGGTGTCAGGCGCTCGATCGAGCGTGAGGATGTCGGCGGCCTGCGAACGGCCACCGAGCACGATCGGCCCGATCGTCCACGTCGAGTCCGAGCCGTCGGTCGGAGCGGTCTCTTCAACAGATGGAGCGCCGGCGACCGTGGCGATGATCGCATGACCCGTCTCGAGGAACGGTGCCTCGGACAGCGATCCCAGCCCGAGCGCACGCCGGCCTCGACGTGCTCGCGGCGACCCGCCCGCACATCGAGCTGTTCCGCCACCACATGGAACAGCGAGGTCTCGCTGCGTCGATGATCGACCGGCGGCTGGCAACGGTGTGCGGTCTCTACGGTTCGCGCACATCGACGGCAGGATCGCTTCGAACCCCGCGCAGTACGTGCGACGACCGAAGGTGCACCCGAGCCAGGGACACGGGATGGACCGCACCGAGCTCGGCCGCTTCCTGTTCACCGCAGAACAACTCGGGCACGAACGCGCTGCGCTCGCGGTGCTGCTCGGGCTCAACGGGCTACGGGTCAGCGAAGCTTGCGAGACCGACATCGGTGACCTGGGGTTCGATCGAGGGCATCGCACGCTGCGGATCGTCGGCAAGGGCCACAAGCCCGCCGTGATCCCGCTCGTGCCGCGCGCCGCACGGACCGTCGACCTGGCCATCGGCGAACGACGCGAAGGGCCGAACTTCGTCCGCCACGACGGCCAACGCCTCGACCGCCGCACCGCGCATCGATGGGTGAAAGCAATCGGCAAACGCGCCGGTCTCGGCCAGGTGCACCCGCACAGGCTCCACGGCGCCTTCATCATGGCGGCACTCGATGCCGGGGTGCCCCTGCGCGACGTGCAACTCGCCGCCCGACACGCCGATCCACGCACGACCACCATCTACGACCGGCGACGCGAGAACTTCGACCGCCACGCCGCCCATGTCGTCGTCGCCTTCGTCGCCGGAGCATGACCACGATCGGGGTTGCGCGAGCCCGCCAGCGTGATATCGTCAGATATCAGGAGGTGGTACGACATGACCGACATCCTCATCCGCGACATTCCCGACGAGGTGATCGCAGCGATCGACGCTCGCGCCAAGCGCGTCGGGTTGTCCCGCACCGAGTATCTCCGCAGAACGCTCGAACGTGAGCGTGTCGGCGGCGGCGGTCCGGTGACCGTCGACCACCTCGACCGCATCGCCTCCTTGGCATCCGACCTCGGTGACCCCGACGTGATGTCCGGCGCCTGGTCGTGACCGCCTGGCTCATCGACAAGTCCGCGCTCGTCCGGCTGAACAGCTCCGTGGATGCCGTCGAGTGGGCCGGCCGAATCGATCGTGGCCTCGTCCGGATCTCCACTGTCACGCGGCTCGAGGTCGGCTACTCCGCACGCACGGCGTCCGACCACCGGACCCTGCTGGCCGAGCCGCCGATCTCCTCCCTGCCCGTCGAGTACCTGACACCGAAGATTGAAGACCGCGCCGTCGAGCTGCAGCTCGCCCTCGCTGAGCGCGGCCACCACCGAGCCCCGTCCGTTCCCGACCTGCTGATCGCCGCGACCGCCGAACTCGCCGACCTCACGGTGCTCTACCTCGACAAGGACTTCGAGCTCATCGCCGAACTCACCGGACAACCCGTTCAACGCCTCGACGTGAACTGAAGCGGGACTGCCCACAACCGCCGGTTCCGCAGCCGTTGTCATGGGCTCTCCGGAGGCGCGAGCCAGGTAGCGCAGAGCGGCAGATCGGGTCGCGGCTATGCGGACGCGCGACCGGTGAGATCGAGAAGCCTCGCCTGTGGCGTCGCATGTTGAGGCGCCCGCCCGAGCGGGGTGATTCCGAAGCCCATTCCGGGAGGGCCGCTCTCGACGATACCCAGAACGGCGTCGACCAGATCGGGTGCGAGCTGCTCGTCCACCCCGATCGAGTGCGCCAGATCCCACGCGTGCAGGGTGATGTCGAACACCCTGAACTCCAGGAACCTGCCACCGGAGATCGAACCAAGGGGATGGTCGACCGGGCGCTCCAGCGCCATGACTGCATGGAAGGCTGCTCGTTGGCTTGCCGTCGTCGTGCCCCACGCCTCGATCGCGTCGTCCCCGACCTGGGGTGATGACATCACGCGCTCGATGGCGTCCGACGCGGCCATGCCATCGAGGATGGATGCGGCGAAGCGATTCCCTCCGATCACATGCGCGGCGAGATCGTGCACGTCCCACGGGGCGCACGGCGTCGGGAGCACCCAGGACGACTGGCCGACCAAGGCCAGGCGTCGCCCGAACTCACCGGTCGCTACGTCGAGCGCCCTCAACATGTCCACCTCACACCCCCAGTGCGCGAGCACGCATGATGCCCGCTCTGGGCACATGACGCGAGGCGCGCTGCCCGCACAGATCATCTGATCTGCGTGTGCGCTACATCCCGAACCCCGACGAAGCGGCCGGGCTCAGTTCGCGGTTGGCCGTCAACGGGCAGTCTCGTGACTGCCTCGGGCAGGATCTCGTGGTCGCCGAGAGACGGCCCCGACAGGCTGACTTCCACAGGCACGAACCTTTGGTGCAGGTGATGTGAGGGGCACAATTGTCAACGTCGAGGTTCCGCTCGGCGAAGTGCTTCGTTCCGGCCGTGTCGGGCTCTGCAATCGGATGTGGACGGTGATGCGCGTGCGGTCGTCGAGCGGGTCAGCGGTGGTCCCCAGCGAGGCGTGCTCGGTGTCCCCATCAGGCACGGTCGAGGCCGTCACGGCGGCGTGCAGAGTCCTCGTTGGCACTCCGTTGGCACCTCACGATGGTCACTGGCGGTCAACAGCGGACTGCGGCGGTCACTGGAGGGCAGTCCTCATCGGCCACCTGGCGCTGCATCTTCCCAGCTCAGCGCCCACAGAACCATCGGCACGCGCGAGCAGGGCCGCAGCCCCGGCGTGATCCTGCCCTCGGGCGCGACGGCCGAGCTTGGCGCAACACCGTGCGTCTGACGCGGCGTTGCCAGCGAGGACTGCCAGGGACGCTGCCACGCCCGGCGACCCTGCGTCGGTCGTGTCGTCGAGCAACCATGGTGTACCGAGATTCGTTCGGGCGTCGACCTGCCCTCGAACCCGGCGTACCGCGTCGTCTACGAGATCGACGACGACCGTCACAGCGTGGTCGTCGTCCGCATCGACCACCCGGCCGACGTCCACCGACCGCGCTGACCCGGCCGCCGGTGACACCGAACCGCCCGGGGCAGGCGGGTCTGCGTCGCGAGGCCCGAGTCGGCGCCCGAAGGTGACCTCGAGCCGCTTCCTGCCGGTGCGGCGGCGTCACCCACCGGCGACCTGCTCGACGAGGCCGGCGAAGCGGTCGAGGTCCTGGAAGACCATGGCGTGGGCCGCGCCGTCGAACAGCTCGAGCCGGGCGCCGGGGATCCGTGACGCGATGAGGCGGGCGTTGTCCGGGGGCACGAGGCGGTCGAGCGACCCGGCCGTGACGACGGTCGGCACGGCGATCGCGGGAAGCCCGTCGTAGGTGGCGCTCGATCGGGCGAAGGCCGCCTCGGCGTCGTTCTGGCGCCGGATCGTCGCCGCGGGGAGGACCTCGGCGGGCAGGGCGCCCGAGTCGGCGAAGTAGCCGGCTCGGGCCGCGGCCGCGGCGGGCGGGAACAGCAGGTCGAGCAGCTTGGGCAGGTCCTTGGGATCGGTCGAGTCGAACACCGCCTGCGCGTCGGGTGGCGTGGGGGTCGAGGCCGGCGAGCCCGCCGTCGCCCCGGACAGCACGAGGGCCCCGACAGTGCCGGGATGGCGCACGGCGAGGGCAAGGGCGATCTCACCGCCGGTCGACCAGCCCACCACGGTCGGGTGGGTGATCCCGGCCGCGCCGAGGAACGCCGCGGTGTCGTCGGCCATCAGCTCGATCGTCATCGGCACCGCCGGGTCGTCCCCGGACCATCCCACCCCGCGGTTCTCGAGCAGGGTCACCTGGAAGCGGCGGGCCAGGCGCACAGGGAGCTGGGTCCCCCAGACGTCGGTGCCGGAGTCCTGACCGGCGAGCAGCACGACCGCGGGCCCGGTCCCGAGCCGGCGGTAGCCCATGGTGATGGCGCCGACGCGGATGCGGTGGACCGGACCGAGCGCGGCGCCGGCCCCGGTGGGACGGGTGCCGGCCACGGTGTCGCTCGCGACCGTCGTCGGGGTGGTCGGGACGGCGGTGGTGGTCGGGCCGGCAACGATGGGCGCGGCGGCGGAGGTGAGCGCGGGCAGGGTCGGTGTGGTCGCCGTGACGGTGGTCGGTGCGCCGGTGCCCGACCCGCTCGCAGCGGCCGGAGCCGCTCCTCGGCTC
>Ga0209048_10003010_pt1 | contig 16521 bp, 14 predicted proteins | sample FrelakmetCRP12CR_FD_187146 | JGI IMG/M metagenome (GOLD analysis project Ga0209048, IMG submission 187146) | Freshwater lake sediment microbial communities from the University of Notre Dame, USA, for methane emissions studies - CRP12 CR (SPAdes)... | ecosystem: Environmental > Aquatic >... | reverse complement strand
CTGCGTCAATTAACAAGTGCAAGGGAATCATCTTTAGATTGTGCACAGCTCGTTTCATCGCCAGGCGGGTGGCATTGAGGATTCCTAAACGGTCGATTTCCTCAACGGTTCCCCATCCGATTGCCCAGCTCATCGAAACTTCGCAGATCACTTTTCTCCAATATTCACGTTGATGAGCTGTCATCTGCTTCGAATCGCGAACCCCATGAAGTATGTGCAACAATTTTGGATCTGCAGGGAGAATAACTGCTGCAGCTGTTACGGGTCCAGCCCAGGCACCGCGACCAGCCTCATCAACCCCGGCAACCAGGGGAATATTATTTTTCCATAAATTCTTTTCAAGATCCAGGTTGGGAAGATCAGGCATATTTTCCAAGTTGGTCATTGTGATGGATGGTTAAAATATCTAGCGCCATGAGGACGGAGTCCTTGAATAACCGGACTTTGCTATCGGGGTTGAAATACCATGGGATAGGGATCTCCAGGACTTTATATTTTCGTTTGATGGCGATGAATAATACTTCGGCATCAAACGACCAACCGGTCATGGTTTGCCGGCTGAAGATTTCTTCGGCAATGTCGTGCCGAAAACATTTAAAACCGCATTGTGTATCCTGTAATCCGGGTACGATAGTGAATTTAACGAGGGAGTTGAATACTCGGCCGGTGAAATGGCGAAAAGCGGGTTCGCCATAGCGAACAGCTCCCGGACCTTCGCGGGATGCGATTGTTATTTGAGCGTTGGGAACAACTGGAGGAAAAAATCGATTGATTTCATCAATAGGCATGGAAAAATCGACATCGGCGAAAAAACGATACTCCCCTTTCGCTGCGAGCATTCCTGTTTGAACCGCCAACCCTTTTCCGCGTTCATCGAGATGGATGAGGCGGAGATTTTTTATATCCTTGGCATATCCCCTGGCAATTTCCAGGGTCTTATCCGAGCTGGCATTTTCCACAACAAGGACTTCAGAGAAATAATCCTGCTTCCCGAGAAAATCAGCTACATTCTCAAGGCAACTGGAGAGACGCTGCTCCTCATTATGGGCCGGAAGGATGAGAGAAAGGAATGGATTTTTCACGACTTCAGCTATTATACATGAGCGGATTTTTGAAAAATAGGTTACAAAAAGAGAGAGTTTTTGGATATTTTTTGTAAAGGAAACCGCCGACCCCAAATGTGATCAGCGGAGATCTGATCCGAGGGGGAGGACTTTGTTTTCCTTCGATGGCAGAAAATGCTGATAGAGAGCAAAAAAAAGATGGTCGGGGTGGGCGGACTTGAACCGCCGACCCCCGCGTCCCAAACGCGGTGCGCTTCCAACTGCGCTACACCCCGGCTGCTAGAGTATAATCCGAAGCAGGTACCCCCGTCAAGAAATCCTGCGGAAACAGTTAGAATTTGGAATGAAACCCCTTGTTAGAAATTGCACATTCCTGATTTGGTTCATCTTAGGTCTTTCCGCGTGCCAGCCAGTTTCAACAGAACTTGTCCCAAGTATACCTCCCCAGATCACAAGAATCTCAACGATTCCTCCAACCCAGTCAACCATTCCTACAGCTGCGTCCTGCCGGGAAAAAGCAGGAACCATTGAGCTAACAACATTTCAGAGCAGTTTGCTCAGCAAAGAATTACAACTTCGAGTGTATCTTCCGGCGTGTTATGAATTCCAAAGTGGGAAACTCTATTCTGTGCTTTACCTTTTGCATGGGCAAACTTTTACCGATGACCAGTGGGTGAGGTTGGGTGCCCAAGACATCGCGGATCGTTTGATTCAGGGAGGCGAAAGAGCACCCTTCCTGATGGTCATGCCGTTTGATGAGGACAGTCTTCTTCCAACTGTTGATTCCAAGTTTGGCCAGGTCATCGTGGAGGAATTGATACCCTGGATCGATAGGCATTACCCTACATGTTCTGAAAGAAATTGCCGGGCGATCGCAGGTCTATCGCGAGGAGCAGGTTGGGCAATCCGGTTGGGTCTTTCCCATCCCGACCTGTTTGAAAGTGCAGCGGCACATAGCTTGCCCTCCTTCAACGGAGATGACAAGCAAATTCCCATCTGGTTGAAGGGGATCCCTTTTAGTGATCTACCCCGGATTTGGATGGATTCAGGACGAAGTGATATTTTCCTTTCCCAGGCGAAGGAATTCGAGACCACGCTGACAGACAACCAGGTTCCGCATGAATTCTATGTCTACGCTGGATATCACAATGAGGAGTATTGGCAAGCACACATGCAAGAGTACCTATCCTGGAGCACACAAACCTGGAAGTAGAAGAAAAATCATCCGGCTGTAACCCGAAACTTGATTGAAATTGTGAACAAGAGTACAATCCAATCCTTGAAAAGAAAGTTGATACAGGTGTTGGATGCCGCTTTATGCCTATCGTTGTTCGAACTGCGGGGTGCAATTCGATCAACAACAGAAATTCACTGACGAGTCTTTGGTCCGCTGCCCCGAATGCGGGAAGAAAACCTTGCACAAGGTTTATTCTGCTGTGGGTGTAGTATTCAAGGGTTCCGGATTTTATGCCACCGATCATCGCTCTCCATCCGGGATGACGAATACCGAAGAGAAACCCAAAGCAGACGCCGAAACCACCAACAAGCCGGAAGAGAAAAAACCGGCCAAAGAGAAAAGTAAACCCTCTCAGCCCAGTGGAAAAGATAAGGAATAGACCGGGTTGTAAATCCCATAGGAGATTTTTAGAAACCCGGCTATCTAGCCGGTGCTTTATTAAAAGGAACAAACGATGATAAAAAGCGACGAACTCATGCTTCTTTCTCCCAGGGACCTTGGAAATGGGTTGGTATTGCGTCGCAGTTCAAAAGAAGATGCCGAGAAATTAGCTGAATTCAACGGCCGCATCCACGGAGATGACGAGGTGGATCGATATCGGGTTGGTGTGTGGACGAAGGATATGCTTTCGGGAAAGCATCCCACCATGCAGGGTGATGAGTTCACGATCGTTGAAGAAAAGAAGACTGACAAGATCGTATCCTCAATGAACTTGATTCCGCAGACCTGGTCCTACCAGGGGATTCCTTTCCAGGTTGGCCGGCCTGAGGCAGTTGGAACCGATCCCGAATTTCGCAACCGGGGTCTGGTTCGTTTGCAATTCGAATGCGTCCATGAATGGAGCAAACAACGAGGAGACATTTTGCAAGGGATCACTGGCATTCCCTACTATTATCGGCTTTTTGGCTACGAGATGGCCGTAGAGTTGGATGCAAGTTACATCGGTTATGAACCCCAAGTGCCCAAACTCCCAGAGGGGGAGGAAGAGAAATACCAGTTCAGAGCTGCTTCCGAAAAAGATATTGCTTTCCTGCAACGCTTGGATGATAAATCGACCAAATCCATGTTGCTGCGCTGTCTCCGGGATGAGAATGCCTGGCGATATGAGATCTCAGGCAGGGTCGCCGACAATTGTTCCCGCAGGCAGATCATGGTGATCCAGGATCGGGAGGGTCGGCAGCTGGGCGTGATCATGCATCCTTTTTATTTAGACCATTCCTACAGCACTCTCATCTATTTCGAAATTGTTGATGATGCCTCTTTCGCCGACATTACCCCTGGGGTCATCCGGTATATATGGAACACGGGGCAGCGGTATGCTGCTGATAGCGGAAAAACCATGCTCGGGTTCAATTTCGCATTGAATGGGAATCACCCCGCCATCAAAGTTGCATCCAACAACCTGCCGTTGAAAAAACGTCCTTATTCCTGGTATATCCGCGTTCCGGATTTGCTGAAATTCTTGCGGTTGGTTACGCCTGCATTGGAAAATAACCTGGCGAATTCGGCATGCAACGGTTACTCGGGTTCCCTGGAAATTTGCCTTTTTTCCAAAGGGATCAAGTTGGAATTTCAAAATGGGAAGATCCTAGAAATAACAGAATCGAGATATCCGGATGAAAAGAAGATGGATGTATCCTTTCCGGGGTTAACCTTCCTCCAAATCCTTTTCGGTTGGCGGGATATCCACGAGCTTCGCTATGCTTTTCCCGATTGCACCCTGAAAGAAGCGAAACTATCTATTGTGGAAAGTCTGTTCCCTAAAATCCCTTCCAGGATATGGCCAGTAGATTGAAAAACACAGGGGTAATTTGATGTTCTTGAATTCTTGTTTCAAAGGCTTCCAGTTCCTATCATTTCCTCGCAGGAAAAGGTAAAATGGATTGCGATTCAATTTCCTTATCGGTACAATGTCAGACAGAAATCAAATGAAAAGCATGACCAAAAATTCCGTGACCAAGAAACGAAAGCTCACCCGGGAAGAACGACAAAAACGACTTTCGCGGATTGTGTTCATCATCTTTTCGGTCATCATCGTTTTCATTTGGGTTGTGACACTCGTCTATCGATAAGGAGAGAAAATGATCCGAAAAAGTTGGCCCTTTTGGGTGGGGGGGTTATCTATTGCCTGGGCATTTGATTTTCTGTTCTGGCAAAAATCTCCGGGAATCTCAATTCTCATTTGGATTGTATCGATCCTGCTCGTTGGAGCATTCCTCTTCTTATCTGAAAATGTGAAACCTGCCTGGCAAAATATCCTGGTCATGGTAGGAGCTCTGGGGATGGCGGTCATTATGGTTCTACGAGTGGAGCCTTTTACGAGATTCCTGTCATTCTGCATTATGTTTGGTCTTCTATTTCTTCTCACCTTTTCCTACCAAAAGGCTTATTGGATCGGTTACCGGGTGAGGGACTACATCGTGGCATTTTTCCAAATGATTGGCGGGATGTTCAGCCGGGGGATTGGGCTTCTCGCTTCGAGCAAGGCATATCGATCTTCCCAGCAATCTGAAGAAGAGAAACAGAGTACTCGACGTTCCACCGGAAAATTGATCGGATCGATCTTGCTGGGTATCGGGATAACCATTCCCATTCTGGCAGTTTTGATCGCCCTTCTTGCCTCTGCAGACCTGGCTTTTGCAAGCCAACTGGATAAGATCATCCAATCTTTGAGACTACAGAACCTCCCTGAGTGGATATTCCGGATTGTCTATATCGTTATCCTGGCCGATCTTCTTGTAGGACTGTGGATGCACGCAGGCTTCCCCAGAAAACCTGAAAATCCTGAGATAGGGAAGATTCCTGCTAAGCCTTTCCTGGGATGGATTGCAACCATCATTCCATTGATCAGCATAGTGATCCTGTTTGCGATTTTCGTCGTTGTTCAATTTCGATATCTTTTCGGCGCACAGTCCAATATTACAGCGGAAGGATTTACTTACGCAGAGTATGCCCGAAGAGGTTTTATAGAACTGTTGATCACAGCTGTCCTCACCCTTGGCGTTGATCTGATTTTTTCTGCCATTTCTTCACGGAAAGGGAAAATTCAGGAGGGGTTTTTCACCGGGTTACGTGTGGCCATGTTGGCTTTGGTTTTGGTGATATTAGCGTCTGCCATTCAAAGATTGAACCTGTATGAAAATGCCTATGGTTTTTCAAGGACCAGGACCTATTCGCATGTATTTATTTTTTGGCTGGGCGGACTCATCGCAGGCACAATCATCCTTGTTTTGGTCAGGAAGTCCAGGTTCTTTGGTCTCGCGGTCATTCTTGCCAGTTTTGGGTTTGGCGCTACCCTGGCAGCACTGAATGTCGATGGGTTCATCGCCCAACAGAATATCCAGCGAGCCAGGAACGGCTACGAATTGGATTCTGTATACCTGGGAATGTTGTCCAATGACGCGGTGCCTGTGATGGTACGCGAATTCAGCTCAGCGAACCTTCCTCAGAATGTGAAGGATGTCATTGGCTCGGATTTGGCTTGCCGGTTGAGGCTTGCAGAGGGTACAAAAAGGATGCCATGGCAATCGTTCAATCTTGCAACGGTCACAGCTTTTTCCCGACTATCCTCCCTAAGCAGTGAACTTGCGAGATATCCCATCACTCAAACAAAAGGATATGATGAAGTTGCCGTTGGGAGTTCTGCATTTCCTTGTTACTTGATTAGCGAATCGAACTGAAAATATAGGGCAGCCTAGGCTGTCCAATATTCATGATCCCAAGGATGGATCTTGGATTGGGAATCCATCTCGGGTTGAGCTCAAGCCATGCTTTTTCTCAAACTCGACGGCTTCCTGAAACAACGGGCTTTCCCGATAGGTTTGAATTGCTTCCGTGTTTTCCCAAACAATGAATGTGGTTTCATCACCCTTATCTTCTCTGTAAGAAAAATATGCAGCATGCACGCCTGGTACCTGACGTAAACGGGGAATGAATTGAGCCATAAAGGGTTTGATTATCTTCCATTCTTCCGCAGATGGATGGCTGGTGGTCACTGAGAGAAACATGGCAGCTCCTGAGATGATAGAATTCAGGTGGATTGTAGCATTTCTTTGTCACCATTTGAAAAGAGGGCAGTTAATGAAAAAAGTTGCTATCGTCGGGGCTGGAATTGGTGGAATGTCTGCTGCCTATGATCTGATCCGCAACAAAGACCAGGTCACCATTTTTGAGGCCGAGTCGCATGTTGGAGGCCTGGCAGGCGGGTTCAAAGAAAAGAATTGGGACTGGTCGGTGGAAAAGTTTTACCACCATTGGTTTCTTTCCGATCATGACATTTTGGACTTGATCAAAGAACTAGGGTGGAAGGACAAGGTCGTCATCCCCCATCCTCGAACCGTGGTTTTTTACAAAGGGAAATTCTTTCCTTTGGATTCTCCCTTGGCAGCCATAACCTTCCCAGGATTCACCTTCTTTGACATGGTGAGGTTCGGATTCGTTTCCGTGTATTTGCGCTATCTCTCAAACTGGAAGTCTCTCGAAAAATACACCGCACATGAGTGGATGAAAAAGGCATATGGGGAACGGACTTATACCACCCATTTTGAACCCTTGCTCATGGGCAAATTCGGAGATCACTACAAAGATGTCACGATGGCTTGGTTTTGGGCACGCTTCAAAGCCAGGACCACCCGGTTGGCAACTTTTGGAGGAGGGTTCCAAGCTTTCGCTGATCTCTTCGCTGATCAGTTGAGAAACAAGGGGGTGAAAATCCAGCTGAATACCTTGATCGATCTAGTGAAACAAAAAAAGGGGAAACTAGAAATTACCGTCAATGGGAAAAAGGAACAGTTCGATCAAGTGCTTGTTACAACTTCTCCTTCCCAGATGGCGCGACTTGCCCCCGAATTGCCCAATGAATATCGTGGCGGTTTGCTTGGGATGCAAAGCATGGGAGCGGTTGTTCTCGTGCTGTCGCTGAAGCATCAACTTTCGGAACTGGGCTATTATTGGTTCAACTTGCCCAAGAATGACGGTTTCCCCTTTCTTGCCTTAGTGGAGCACACCAATTTTCTTTCCAGTGAACATTTTGGCGGGGACCATATTGTTTATTGCGGTGACTATTTGGATCCAAACCATGAATATTTCCACCTTACACAAAGACAACTTGTGGAGCGCTTTATTCCAGGGTTGAAAAGGATCAACCCTGGGTTCCAAGCCGATTGGATCAACAAAAGCTGGTTGTGGAAGACTCGTTATGCTCAACCCATCCCCCTCGTGAATCATTCGCAAAACATTCCCTCGGTTGCAACCCCCATCCCGGGTTTGTATTTCGCAAGCATGAGCCAGGTATATCCTTGGGATCGAGGAACCAATTTTGCGGTTCAAATGGGCAGAGATGCTGCCCGGATGATGATCGAGGATGCCAGGGGATAGTAATTCACGAATTACATTTTCTTAAGAATGATGAAGAGTTATTTCCTTGCGCCCCTAAAGAAATCCTGACAATTCAAGCTCGGCTCGTTATTGCGCTAATTAGGAACTAAATTCATGGAATAGAACTAATACCTCAGAAAAAAGAAGTTAATGTCCTAATTGATGCTGAATAGGAAGACTTCTCAGATGTTAGGATGATTCCAGTGGATTACGCAGGAATGCAGCAGAAGGAATTCTTATTAAACTTGAACCTTTGGATAATTCTTTAAACTTTTCAGTCGAGTATATGAACTTGATTGCTTACTCCGTGTTGAACCCCAAGCTGTGGGGGCACCGCTCGTGCGGACTCCCACACGTGGGAATATTGCCAGAACCAAGTATTTATTAAAAATGTTTTTCAAGGGCCAATTTCTTAAGATGGCTAACCTTAATAAATGTGAATTTTTAACGGTTGCGTACGCGTCACGCCTTGTTTTAAAACAATCCGTTTGCTAGAATGCATCTACGCTGACAGGGAAATCTAGTGTGTAGCGCAAGTTCATAACCCTTTTAGTGATAAACAAATATTTTCTTTCGCATCCAGACATCTGGTTAACTTCGTTGTTAAAAAGATTCATATTGGAATTTTTCGAGGAGGAAGGCACTCATGGATTCACAAAATGCATGGCAGAATACCCTCAGCCAACTCCAAGTTGAAATGCCCAAGGCATCTTATGAGACCTGGGTGAAAAGCACCGAACTTATTAATTACGATCAAGAAAAATTTACCGTGGGGGTTCATAATGCCTTTGCCCGTGATTGGCTTGCGAACCGACTTTCCAGTACGGTGAGTCGGCTGCTTTCTGGGATGATGAACAAACCTCAAACGGTCGAGTTTGTTGTTTGGCATAGGGATAATCCTGCCGATAAACCCAGCGAAGATGAAACCTATGAGGAAGAAGAGGATCGCAGATCAGACTTTTCTGAGCCTTCCATTAATCCTCGCTACACCTTTGAAAACTTTATTGTGGGTGCCAGCAACAGACTTCCTCATGCAGCCAGCCTGGCGGTTGCGGAGAACCCGGCGAAAGCTTACAATCCCCTCTTCCTCTACGGGGGAGTGGGACTCGGCAAAACCCATCTATTGCATGCTATTGGGAACAAGGTTCGCGGGAAAGGGTTGCAGGTACTTTACGTGTCATCGGAAGAATTCACGAACGACCTGATCAATTCCATTCGGACTCACACGACTCAGGCATTCAGGGAACGCTATCGACGGATGGACGTATTGTTGATCGATGACATCCAATTCATCGCAGGAAAAGAATCCACCCAGGAAGAGTTCTTCCATACATTCAATACGCTCCATGGGCAGGATAAGCAACTGGTTATTTCATCGGACCGGTCACCCAAAGCCATGGTGACTCTTGAAGAAAGGCTGCGATCCAGATTCGAATGGGGCTTGACTGCTGACATTCAAGCCCCTGACCTTGAAACGAGGATTGCCATCCTCCGCTCAAAGGCGGAAAAAATCAAACAAAATGTCCCGGCTGAGATTCTGGAGGCAATCGCCGGAAAGGTCCAATCCAACATCCGCGAGTTGGAGGGTGCGCTCACGCGAGTATTGGCTTATTCTGATCTGACGAATCAACCCTTGACAACGACCCTCGTGAACACCGTACTCAGCGATATGGTCTCCCGAACCCGTTCTTTGGAACCTCGCCAGATCCTGCAACTGGTTGCCAATCAATATCAAGTGACGACCGAAAACCTGCTGAGCAAGGATCGTTCCCATAATGTTGCCCTGCCACGACAGGTTGCGATGTACCTGATGCGTGAAGAGGCTGGATTATCTTTACCGCAAATTGGTCTGACCGTGGGCGGGCGGGATCATACTACCGTGATGTATGCATGCGAGAAAATCGCCGAGCAAATTGAAACAGATGATCAATTACGGAAAGAAGTGGTCCAACTCAGAGATACTCTCTACGGGCGAAGATAAACCAACCCATAAGATACAGCGATACCAATGAAGATCTGAACGGATTGTTCGTTCAGGTTTTTTATTCCTTCAGCAGAAAGGATTGAGCAGGTCCGTCTTATTTCCTTGGGGCTGTGTATAAAGCTATCACATTCTCAAGGGGTGTATCCGCCTGGATGTAATGGGCTGTTGTACAGATATAGCCGCCATTTTTTCCCAAAATGGAAATTCGGGAAGCCACCTCTGAGCGGACATCATCGGGTGTCCCATGCGACATGGTTTGCTGCAGATCGATCCCTCCGTGGAATGCAATTTTCTGACCAAATTCATCCTTGATCTTTTGCATATCCATCCTGGCAGCTCGTGGCTGCAGGGGGTTGAGGATGTCGATCCCCAGGTCTTCTACCAAGGATCGGATCAGGGGGTAAACAGCACCACAGGAATGATAAAGGATTTTCAATCCATAGGATTTGATCACCTGGTTCAATCTCTGGTGGCGCGGAAAAATATGTTCTCTCCACATTTTCGGTGACATGAGCAAGCTGTTTTGGGTGGCAATATCATCGTAGGTATAAACAATATCTATCCATCCCCTGGCTTCTTTCATCAGGCTGTGAACATTGGCAATCATCAGATCCGTGTAACAATCCATGATGGCACAAGGGATTTCCGGTCTTTCCACCAGATCGACAAGGAATTTTTCCAATCCATACAAGGCCCATGCAGATTCAAAAATTCCTCCCACATCATAGCGGATATGATAGCGTACCTGATGGTTCAAATCCCGGATTTGGGGAACAATGGTTTTCCAATCCCAGTATTCGGTTTTGGGCCACCTTTCCCAATTTTGCACTTCTGTCACGGAAGAAACTTCCGCCAAGGGAAAACTGGCGTATTCTTCATAGGTGGAGAATTCATTGGCGAATAATCGACGGTGGGAACCCCACTGGGTATAAAAGGTATTATCTGAAAATCGTTCGGGCAAAGGGCCGATAAAGTTGGGGGTAACGATCCGAGAATCGATACCCAAGCATTGCAATAGTTCCTCATCTGTTTGGATAGCGAGCAAGGTCTTCAACGAATGAATCATTTCGGGAACGGCCCAGAAGTCAAAGGGAACTCGATCAGGCTGTTTTAAATGAATGGCTGTTTCAACCCTCTCATAGGGAGTCATCCGGTCATTTTCGGGATGCCCATAGAGCGAGCTAAGCTTTTGATGGATCTCTTCATTTGCCATTAGAACTTGCATGTCATCCTACTTATTCCAAAGAATCTAGAAATCATACTCTGTAATTATCCGATCTATCATCTTGTCAAGGATGTTTTTACGCTACGTTAGTTGGTTGCACAAGTAGCAGAGAAAGGACTCCCGAGAAATGAACCTTGCATTTTAGACCCATACATTCTAAATCCTTGATATTGCTCAGAGACTCTCAAAGTATATCGAGTCCCTCACAAATGCTTTACGTACTATTTATTCAAGAACAAAGAAAATGTCGACGCAGTAGTTGTTGCTTGATAGCAATCCAAAGTATCACAGTGGATTAATGGAATTCGATCTTGGATGCTTTTAAGGAGGGTCCCTTCTTCGACCCATATTCCCCAAATTACTTGGGTTGCGTGATTTGAATGATCGGGCTGTGCAATATTAATATTTATCAAAGAGGAAATGAAAACTGCAATAAAAAGAGACCATAATATTTTTGTTTTTTTATTCAATAGAAGGGAAAACAATACCAGGCTAACCGGTAGGATAGGAAGCAAATAATCAACTTGAAATGGATATTTCCAATACAATATTTCTTCGAAAATTAATACGCTTAAGCAAAACCAAAATACGCTCTTGAAGGAAAATGGAATGGCGTTGTCCGAGTTTTTCAATAAGAGACTGATTCCCGATATCAGCAATAATAAAATCGTCGGCAGTCCCCAAAAGTAGATGTTCCTATATAGAAACACTCCAGTTTGAAAAATAAATCCTCGTGAGGGAAACTGGCTAAATTGATAGACAAAGAATTTCGTTGAGTACTGATAGAAATTTATGGAGGGAAGAAATAGAAGGATTGTGACTATAAGGATGATAAGAGCATTTAATAGAACTTTTAATATGTTTTTTCGATCCAGTAACAAACAGAAGCCAATGGCAACGAGGGGATAAATAAATGCGCTTGCTCGAATCCCAATACTTATTCCCCAAATTAAGGCGGAGACAAAATATTTATTATTAAGAAACAACCATAAGCCAAAAAGGGAAAAGCTAAGTGACCATACATAATCATGAGTCAATGTTGAATTCATTAACCATAATGGATGAAAAATAAAAATGAGGGTTAACAATTCCTTGTGTGGAATTTCAAAACGAAAGCACAAAGAATAGAAACTGAAAACTCCCAGACAAGCAATAGCTATTGTCATTGCATTGGAAAGATAGAACCCTCCCAGGTGCCGGATTAAATAAACAAATATTTCGTAGATGAAGCATCCCGGGATCCTTGAAGGAATATAAGTGAAAGTCTGAAAAAAATTGTCCCCAGCCTTTAGAATTCGAAAGGTATCGTTATCTGAACCATAACCCAGAAAAATGAATGGGATATAGATAATCACCATCAAACCCAATAGGAATGGGAGAGAATTTCTCTGATATTGAGACTTAATAGTTTTAATTAGTGACAACACGTTTTGATTACCCCGGTTTTACTACTACCTCCTGATGATTTTTTATTTTGGCAGTGAATTATTAGCTGCCCAATTATTTCCCAATACAATGATTAAATCGGTTGTGGCGTTGGGGTCAAAGCTGTTCCAGATATTGGCACTGCTGACCCCAAATAAATTTGCCAGGTAACTGAGCGTATAAGGTTTGGATGAATAAACATAGATCGAACTGGTATCAGAAATCCCATTTGCACTGGAAACACCCACGATATTGAACCCGAGAGTTTGTAAATAGCTGCCGGTCTGCCCTTCCAATCCTGAGGTGTTGGAGGCATTCTGAACGGAAATTCGAGCAGCTTCGGTTTGCACGTTGGAAGTAACGTCTCCAGTAAGTGCGGCCAGAGGTTGGGTGGTACTTCCTCCGATAAAGATTTGATCGCGGATCAATCGGATTTTATCAGGAATGGGAAGATAAATGGATTCTGAACCATCAGGGGAATTCGATTCGATTAAGGCATCGGGTCCAATGGACGTTTGAACGAAATTCTTTGCAGGGATTTGAAGGATTAATTGGGCGAGTTGAATGACTTGATCAAAGCCCAGATTTGTATGGACGCCTGAGGATATTTCATTATATAAGACAGGTGCTTTGGCTATCAAAGTAGGCAGCATATCGAATTGGAGGATTCGGTTCCGGATGGCCATGATGACTTCCTGCTGCCGTTTGCTGCGATCGAAATCCCCGCCAAAGGTTTGCTTTCTTTCTCTCGCATAGGCAAGCGCAAGTGCTCCATCCAGAGCAACAGTTTCGCCCGCTTTCAAAGTTACAGGATAATCAGTTGCGTTTTTTAAAGTGATGTCCTGTACCGGGGTAACTAAAACACCATTGACTTCATCGATAAGTCTGACGAAAACATTGAAGTCAATTCTTAGATAGTACTGAATTGGAACTCCGAGCAGCTCGCTGACTGTCTCCATTGCCTTTTGAGGACCACCACCAGGTAAATGGTTGATCTCACCCAGAAAATAGGCGGTGTTTATTTTGTAATTGCCGTAGTTGGGAATATTCACCCATAAATCTCGAGGGATGGAAAGCATACCTGCCGTCATCGTCACAGGATCAACTGTGAACAGGATCATAGTATCCGAACGAGATGCGCTGGTTGTGTTGGCGGCGCTGCATTTAGCTAATTTTGAAGGTTCATTCGCATGCTTATCCAGGTAAGATTGATCACAAATATCACAAGTCAAAGGATCATGCTTTGAATCACAGATTCGATAATCGAGGCCGAGGAGCAAAATATTTATTCTACTTTTCCCATCCCAAGGTCTGGAAGTAGCAGTATTGGAAGGTAGAAGAGATTGATTGGACCCGGTCCCCGGATTGCTACCCGTCGAATTATCGATAACCGGGGCACCTGGAAGGCTGGTGACCGTCCAACCCTTGATTAAATTACTGAAAAAATTAAAGGCAAATACAGCCGTGATTGCAGCAAGGACCACGAAAAGGACAAAAAGGACTATCGTCAATTTGTCGGGTCTGTAAAAATGTCGGGCAGTGTAGCGTGATGTTCTTTCCATAATTTCAACCTTCATATTTTTTTGCTCATAGAGCAAAAAGCAAGTTGCAAGATTAGTACCAAGAACTACGGGGGGTGTACTAGCTCGATCAATCAGGTTTCGGGGGAGGAATGGGAAGATCGGATTTTGGAGTTCCCTTCCATTTATCCCCTTCTTTGATCAGCATAACTGGAATGTCTTCGACAATGGGATATTTTCGGTCACAATCCGTACAAATCAACCAACTATCCTGGTAGAGTTTCAGTTTCCCTGATTTTTCCTTTACGCAATTCGGACAGCGGAGGATCTCCAACAGATCTTTATTGATCATTTTCTCTCCAAAAATATTCTGGCTAATTTTACCATCCATTTACCGACGGTCTTTCAAAAAGGAATGTTCCCCTCCTTAGGACGGACTGGAAAAAACGAGTATCGCCGCAAGAGGAAAAGTGAAATGGATTTCGTTCAAGGAGAAGGGGTCGGAAGGTTAGTTCCCGGACCGTACTCATATACCGCTCCCCAGGCTTCATATTGTGTGTAATAGGAATCTTCAAAATACACTGCGCCGTTTTTCATCACGGTTCGATTCACCGTGATATCCGCACCATCGGCAGCCCACTCCACTTGTTTGATCTCGTCTGTCTTTAGGTCAGGATTTTCACGATATACATCTGCGGGCGCGGGGACAACGTTTGTCGGACCAGTGGTTTTCCATTGCACACTTCGACCATCGTTGGTGGAGTAAAACTTCCACGTTATTGTCTGGTGGCTGAGGCTGACATAGACTTCCATGAGGAGCCAGTAGGGAGAATCATTTTTAAATTTTAAATCCACCAGGGGAAAATAGACGGTGGCATCCAAACCCGCGTATTTTGGATCCCTTCCATGAGCAGTCAGTTCATAATAGCTGACCCGGTAGGCATGAGCATGCCTTTCCACAATAGGAAATCCGGAGAAGAAAGCTGCCCGGAAAAGGGTTGTACTAACCTGACAAACCCCTCCTCCAATGCCTTTAATCGTTTGATTACCATAGATAATGAGGGCTTCGGTATAGCCATTATCAAGGCTGATATCTCCCAAGGCGTTGCCCATGGAGAACGTCTCTCCGGGGGCGACGAGCAAGCCCAGAAATTTATCCGAGGCTGTTTTGATATTCTGGGCGCGGGCGGTACTTGAGCCGGTGAAATAAGACACTTCCTCGTGAATCAATTCGGTAATGCCGAGTTGAGAACCGGTCATTTGGTCGGTAACCGGGGGATTTGTGAAGTCAAAGGCAAGCTCTGCGGAATTCTGACCTGATGCAATGGCTTGCTCAATCCATTGGACAGAGTTTTCCAAATTCAACGCCCGGCCAATCACAGCTGGTGTTTTCAGATCCAGCTGCTTGGTGGTGTCGTTAAAAATAAAGTGAGGGTTTTGTGGAGACACGGTAACTGTGGAAGAAAGGTTCGCCAGGTAAGCTCGTAGACCAATTTCGTTGATTTGAATTTGAATTGTCAGCCTGCCATCCTGAGCAACCTTCTTGAATTCAAGCAGGCCCGCTAACATGGAGGGTTCGAATTGCCAGGGTCCGATTTGGTCTGGCTGGTTCGCGGGAAGAGTCAGGGAAAAGGGTCGAGAAAGAAGTTGGCGGACTGTTTCTGCCTGTGCCGAAACGTCCATGATGGTTGGTGCCCTATCTAAGATTACCAACTTCACCGGACCATTCTGCAAAGATTGAATCTGGTGACCGATGGCTGCCAGGGTTGCGTAAAGATCAACCTGACGACCCATTTGCCCCGAATTGATCTGCACATCGGTGCCGTTTAAAGAAATGGAAGCTTCAACTGGAGCGAGATCAATCGTGCTGGCGATCTGGCCAAGGTTCTGGAAAGCCGATCGTTCATCATAAATGATGGCCAAGGAAACATCCCGGCCGTATCTCCAGGCACCCAATTGCTCCGCCAGCAGTGTGGGCAAAGACCCTTCCCTGCCAACCAGGTAAGCTGCTTTTGCGGAGGATTGTGGATCCAGAAAGAATCCAAGTTGGTTGGGGGTGGCGGACCAAGCCTGGTCTTTATATGTTATGGTGATCTGCCCAGTCTCTGGGAAATGAATGGCGCCTGATATCTTTTGGCTGGCAGCGGTAACGGTCAGCCCGCTGACATCGACCCCGGCAACCGAAACGTGCGGAAAGATCCTTCCCAGGAACCAGAGCTGGTAACCCAGCAAAAAGACGATGATGATCCCGAAATAAAAACCAGCACTTACGAGAATAACTCGAATTACAAGAAGAAGCGAATTAGAAGATCGATCTTGATATGTCGGTGCGGATTGCATAATCTGGCTATTTTAACACTGTTGACGCAGTCTGAATCTCAGATGACCGGATGACGGTGGGGGTTTCTTCGGAAACCTATTGGATCCTTTCCACAACGGTTTAAGGAATAAGAGATGGGCAGATAGGGGTAAGTATTTTGGGAAAATCGGGTAAAAAAACGAGAATACCCTGAAGTTGCTTTGCAGTTCACTTTTCAGCTTGAAACGGTTCACTTTTGAGCTTTTATCGGTTCACTTTTCAATTTGCGTTGACAAAAACGCGAATACCCTGTTAGCCCAAAGTTAAAATGTCACCTAGTTTGACAAAGTAAGAATGTCCTCTTTGCTGGGGGCATTCTTTTTGGATAAGG
>Ga0209048_10003009_pt1 | contig 16523 bp, 13 predicted proteins | sample FrelakmetCRP12CR_FD_187146 | JGI IMG/M metagenome (GOLD analysis project Ga0209048, IMG submission 187146) | Freshwater lake sediment microbial communities from the University of Notre Dame, USA, for methane emissions studies - CRP12 CR (SPAdes)... | ecosystem: Environmental > Aquatic >... | reverse complement strand
CAAACCGGACGCTTTCGATCACCACACCGGCTGACCTGTCGATCGCATCACGGCGGTCCACAGGTCGCTGGTCGTATCGAGCTGCCGCCTCCGCGCGATCGTTGTGCCGATCGGCACGTGGATCAGCTCGTTGTGCCAGTTGCCGATGAGCACATCGGTTTTTCCGGCCATGGCCGCATGGACGGCCATCCGGGCCATCTGGTCGCTGAGGATCCGGTCCCCCGAATTCGCGGGGACGCTACGGATGTAGTAACTCGGGTCGATGTACTTCAGATTGATCGGGATCCCCCGCGCTTTGAAGTACTTCAGGATGCTGTCGCGCAGGAACAGGCCGATGTCCTCGTGGAGCAGGTTTCCGGAGGCATCGCTCCTGCTCTCCCGGCGCGCGAGCAGATCCTGGCCGGCCCCCTCGGCGACGACCACCAAGGCGTGATTCTTGCCCAAGATCCGACGCTCCAGCGTGGCGAGGAAGCCGTTCTCGCCCTCGAGCCGGAAGGGGACTTCGGGGATGAGCACGAAATTGGCGTCCTGGCTGGCCAGCGCGGCTCCGGCCGCGATGAAGCCGGCGTTTCGCCCCATCAGCTTCACCAGGCCGATACCGTTGGGTGCTCCACGGGCCTCGACATGAGCCCCCCGCAGCACCTCTTCGGCCTTCTCCAGTGCGGTGTTGTAGCCAAACGAGGTGAAGACGAACTCGATGTCATTGTCGATCGTCTTGGGTATTCCGACCACCGCTTTGCAGAGACCGCGGCGGGTAATCTCCTGGTAGATCCCCGAGGCCCCGCGCTGGGTGCCGTCACCGCCCACGCAGAAGAGAATATCAATGCGTTCTCGCTCCAGCGTGTCCACCATGACGGCCGGCTCCTGGTGCCCGCGTGAGCTACCCAGAACGGTTCCTCCCAGGTAGTGGATGTTTTCCATGTACACGGGATCGAGCTCGACAAGCTTCATGCCGGAGGCGGGGTTCAACCCCATATAGCCGTTCCGCGCGCCCAGGACCCGAGGGACCTGGTAGTTGTAGGCCAGCTCCGAGTAGACGGATCGGATGACGTTGTTGAGCCCCGGTGAGAGTCCACCGCAGGTGGCCACCGCGGCGGTCGTCTTTGCCGGCTCGAAAAAGATCATCTGACGGGGACCGGACTCCTCGAACGAGACCTCGCTCATGCTGTCCACGCCCGGGCCGCACTTATGCTGATAGAGAATCCGGGATGTGTCCGAGACGAACCCGGCGTCGAGCGACCACGCGAGCGGTGATTCGACGGCGCACGGTCCGAGGGTCTTGATCACGAGTTCATCGGGCGTGAGCATGAGAGATCTCCGTGGGCCAGCGTCGGCGAGCGGAAAGTGACTGCGTCACGGATCATCCCATCATCTGGGCGTGGTCTGCAACGAAAAATGCCCGGGGCGTCGAGGGCAATCGACGAGCCACGCCTCAGTGCCGAAAATGGCGCCTGCCGGTAAGCATCATGGCCATGCCGTGTTCATTGCAGGCGGCGATGGTCTCGTCGTCGCGCTTCGATCCGCCGGGCTGGATGATGGCGGTGATTCCCGCCGCCGCGGCGACATCCGGTCCATCACGAAAGGGGAAGAAGGCGTCCGAGGCGAGCACGGCCCCGCGGGCCCGTTCACCGGCCTTATCGACGGCAATTCGCACCGAGTCAAGTCGGCTCATCTGCCCCGCGCCCACACCCAGGAGCTGCCCCTCCCGAGCGACGACGATCGCGTTCGACTTGACCATGCTACAGACCCGCCATGCGAAGGCAAGGTCGCGCCGCTCGCTCTCGGTCGGGGTCCTTTGGGTAGCGATCTGGCCTGAGGCGGGGTCGGGCTCGAGCTCGTCCCAGCTCTGGGCCAGCAGCCCGCCCTCGATGCGCCTGAGGTCGAGACCCGAGGGGGGTGGATCAGCCGGGCCGATCGGTTCCCCGAGGTCGATCAGTCGGACGCTGTGCTTCCAGCTTGGCCGGGTCGTGAGCCACCCGAGGGCATCGGGCTCGAAGCCGGGGGCAAGGATCGCTTCCAGGAACCGGCCCGGCTGGCACATCCGCTGGGCCGTCGCCAGGTCAACGGGCCGGTTGAGGCCGACGATGCCCCCGAACGCACTGACCGGGTCACCCTCATAGGCCCGCTCGAACGCGGTGGCGAGGTCCACGGCAACCGCCGCGCCGCAGGGATTATTGTGCTTGAGGATGCACGCCGCCGGCTCGGCGAACATCCGGATCAGCCGCAAGGCGCTGTCCAGATCGAGCATGTTGTTGTAGGACAGCTCCTTGCCGTGAAGCACCGCCGCCGTGGAGAGATTGGGGCCTCCTCTTGCCCCGGGGTCAACGTAGAAGGCCGCCTTCTGGTGCGGGTTCTCTCCGTAGCGCAGCGTCTGGCGCAGCGGGAATGTCAGGTTCAGGACCGTCGAAAATTCCGCCCGCTCAGGTGCCGAGGGCTTCAGGACCCCGGCGAGGTATTCGGCGATGGACCGATCGTAAGACCCGGTGCGAGCGAATGCCGCATGAGCCAGGCGCTTCCGCGTCTGCTTCGTCGTCCCACCCCAAGCGCGAAGCTCCTCGAGGAACGAGGCGTATTGCTGGGGACTGGTCAGGACGACGACGTGCTCGTGGTTCTTGGCCGCGGCCCGGATCAGCGAGGGCCCGCCGATATCGATGTTCTCCACCGCGTCCTCGAAGCTGGCCGAGGGATTGGCGACCGTCGCCTCGAACGGGTAGAGATTGACAACGACCAGGTCGATCGTGTCGATGTCCAGGGCCGCCAGCACGTCCATGTCCTCGGGTAGATCGCGGCGTGCCAGGATCCCGCCGTGGATCCGGGGATGGAGCGTCTTGACGCGTCCACCCAGGATCTCGGCCTGCCCGGTGTAATCGGCCACTTCGGTGACCTTCAGCCCCAGGTCGGCCAGGGCCGTTCGCGTGCCTCCACTGGCCAGCAGGGCCACGTTCCGCTCGGCCAGGGCGCGGGCCAACTCGATCAACCCGCTCTTGTCCCAGACGCTCAGCAATGCTCGATGTACGGGGACGACATCGGCGGGGATGGTGCTCGCCATCGGTGCTTGGTTCCGGTAGGAAGGGTCGGATAAGCCTCCTGCGCGAGTCCTTCGCGAGGTGGAAACAGAAGCCCGAGGAGACCCTGCTTCCGAAGGCGGAGCAGGGTGCCGGGGCGCTCTTTTCATCAATTATGACGCGACCTGCCAGGAAAGACGAGCGGGAACCGGCCGCGCCGGTGCTGGCGTCACTTGGGCTTGGCCGGCGGGGCGATCTTCTTGGTCGAGGCGGCTTTGGGCTTGGGTTTTTCCGTGTCAGCCGCGGGCGGTGCGGTTTCCTCCTGGGGTGGGTTTCCCATCTCCTTGGCCTCGGTGCCGGGCTCCGCGGGCGTCTCGGCCGCGGGCACCGCCGGTGGAGTCGGCCTGACTCCCTCGGGCGGGATGTAGCCAAAGGGGAGAGCCTTGGGATCGCGGAGCAGCCGCGGCTGGACGGCGCCGATCTCGCGAAGGCAGACGACCATTCCCGAGTCGGTCCCGAAATAGAGCCGGTCGTCGAACCGGTTGAGCATCGAGAGGCCAAATTCGCGGAGATTCAGCCCGGCCCGCTGCCTGGTGGCCGCGGGGTCGGCCAGCACCGCTCCGGAGGCGCGATCGATCACGTAGAGGTCGTTGCTCCAGGACCGCAAGTAGATTCTCGAGGCTCCCACGGAAACGAACTTCGCTCCCTGGGTCAGGGTGTTCCAGCGGACGTTGCCAGTGGCCGGGTCGAGGAGGGTGAGATATCCGCTCTGGTTGATGGAGTAGATGTCCTCGCCGGCGACCACCGGGGCCTGGTCGATCGGGCCGCCCGAGGGAAACGTCCAGAGGGATTCCGACGTCAGGAGATCGATTGCGTACAGGTTGTTGTCGGCCGAGGGAATGAGCAGAGTCCGCGTGCCGTAGCTGCCAAGCCCTTCGCCGATCGGTCCTCCGGCGCGAAACCGGTAAAGGAATGTTCGTTCGTCGTTCCTGACGACGTAAACCCGGCCGTCACTGCTGCCGAAGGCGACCATGTGCTGAGCGGGCAAGGGCAGCGTGTGGATCGGACCGCTGGTCTGCCAGGCCCAAGCTTCCACCGGCTTGGCCCGAATCTTCATCTCCCCCTTGGGTCCCTTTTCCCTCAGGCTGTAGGCGATGACCCGGCTCTCCATCGTGCCGACCATGACCCGGTCCTCGTCGCAGACCGTCCCGCAGCTAGGGATGGTCCCCATGGACGACCTCCAGATGAGCCTTCCGGTCTTCCGGTCCAGGGCCGTCAGAACGTCGGCACTCGTGCCGAAGACGGCGAACGAATTGGACGAGACCGGACGCGCAAGCGGTGTATACCCGCCCAGACTTGCCGACCAGAGCAGCTTACCGCTCTCGGCGTCATAGGTGTGCAGCGAGCCGTTGTTGGTCTGCGCGAACACCAGATCCGCGCTGCGGCTGATGCGGAGCAGACGCTCGGTCTCATCGAGCGGAACCACGGCCGTCCATTGCCGCTCGAGCCCAAGCCGGGCAAGTGAAGTTCGCGATGGGATCAAGTCCCTGGCAAAGGGAACCTGCGCCTGGACCGATGGTCCGCCCAGGGTCCACAGCGCGAGGGCCCAGACCGGTGCAAGACGGCAGGACATGGCCTGTTCCTTTCGGATACCCAGAAGTTGCCGCCAACTAGAATCGACACTATTCCCTAGCCGACCGTCTGAGTCACGTCAAGCTGGGCGAGCAAGGGAGTTTATCGAAGTTACACGATATCCAGGGCGTTCACATTATTATACGGGGCCGATTCATGGTGTGCTCGCCTTCGCGAACCAATAACGTCCCGATCGGGGATCAGGCGGAGGGTGGGCTCGGCGGCCTTGCCGGGGTTTGTCCCTGGCCCAGGCAGGCCGGGCAGACGTCGGCGAGACCGGAGTGGAGCTGTCCGCAGCGAGGGCAGAGCCCGGCGCTGCGGCGAAGGGTCGGCAGCGAGGCGCGGAGGCTGGCACCCTCCATGGTGTGGCTGAACGCGTCGGCGATCCGGCCGGCGAGGACGGCGAGGTCGGTCTGGATCTTGCCGGACCGCAACCGGTTGTGAATCAACCGCAGGAACCACCGGGCGAGGTCGGCCTCGAGCGAGGCTCGGGCCTCGGCGTCGAGCAGGGGAATCAGAAACTGGTGGAGCTCGAGCACCCGGTCGGGATCACTGACCTGCCGCGCCGCGTCGAGCTTGGCCAGATGTTCATCCCGGGCGGCCGCACGGGCCGATTGAATTTCCTGGCTCAGGGAGGACACTCGCGGATCGTCGAGCTCGGCCGGCGAAAACCCGTCCAGAAGGGCCGCTGCTTCGTCCCACTTCCCCGCGCGGATCGTCCGCCGGATCTGGGCCAGCGACTGCTCCCTCAGCCGGTCGAAAGAGTTCGCCACCCCAGCAGGCGCCGCGAGCCGGTCGCTCAGCTTGTCGATCTTCTCCGCCAGAGACCCGAGGATCGGTTGGCCATGCGCTTCGGGCGGCTCGCAATGAAGCGACAGCCACTGAACGAGCATGCGGAGCACCGAGCCCACTCCAAGGCCAGCCAGCAATCCTGTCCCGATCACAAAGACCACCCCGAGTAGGCCTGCGATCCAGCCGCCTGGAACCCGGGCTGCCTGATCGGTCAATTCCAGCAACATGCGTGTTCCGCCCAGCAGGCCAAGTGCCGGCAGCCCCCAGGTGATCAGAACGGCCACCCGATCAAGCATGGCAAGGCGCGAACCGAGATCGCCAGGGGCCGGCTCGGCGGCAGACGTGGTACGGGGATCGTTCGCCGCTGGCTCCGCCGGCCTTTCCACCTGGACCTGGTGGCTTACGGAACCGGATGCCGGCCTACTGGTCGGTACGCTGTCGTTCATTGGCGAGAGTGCTCAGTTCGTGCCCGGCGAAGGACGGGGTGATGCATCGAGGTTGCGGTCGCGCGGCCCCCGCAGACCAGCGGCCACCCTCCTTCATTATTCCGGAATCCTTCGTCCAGGACCATTCCGAGCAGCCCGCCTCGTCCGCGAAGGCCTACCAAGAAATGACAGGGACCATCGCGGCGCGCCAGGCGAGCGAGCCGGGATGGTCCCCTTGTCTGGATGATCGCCCGGGCGGCTTCCGCGCGGTGTCAGGAGCCGAGTTGCTTGGCGATCCGATTCATCGTGGCAGGCGCCTCGATGACCGATTCGTCGAGGTGATAGAACATGCTGTAGGCATCCTCGCCGGTATCCGGGTAATGCTCGCGGACGACCTCGGCCGCGCGGAAGCCGACAACCCGGAAGAAGAACTGGGCCGGCAGATTGGTCTCGCGAACGAAGAGGGCGATGCGGTTCCTGCGCTGGGAGGAGAGCTTGCCGGCGAGCTTGCTGACCATCTGGCGGCCGACGCCGTGGCGACGCAGCGCCGGGTGGGTGGCGAAGTCGAGGACGTGGATCTTGTTGCGGTGCAGCTCGTAGATCATGAACCCGACGATTCGCTCACCGAGTTCGGCCACCATGCCGATGCAATTGCGCTGGCGAAGGACCCGGAGGAACTCCTCCTCGCACCAGGGAAACTCGAAACTCGCGTGCTCGATGGCCAGGACCTCGGGCATATCGCGGCGAATCATCCAGCGAATATGCACTCTGGTCTGGGCCTGTGGGGTAGAAACCGTGCTCATCGAGCCTCCTTCCATGGAACGATCCGGTACGACCGGCGACACCCCCGCCCTGGAGCGATCCGATCGTGCAATCTGAGACTACCGACACCGACATCGGCATTGAGCAGACGTGCGTGAGAATGGAGACGACTGGGCTGGGATGCGTCGTGATGAAGCTAGCGATCGACCCCACCGCGAATCAGCGAAGCGAGGCGAATTCTAGCGAAGGGTCATCAGCCTGCCAAGGTCGCTTCTGCCGCCATCTCGTCGGATCGATCGACCTGACCTGGCGACAAACGTGAACCAGGGCCCCAGTCGTCGGTGCGGCGTGACCGGTCGATCACTCCGTATCCCACGTTCTCTTCTATCGGCACTGCCCTGGCGAATCGTGAAGATTGTGGCGACAAGACCGAATGTGCGGCAATAAGGACGGGGGCAACCCGTCGAGCCGAACGGAAGCGACCGATAGCCGCACTGGGCGATCAGAAACGTCCGAACGAATACTGGCGGTTGCAGGCATCGAAGTCGATATGGCCGAGGCCGACGTTGAGCTCGAGGTCGATGTAGGAGTATTCCTCGGCCAGGTCGGCGGGAGCACCTTGTTCTTTGGGCCAGTCGTAGCCTTCGAAGCGGATGGGCAGGTTCAGCTCCGAATCGATGAACAGCCGGACCTTGTAGAACTGGAAGTCAGGCTGATGGCGGGAGTGAATCGACTCGACCAGGAGGCAATGTCGCGGGCCGATCGTCATGTCGGAGTCGAAGACGATCACGGACTCTTCGGAGCTGAGTTCGGCCGCCCAGCGGCGAGCGACCGTGTCGATGAGCGCGCCGATGCCCGCGTCGGTGATGGGGTGACGGTTGTCTTCCATCGCCCGCGACGAGGCGGGCTCGAGCTCCATGGTGCCGGCGAGCAACTTGGTGAATCCGACATCGTGAGCCAGAATCCTGCCGCCGTTGTGCCCTTCGACAAAAATCGCCTCACGGCCCTTGTAGGGGTCGGAGAACTTGAAGTAGATGCTTCTGGGCTTGGTCCTGGCCTTCATCGCCATCACGTAAAGAGGCGTCAGCCGGCCGTTGATTCGCTCACGCTTGTAAAAGGTGCAGGTGTAATCGCTCACACTTTCAAACCGGGACTGGCAGGCACTGATCACCCGAAGGGCCCGCGCGGTCGGAGCCTCTTCCGGACTGGCGGCCACATGAGCCCCCTGCTTGGAAAGGGACGACAGGTCCGGCTCGAGTGTGTTGTGCGTGCCCGTCAGGCCCGTCGTGAGTGCCACGCGCTGGGAGGCGACGGTCGACGATGAGCCCGCTTTGGCCGGAGCCGTCCCCTTGGCGGTTGACGACTCGGCCTTCGAAGTGCCACTCGTGCCGCCTGCCACAACTTTTTCGCGGCTCGATGGCTTGTCTTCCGGGCCGGTGCTGGGAGTATCCGCCAGGACAGCGGCTGCCGACAATGTCCCGGCCAGCAGCATGAGTCCGACTCGGGTGCGCACGATCCTCGAGCCGGCGCCAGGCTCATTCCGAGATCTGCATCCATCTGTCGGCATGACTGCTGAGCTCCCGACCGCGACTTTCCGGCGAAATGATAGGACGTCGCTGACCTCTGCGCAGGGAGCGAACCCGGTGCGAGCACGAACCGGCGAAACCCGCCGCGTAACCCGCCGCAACCAGTTTCGGAGCGCCGATTTCCACGGTCGCGTAGCCGCGCGACTCGAAGCGCGGACCGACCTGGACCCTCGAGACCCGGCTCACAATTATTCTATCACGCAACTTGTACGCCAAGCCGAAGTCTCGCGTTTTTTTCCCCGCACGGCTATGCTCGGACTCTGAGTGGGGAAAATTGATAGAATCGCGAGCGAATTCTTGGGAAGAAGCGCCGGGCGCCCGCTCAGTCGGGCTCGTTGCCAAGGTCGAACCCGCCGGTGCTCGGGCTGCCGGTCCGCTCGACCAATCTCGCGTCAGGAAAGGAACGCTGGTGGCTGCACCGAATTACACGATCGAGGTCATTGAATCGGCTCCGTTCAGCCAGAACGCGTTCGTACTCTGGCAGGAGGGACGGGCCGACGCCATCGTGTTCGATCCCGGATTCGATTCCCGTTCCATCCTGCTGTTGCTCGAGGCCCAGAAGCGACGTCTGGCCGCCATTCTCGACACGCACGGACACGTCGATCACATCGCGGGCAACGCCGCCCTCAAAGACGCCTATCCGGACGCCCCGCTGATCATCGGCCGCAACGAGACCGCGGCGCTCAGTGATGCAGACATCAACTTGAGTGGCCCGTTCGGGATCCCGATCACCAGTCCACCACCCGATCGCCTGGTGGACGACGGTGAGAGCATCGAGATCGCCGGTTTCACATTCGAGGTCCGCGAGATCCCCGGTCACAGCCCGGGCTCGGTCGTCTTCGTCTGCACGACCTACGATCCGCCTTTCGTCTTCGGGGGCGACGTCCTGTTCGCCGGCTCGATCGGCCGGACCGACCTGGGGGGCGATTATCACCAGCTCATGTCGGGCATCTTCGCAAAGCTGCTGAACCTCCCCGACCAGACGACGATTTACCCGGGTCACGGACCGGCCACGACCATCGGCCGGGAGAAGCGTTCCAACCCATTCCTCCTCGACTTCGCCCGGTCCTTGCCGCAAGCACGCTCCTGACGCGGTCCTCGGGCCCCGGCTTCGCTCGCAGTGGAAGCGACCAGCAGCCATGAACGTCTGGGCGATCGCCGACTTGCACCTCTCGTTTGCCCGCCCCGAGCGACGCGAGCGCTATGCGGCGCGGTGGCGCGACCATGCAGCCAGAATCGAGGTTCTCTGGAAGGAGGCGGTCCAACCTGAGGACCTCGTTCTCCTGCCCGGCGATCTGTCCATGGCCAGGAACCACCGTGAATTGCAGCCGGATCTGGACTGGCTGGAGGCACTGCCGGCAACCAAGGTGCTCTCGCCCGGGAACCACGACTCCTGGTGGAACGGCGCCGAGCGGATTCGCCCGCTGCTGCGCAGGTCGCTTCGCGCAGTAGGCGGCGACGCGCTGGAAATCGGCGGAGTCATCGTCTGCGGTACGAGAGGCGCAAGGCCCGCGACCGACGGGCTGCCGCCCGAACAGCAGGCCATCGTGGATCACGAACTGGGCGAACTGGATCGCGGGCTTGCTCATGCAGCCCGGCTGAGAACCAGCCCCGCACAGCCCCTCTACCTCCTGTGGCATTACCCTCCGTTCGACGCCTACGGCCGCCCCGGTCCCTGGGTGACCCGCTTCGAGGAAGCAGGAGTTTCGGCCTGCGTATACGGACATCTTCACATGCAGGGCCAGTGGTCCAGCGCGGTCCAGGGAAACCTCCGCGGCGTGCGTTACTACTGCGTCGCCGCCGATGCCGTCGGGTTTCGACCATTCCGAATCGATGTCTGGTAAGACCAACGTCCGCTCGGGAACCAGCCAAGCGGTAAGAGGCCGGCTCGGCTGATTGGCGATCGAACCGGGGCCGGAACGTCGCTTGTCGCGTGGGAAGGCAAGTATCGACTTCCCGACGACACGGAAGTCCTGATCAATGCCACCTCCGTCGGTCTGTTCCCAAACGTGGAGGCGCGGCTGCCGCTAGTCACCCAAGGTCGGGACGCAAGCCAAGCCCCAGGTCATGAGACAGGCTCTGGAGAAGATTCGCCTCTGACAGGCCGCCCGGGGAGCACTCAGGAATATCAGAAACAGGTAGCATTCATGGAAGTGCCATCTCCACTTCCCGTTTTTACAATGGTCACATCAGAAAGAGTGGCGAGGTTGACATCCTTATGTTCAGTTAAGGAGTGTATCCGGTGGTCGAAAAAAACACAAAAAAGACGTTGCAGTAGGGCTTTAGGTTGGGTGCTACGAAGTGCTCCGAGGCAGTCGGCACGGGAAATGCTCTATTCAGGAATCGTGTATTCTGTCAAGCTGACTTTGAGGTTTTGAATCCTGTCTTTACGACACCGGGAGATTCCCATGCTGGTTTTGAGCAGGAAGCTGGGCGAGAAAATCGTGATCGGTGACAACATCTTCATCACGGTGGTCAAGATCGACCGCAACCAGATTCGTATTGGTATCGAAGCTCCCCACGATATCCCGGTTTACCGCGAGGAGATCGCTCCACAGCGGACCACAAAGGGCTCGCTCGAGGAAGTCACGGTCTGACCTGACCGTCATGACCGAACGTCGGGTGCGCTGGTGTGCGCATTGCCGAGCTGGACGGGCCACACGGTTCGCAGAGAGCTCCTGACACGACGAGCCGTGGCGAGGGCGTCCAGTCCCTGGATTGAGGAGCAGTGCCCGAGGGGTTCAACCGTGACCGGCCCGTCGTAGCCTACCTCGGCAAGCCGCTTCAGAAGACTCCGGCAATCGGCGTACCCGGTCTCCCCCGGCAGAGCACGTTCCTGATCGAGCAACTGCGTGCGATCCTGGCTGGCTGAATCGGCCACATGAACCCACACCACGGCATTCACGCCCCATAAGCAGCCCGCCTCTATCTCCTCCCCGGCCGCAAACAGGTGGAAGGCATCGACCAGCAGGCCGACGTTCGGGTGCTGGTCCGGTAGCGCGGCCAGCTCATGGGCCAAGCGGTGGTACGTGTGCGCGAAGACCGCGCCGCGACCTCGCCGGGCCGAGGCCGGTCCCATGATCTCGAGACCTAACCGGCTTCCATGGTCGGCCAGGATCTCGGCGATCTTGCCCAGTCGCTCGACGTGAAACGCAACTGTCTGGCTCAGCAGGTCGTCGCTGTTCGCACCGGGGATCAGCACTCCATCGGTTTCGGGTAAGACCCAGGTCCCGGTTCGTTGCAAACCGAGCACTGCGGCGGCGCTTGCGAATCGGGGCAGTTCGCGGAGATCCTCCGCGAATCGGTTCGCATCACCGCGCCAGTGAACTGGCAGGGGCCAGGCTCCCCCGCGCACTCCGAGTTCGTTCATGCGTCCCCGAACCGACTGCGGATCCGCGCCGGATTGGACCAGATCCCGAACCAGCAGGTCGACTCCGTCGAAGCCCGCCTGAGCCGCGACCCGGATGGTTTCGGCGGCGGATAAATTCAGACCGACGGCACGGGCGTTCCATGAGGCATACATCGACGGATTGTCCCAACGGGGGAGAAAGTTCGGTACGGTAGTAAACCCGTTTCCGGGTGCGGGCGATAGATCGGGATGACCCGAAAAAGCCCGAAGGCGAATTCGCCTGGACGGCAAGGCGGAGGCGACATCCTGGCCTCGAGCTCCACGAGAAACCCGCGCGGGGTTCGCCCGTTGAGCGTTGGCCTTGCCCGCGGCGAAGCAGCGACCGGTTCTCGGGATCATGGCGGCTGGATGGTGCCTGTGGATCAGCTCCCCACGATCGATGCGAAGCCTGCTGCCTCCCCCTTGGCGCAGCTGCGGGAAAGGAACAGAATCAATCACTCGCTCCCTGCGGTACAACGGAATCTCATCGAAGGAACATCAAGAGGAGCGGGACCTTCGATCGTTTGGACCGGCGACGACGCGAGGCAACTTGGCGATGCTGGCAACCTGGATCGAGACGGCGGCGAAGGGCCGGGGTGGAGGACCGATCCGGGCCGGGATGTGGTCGGCGGCCGTGATCGGCACCCATCCCGTCGAGGACAATCAGCGCATCTGGCTGGAGATCCTGGCCGACGAACTCGACCTGGGCCGCATTCCGGCCTACTGGATCGAGAACAAGGCGGGAAACAGCTTCTGGCACGCGCCGATCCCTCCACAGGCGGTCGGCGTCAAACTGCACTATCGTTCGGTCGCCGAGCGCGAAGGCGCGACGGTCGTCTTCAGCGCCCCCCAGGAGTCGATCGTCCGGCCCAACCTGCCCGATCGCACCGAGTCGCCGGACCTGCTGGGAGCCACGGCCGAGGGTCTGGTTGGCAACCGGATGATGACGGTCAGAATCGACGGCCGCGGATCGACCTACGACATTTACTTTCCGACCGTCGGCCTGCACTCCAACGTCCGCCCCAGGGAAGGCGACCTGCCACAAAGCCGGTCTCATTTTCGAGCCATCGTGGGCGGCCTGGCGATCGGCCGCCGTCTCGATTGGTTCACCGAGCGGGCTACCTGGGAATCGTTTCAGAACTACTCGGGCGTGACCAACCTGCTGACGACCGAGCTGACCTGGAGGCACGGCCCGATCCGGGTTCTGATCACGGATTTCGTCGCCATGGGAGAGAACATGCCCAGGAACGAGGGCAGGGAGAGGTCTCCGGGCCAGTACATCAAGCGGTTCCGGATCACCAACGAAGGAACCGAGCTCCGCCAGGCGATGATCGCGGTTTACGTCCAGGCGGAGATCAACGGAGGAGTGGGCGACATCGGGCTGAGCTGGCACGACCAGGATCGGGCGCTCCTGGCCATCAATCGGGGGCATGGCCATTCCAATCGCAAGCTCGCCCGCGATTCGACCGTCGAGTTCGCGCTGGCACTGGACCCCCGCGGCGATGTGGATTGCGAACCGACCGGCCCGAACGAGGCCATCCTCTACCGGTGGATCGAGTTGCCGGCCGGCAAGCCGGTCTCGGTCGATCTGCTGGTCAGCGGCGCTTTTACCGGCTGGAGCGGCGATCGGGGCACGTTCGAGCACTGGCTGCGACCGGCCCTCACCTGGTTTCGATCGCCCGAAACTGACCTGAGCCACGTCGAACAGGTCACGGCCCTGGAATGGAACCGCTTCATCGAGCCGGTTCCCGACCTTCACTTCCCGCGTGCGTCGTATGCGGTCAGCCTGCGGCGGTCGGCTCTGGTGGCGGCGTTGCATGCCGACGCCGAGCACGGCGCCGTCGCCTCCGGGCTCGATCGGGGCCTCAGTGCTTACAGCTGGCCGCGCGATGCGCTCTGGGTCGGGGGCGCGATGGAGCGTCTGGGCCACCCCGAGATCAGCAAGGGGGTTCTCCTCTGGCTGAACAAGGTGCGGGTCACGCACCATCCCTTCCTTTACTGGTTCCAGAAGTATTCCATTGATGGCGTTCCCGAGTGGGAGGCGCCGGCCGTGGACCAGACGGCCATGATCCCGTGGAGCCTCGAGCGCTACTACCGGCGCACCGGTGATCTTGAATTCGTCTCGAGCGTCTGGCCGATGGTCGAGCAGGCGGCGCGGGTGTGCCAGGGTGATTCGGGCGGGCATCCCGGTCTGACCATGGATGAATCGCTCCACCTCATCTGCTCGGCCAACATGGGCGATCAGATCTTCGGTTCGTTCCTCTACTCCAACGCCTGCGTGGTGGCCGGGTTGCGAGCGGCCGCCCGGCTGGCCATTCGCGTCGGCAGGGCCGAAACCGCGAACCGGTGGCAGGCTCGGGCGGACCTGATCTGGAACGAGGGGATCCTGCGGGAGCCGGCGGCCGGCCGCGGTGATTCGCCCGGGATGATCGATCCGGAGTCAGGGCGATTCCTGAACGATCGAAAAATCTCCACGCTCCGTGGTCTCTGGACTCGACATCCTGACTTTCTGCTCGATCGCTCCGACAAGCTCGACGTCAACATGCTGGGTCTGGCCGTGCCGCTGGGCCTGCTGCCGGCGTCGGACCCGAGGTTAGTGAAGACCGCGGAGACCATCCTTCGAGCCAACAAGAAGCTCAGCGGCGATCCCGACGTGCTGGCCCGGTGCTCATACGAGCCCAACCCGGCCAGCCGGACACCGCTGTCCCACGGGCAACAGGAGGTCTCGAGCCTGGGAACCTTCTGGATGGTCCGCTACTTGCTCCAGCTTGGTCAGGAGACAGGGCAGGGTAAGTACTGGAACCGGGCCATCGCAATGCTCGAGGCGATCCTCAAACGGATGTCGCCGCTGGGGCTGGTACTCTGGCCCACGGGACGGGGACCCGAATCGGCGCGGGTGGTGGCCAATCCGGGCGGCAATGCCTGGCGGCTGCACGCGATGCTCATCGACACCATGCTCGATGTGGGAGGGCTGGAGTACGACGCGGTCGATCGCCGGCTGATCCTGCAACCCATCCTCCCGGGGCACTGGCCGCAGACCGGCATTTCCCGCTCCTTCCCTTGCGGCAAGGTCACCTGTCGACTGGAGCGGCCAATCGGCGGCAACGTTCACCGGCTCCGTGTCGAGACCGAGCTGAACGTCCCGGTCACACTCCAGGTCCAGGTGACTTGCCCGGGACTGGCCGAGCTGGGACCGTGGCATGCCGCTCCCGCCACGCCCGAACCCGCATTCGATCCCACGACAGGACGCCTCTCCTGGAGCATTCGCCTGCCCTTCGGCAGCTCGGAGCGGAACTGGACGTGGGGATGAGTTTCGTCCGGCCGTCATCGGCCCAGCGGCGGTGGCGTTTCGAGGAACTCGCGGAGGGCGACCGGGGGCACGGCGACGACGTCACCGCGGGAGATCCAGAGCCCACAGAGCCGGGCGCGAACCACCACTCCCTTCTCCAGCTCGTGCCCGAATAAACCATACCGGATCTGGAGCGCCTGGCCGAAAGCCGGTTCCCGGGGGTCCTGTCCCCAGATCATTCTCCGGGCGACGTCGTGCGGGTGCGCCATTTCCAGGTATCGCCCCCCGGAATCAAGAGCGGGACCAAGGGCCGCGACTTGCCAGAAAGCAGGCTCGATGGCTCCCGGCAGAGGCAGGGTCGTGAGCCGTCCGAGATCCGCGTCTGGCTCCCGACCGTCGTAGCTGAAGCCGGCCGACCGGCAATCGCGCGGCAGCACCCAGAACGGCTGCGGCTCGCGGGCGGGGGCACCGAGGCCGGTAATCCGTGAGCCGACGAGAACCTCGAGTCCGCTCAGTTCGCCGACCGACGACGCCAGAATCTGGATCTCCAGGTCGATCCCATCGTGCCGGAAACTCGGGCTCCAGCTCGCCCGCACCTCCAATCCGCCCCACCGCGGGGGAGCGAACGTCGCTTCGACCCGGTGCGCGACGCGCTCCACGCCCACCAGCGACTTGCCCGAGAGAGCGTCGTGGTCGATACGGCCGACGGCGGCGACGCCATCCAGCGCCAGGGCACAGTCTGCCGGCCGGTCGGCTGTCCGCATTCCCGGACGATCGCCGTCAAGCTCGAGCGTCCAGGGCTGGCCGCCCCAGGACAGCATGTACTCCGACCCGGAATCTTGCCACGTCCGCTGCGACACGCGCTCGCCTCGACTGAAGGGCTGTTGGGCAAGCAGAAAAACCCCGTCGATCCGTATTTCTACGGATCGACGGGGCCGGAACAGAGCAGAGTCGATAGGAACGAAGCTGATGCTTCGGCCGGTCGGAGTGGCTTCAGACTGTATTGCGTCACGACTGACAGCATTAAAGCTACCTAATGCAACTCCGTTGTCAAGGGCCTAGTATGAATCTTGCCAATTTTTTGATTATGGTAATCTTAAGACTTTTTCAGCGGACGATCTGGGCCAGACGGAAGCGGTGGGGCCCGGGCGCGGTCACCTGCGGAAACTGGTAGTAGCGGGCCGAATGGTCATGGGGATCGATCGTGAATCCCGGTTCTTCTCGAACGTGAAGCCGGGTTCCCTCGGCGGTCGATTCGAGGGAATCGAGGGTCCAGGAGTGGCAGGTTCGGTCTCCGTGCTGGACGATCAGGGTGCGCCCGGCGACCGCAGCGACATCGACACCGATCGCTCGCAGGGCAATTGCGTGGACGCGGCCGATGTAGCCGGCTCCGACGATGCCGGCGCGCATCAGCGTCCGGCGGCGAGAAACATGTCGCGCAACACCTCGATGTCGAGGCGGGCACGCTCGGGGGGGGTGCGGCACAAAATGCCGTCGACGATGCAGGCGTGGAAATGGCGCAGTTCCCGCGCGAACGACTCGTCGTAAGCCCGTGCGGTCTGGACGAGGTTGGTGCGGCCGCTGGAGCCGGTTCGGCGATACGCGGTCGGGTACTGCTTCAGCCAGGGGGACGGGAACTCGAGC
>Ga0209048_10003008_pt1 | contig 16536 bp, 14 predicted proteins | sample FrelakmetCRP12CR_FD_187146 | JGI IMG/M metagenome (GOLD analysis project Ga0209048, IMG submission 187146) | Freshwater lake sediment microbial communities from the University of Notre Dame, USA, for methane emissions studies - CRP12 CR (SPAdes)... | ecosystem: Environmental > Aquatic >... | reverse complement strand
CGCGAGGCGGGTTTGCTCACGGTCATTTGCCTTCCGCATGCTGAAGATGTGGCGAACCGGGCCACGCGGGGTCTAGCCGATCACCACGATACGGCCCTCAAGCGTTCCGTAGCAGATGATGCGTTGTTCACCGTATTCCTTGCGCGTGTCCTCGACCTCGACGGTTAAGCCTTCGAACACGACCAGAGCGTCTTCGAAATCAAGGCCGCGATCGGCCAGCGTTCGCGCTCGCTTCGCCGGGTCGTAGCTGATACGCACCCAATTATTGTAAATACAAAAAAGTTAACTGGCAACGCCGCGGATGCGAAATGTAGGGGGCACACGATCTGTCCGGTTCTGTAGCACGTGATCTGTCCGGTTTCATGCTGAGCCTGAAGGAGGGCCGGCATGAGGCGGACGGAATGGCTACAGGATTCGTGGGAGACGGCTCAGTCGTGATGCTTGCTCAATGCATTCGGACGCGCCGGAATCCGCCAGAGGAGTCACACATGAACATGCAAGGCTTGCCCGATACCGAATTCGAGAAACGCATCGCGTCCCGGTTCCTCGATGTGCTGATCCGCGCCGGACTCATTCTGGTCATGGCCACGCTTTGCTACAAGGTCTTCGCGCCGTTCCTGAACCTGATGGTCTGGGCACTGATTCTGGCCGTTACTCTGTATCCCCTTCACCAATCCATTGCCGGCAAGCTGGGTGGCAGGCAGGGGCCTTCATCTACGTTGCTGGTGACCCTCGGCATTGCATTGATCGTTGTGCCGGCGGCCCTGCTCATGAGTTCGCTGGGCGACTCGGTACAACAATTGATCAGCGACGTGCAGAAGAACTCCCTCGAGATCCCGGCCCCGCGTGACTCCGTGGCGGACTGGCCGGTGGTGGGCAAGAAGGTGCATGCGATCTGGTCACAGGCGCACGACGACCTTCCTGCGCTGGTGCAGAGCATGCAGCCGAAGATCGGCGACCTGGCGAGGGCCGCGCTCGGCTTCGTCGCCGGCATCGGCGGAGGCCTGCTGCAATTCCTGTTCTCATTCATCATCGCCGGCATCATCATGGCCTTCGGCCACTCGGGCGGTCGCGGTAGCCGGGCGATCTTCGAGCGCGTCGCCGGCGCTGCGCGCGGCGCGGAGTTCGCCAAATTGTCCGCGGCGACCATACGCGCCGTCGCCCAGGGCGTTATTGGCGTCGCCTTCATTCAAGCCATCATCGTCGGCCTTTGCCTGTTGGTCGCGCACGTGCCGTGGGCCGGCGTGCTGGCCGTCATCGTCCTGGTGCTCGGTATCGCGCAAGTGCCTGCGCTGATCGTCACTCTTCCGGCTATCGGCTACATCTGGTGGAGCGGTGACTACGGCAACGTCGCGGCGATCCTCTACACGCTGCTGCTCTTGGTCTCGGGAGTGGCCGATAACGTGCTCAAGCCTTTGATGCTCGGCCGCGGAGTCGATGCGCCGATGCCGGTCATCCTTCTCGGGGCGCTCGGCGGCATGGCGACCGCGAGCATTCTCGGGATGTTCGTTGGCGCCACGTTGTTCGCGCTGGGCTACCAGATCTTCATGGGCTGGGTGACAGCCAACCCGGATGCAGAGGCGCCTGGGCAAGCGGGCGATACCCCGTCGGCAAGTTGAACCGGCGTCGGCGATCCCGACCACGCTAGCGAGAATCGCCCATCTTGCCTGCCCCCATATTCGCATCACTGACGCCTTGCGGCGAACGTTTGCTTTGGGTCTTGAGCGCACGGTCGCATCTTTGAAATGCGACAGTTCGGCTGAAATCTCGTCTACATCGCCAGGAGCCATCTGCCGATGACTGCTTTCCCCGAATTCTGATTTTCAAGACGCATTCAGCGAACGTCGGTTAACAAAGTGGACCGGTCAGTCGACGAGAAGATCTCCACCGGCCGGAATGGATCGATTGCGCCACTTCGATCTCTTGACGAGCCGACGCTCGAGCGGTTTCTTGACGCCCGTCGCAATCGCCGGTCCTCGAACGACTGATTGCGAGATTTCGGGATTTAGAGGACGACATTGCGCTACGTCTGCTGCACCTCGAGAGCGGTCATAGCCAATGTCGTCTTCGGAGCGCGTGAATGACAGGTACTGGCCGACTGCGACTGTTAGCTAGTCGATCAGAAACCGGCGGTTCAATGCAGGGTGTGGGCGCGCGGTGCGTCTGGTTGAGCCGTTAAGATCGCATGATCTTGACGCGGAAAGAAGCAGCAAGAAAGACAACCCGCGGGATCTGCACGTCGCGGGCGCGCTGGGTTGCGTCAACGCCGCTGATCGGAAGCGTCACGCAGGACGGTGCTGCCCTGACGAATGCACGACGGCGGGACATCATCAAGCGACTCTTGGATCAGATCGCCGCCAAGCTCAATCCAGTGAACCCCGCGCCGGTACAATGGTGCCGTCGCGCCAGACCCCATTGGATGAGGCATACGCACGCGACCCGCGCTCCGGCACGCGGCGTGCCGGGCAACCCCACGCACGACGGCTTTCGGCATGCTTCGGCGGCGGCGGCGTTTACCTGCCGGCACACGGACGCGGCCGGGCGCGCACAGCAGTTGTCTCAAGCCTTCGGGCCCCGGCATGTTCCCGCCTGAAGCGGCGTTCGGAGGCAAAACCGTCACACACGGCACGAGGTGCCAGATCGCCCCGCCAGCTGGAATTCTTTCTGCACGTGCCCGGGCCGTCTCGATACCTGCGCACGATTCGCCGGCCACCGTCCGGCGTCGGGGCACTTTCAGTCGTCGCGTTCAGACGGTCGGGATCTCGATGTCGAGCAGCGGCGCGTATTGCTGTGAACCGAAGATGTCCGGATCGCCGGCGCTGCCGCTCGGCCGTTCGCGCAGGATCGTGAACTTGATTGCACAGGCCTCGTCGTATTCGACGAAATCGGTGATGCGTGCTTCGTCGATGTTGAGCAGGCACGCCATCTTCGCGCGGGAAATTGCGCCGCTGCGCTTGACGGTCTCGTAAGCATCGCGCTCGCGGAAGATGACGTCGAACGTGATCTTGTCGGTTCCTGCGTTCTTGCTGCGGATGGTCTTCGCCAGTTCGGAAAGTTTCCTGGTTGCCATCGCTATTGCCCAGCCTCGGCCACGTGGCACGGAAAGAGTTCAAGCGGATCGTCGATGCCGACCGTGTGGTTCATCGTCCAGCGGTACGCGGGGCTGGCTGACATGACCTCGTCAAGCACGAACGCGACCGAACCCGCAGTGCCCTTCACGTCGGGCAGCCGCGCGTAGAACATCTGCCGCGTGCCGGTCATGCACACTTCCTCGGCCATCTCGCGCGTCGCGGCCACGCCCTGCACAACGACGCACAGCTCATGGCCAGGCCGATCGCGCAGCGGCTCCATCGAGCCCATGATGCCGTCGCGCCCATAGACCGTGTAGTGAAGCTCGTAGCCACTGGTGCCGAAGCGCTCGACCACCTGCGCGCGCGCCCAGCCGATCACGCGATCGATGTTGGCGATCGTGTAGGGGTCGCGCACGCCGGCAATGCCGACATAGCGTTCGCCAACTTTGCCCGAACCTTCGAGTTTCACGCGCACGCGGTCGATCGGGATGAACCGCGGCCCCGTGACGCGCGTCGTCTTGGGACCGACCTGTTCATACCGGCATTCGTGCATGTCGAGCGTGCCGCCGGCGACGTATTCGTAGTAGGGCGAGGAACGCTCGTACATCGCGTGTCCCGCGACGGAGGCCACCGTGCAACGCTGGTCCGGATGCATCGCGGTCACCTTGACGTCGTCATGGCTGATCTCACCGAGCACCGTTTCCTTGCCGCCGTAGGGTTCGGCGCAGAACGACGCGCACTCGAGCACCTTGCCGAGGTAGTACGACAGCGCTTCGGGAAAGCCGGCGCGGATCGCGGGCGCCGCGAAGACGGCACAATCGGAGCTGCGGCCGCCGATGATCACGTCCGCGCCCATGTCGAGCAGCTTGATGTACGGGTGCACACCGGCCATGGCAACGATGCGGTCGGTGGCGTCGAGCTCCGCCTCATCCAGCGCCGCGCGCGCATCGAGTCCGGTCACGGTGTCACCGCTGCGAATCTTTGCGCGCAGCCACTCGCGATCGACATCGGAATAGAACCAGCCGAGCTTGAAACGTGGCAGACGGTGCTTTGCCGCCAGTTCGTGGATGATCTTCAGGTACAGGTCGACGCGGCTGTTCGCGCCGGTGTCACCGGCCGAGCCGATGATCATCGGGACGTTGCGTTCGCGCGCGGCGAGCAACATCGCTTCCAGATCCTGTGTTTGCCATGCGAGCGGGCTGGTCGAGGTGTCCGAGCCAAGCGGCACCGGCCCGACATCGTCGCTGCCCGAGTCGGCAGCGATGATGTCCGGCCCCATCTCGACGCCCAGGCGAAAGCTGCCCGGCTTCAGTGGTGCGAAGCCGAGATGGCCGTTGGGGCAGATAACCTTCATCGATTGCATCAGACCTCCGGAATGGCTGCCTCAGGCAGCCAGCGAATATCGCCGCCACCTTGCGCGGCATGGATTGTCCGGCGCGAAGATCAGCTCGCGCGCCCGGGTCAGGTAAAGAGCGGTTGAAATCGTGCGCACTTCACGCCCCTCGCCATGACGGCATAGCGCCTGATCCGCGTCGCCGTGCGCGCCCATGAGATCGGCAACCGCCTGCGCCGTCGCGGGTACGCCGCGCCCTTCGAGCGCCATACGAAGGTACTGCAGACGCGCGGCAGAATTCGCTTCGTTCGCATCGTTCGGCCTTGTCGGCGCGCCGGCGCCCGGCGTCGTGAAGTGATTGGTGCGGGATACCGTACGCGCATGCTCGACGGCCGGTGTCCCGTCAGGAAACTCGACTGCGGCGACCCTTCCACGTGCGTCCGCGAGCACCACGCTGCCGCCGCCGGTGTGTGGCACCGCGCGCAGGAAGTCGAGCGCATCGGCGACGGTCGCGCAGGTCCACAGCAGCCGCGTCATCGCAAAGTAGCGCATCCAGCCCGTGCGGTAGGAGCGCGACCGGATCGCGGTGTCGACCACCGCCAGCCCGGCGCGATTGATGCCGCTCGAATACGCCCCCGGTGCACCGAGCGAGCCGACGCACAGCACGCTGCGCATCGCCTGCGCGGGATCCTCGTGCAGCATTACCTCCTGCAGCGGCGCGAGCTCCGCACGCACGTCGCGGTTCTTGGCCACCGCTGCGCCGCCGTCGTTGCACACGGCCGCCCACGCCGTGCACGCGTCCGACGGCGCGGCGAGATCCGCCATCGGGCTCGCGTGCAGCACCTCGAACAGGTCCTGCCAGTGCAATCCAAAGCCGGCCGCGATGGCTTCGAGCTCGGCCATCTCAGGGGCGCACTGTTCGCGCGCAAACGCAGCCTGGCGCGCCAGGTAGTCACGCACAGCCCGCGTCTGCCTTGCCGCCGCACACTCGTCGAGTCGCTGCCGTGTGGCCGCGCGAACCGCTTCGCCGAGCGCGGGTCGCGCCCGCGCCTGCGCGGCGCCGCGTTCGGCGGGCGCGCCGGCCAGCGTCAGCGGCAATCCGTCTTCGAGGTTCATTTCGCCTCCCGATGCAGGTGGCAGGCCACCCGCCGGCCAACGCCGAGCGACGTCAGCGCCGGTGCCTGCCGCCGGCAGATCGCCATCGCCGCCGGGCAGCGCGTATGGAACTTGCAGCCGGCCGGCGGTGCGAGCGGTGACGGCAGATCACCGGTCAGTCGGATGCGGCTGCGCTGCTGCCCGCGCTCGAGCCGCGGGATCGCCGAGAGCAGCGCCTGTGTGTATGGATGCGCGGGCGATTCAAGCAGCGCGCGCGTCGGCGCGGTCTCGACGATCTCGCCCAGGTACATCACGGCGATGCGATCGCTCAGGTAACCGACCACCGCGAGGTCGTGCGAGATGAAAAGATACGTGAGGCCGAGCTCTGACTTCAGCGACAGCAGCAGATCGATGATCTGTGCCTGGATCGACACATCGAGCGCCGAGACCGGTTCATCGCAGACGACGAATTCCGGTTTCAGGATCAGCGCGCGCGCAATGCCGATCCGCTGCCGCTGTCCGCCTGAAAACTGATGCGGGTAGCGCTGCAACTGCGACGACTGAAGCCCGACCCGGCCGATGAAATCGGCCACGCGCGCGCGCGCTTCGGGCCGCGAAAGCCGCTCATGCAGCATCAATGGCGCCGCGACGATCTGCTCGACCGTCTTGCGCGGGTTAAGCGAGGCATACGGATCCTGGAACATGATCTGCATGTGGCGCCGAAACTGCATCAGGTCGGCGCCCGCGAGGGTGGTGATGTCGATGCCGTCGAACATCACCTGGCCACGTGTCGGTTCGTGCAGCCGCAGCAGCAGCCGTGCAACCGTGCTCTTGCCGCAGCCGCTTTCGCCGATCAGCCCCAGAGTTTCGCCGCGCGCGATCGAAAAGCTCGCGTCGTTGACCGCACGCACCAGGCGTCGCGGCGCGCGCAACAGACGTGCGCCGACGCTGCGCGCGAGTTCGAACTCCTTGGTCAGCCCGCGCACCTCGACGAGCGGCTCGGCAGCCCATGGCGAAGCAGCGTCGTTCATCGCCTCATGTGTCCACGTCGTGCACGCGGATGCAGCGCGCCAGGCGCTGCGGGCCGACATAGAACATCGGTATTCGCGTGCGGCAGGCTGCCGTACGCAAGCTGCAGCGCGGTTCGAAGCGGCAGATCTCGCCGAGTCGTGAAAGATCCGGCAATGCTCCTTGGATGGGCCGGATCCGCTCGCCGTGGCGGTCCAGCCGCGGGATCGACTGCAGCAGACCCTGCGTGTAAGGATGCCGCGGTGCTTCGATCACGTCTGCGGTAGGTCCGGTTTCCACGATCTGGCCCGCGTACATCACTGCCACCCGGTCGCAATACTCGGCCACGACACCGAGATTGTGCGTGATCAGCACCACGCTCATGCCGAGCTTCGCGCGCAGGCTCGCGATCAACTCGAGCACCTGCGCCTGGATGGTGACATCGAGAGCGGTGGTCGGTTCGTCGGCGATCAGCAATTGCGGCCGGCATGCCAGTGCGATCGCCACCATGATGCGCTGACGCATGCCACCCGAGAACTGATGGGGATAGTCATCGAGGCGCTGCCCTGCGGCCGGAATGCCGACCAGCCGCATCAGTTCGATCGCCTGGCTGCGGGCCTGCGCGCGGGAGTCGGCACGGTCATGCGCGAGCAGCACTTCGACGATCTGGCTGGCAACCGTGAATGCCGGGTTCAGCGCCGTCAGCGCATCCTGCAGCGTCATCGCGATATCGCGCCCTCGCAGCGCCCGACGCTCGGCATCGCCAAGTGCGAGGAGATCGCGACCGCGAAAGCGAATATTGCCTTCGCAAACCCTGCCGGGCGGCCTGATCAACCCCATCACCGCCAGGAACGTCACGCTCTTGCCGGAGCCTGACTCGCCGACCAGCCCGAGGCATTCGCCGGGATAGACATCGAGGTCGACGCCATCGACGGCAGTGACCATGCCCGAGCGCGTCGCAAAGCGCACGGCGAGGCCGCGGATCGACAGCAACGCGTCCGCACCGGCCACGGTCGGGCGCAGGGCTTCAGTCGTGAAAGCGGGGATCGAATGCATCGCGCAGTCCCTGGCTCGCCACGTTGATCGCCAGCACCAGGGTCAGGATCGCCAGACCCGCAAACGTGCTGACCCACCAGGCGTCCAGCATGAACTCGCGCCCGTCGGCCACCATCGAGCCCCACGACGCGGTGGGCGGCTGTACCCCAAGACCGAGGAACGACAGGCTGGCTTCGAGGATGATGACATGTGCGAGCCGGATCGTCGCCACGACGATCACCGGTGACAGGATGTTCGGGAGGATCTCGTGCAGCATGATGCCAAGCCGGCCGACGCCGAGGGCGCGCGCCGCCTCGACGTACTCCATCTCGCGCGCCGCCAGTGTTTCGCCGCGCACCAGGCGGCACGGGACCACCCATTCCTTCGCGATCAGCGTGATCGCGACGTTGTGCAGCCCCGGTCCCATCATCGCCATCAGTCCGATCGCAAAGATCAGGTACGGGAAACCCAGCAGGATGTCGACCAGGCGCGAAATCAGCGTATCGATGCGTCCGCGCAGATACCCTGCAGCCAGTCCGGTTGCGACGCCGAACGCGGTGGCGAACAGGATCACGATCACGCCGATGGCGATGGAAACGCGTGCGCCGTACATCAGTCGTGACAGGATGTCGCGGCCGAGTGCATCACAGCCCAGCGCAAAGCTCCACTCGCCCCCCTCGAGCCACACCGGCGGCTGCAGACGTCGCAGCAGGTCCGCTTCATTGGGGTCGTGCGGGCCGATCCACGGCGCACCGATTGCAAGCAGCACGATCGCGATCACGACGATCGCAGAGGCGACCGCCAGCCGGTTGTCGAGAAAGCGCGCGACGCTTTCGGCGGTCGGCGAACGCGCCGCGATCGGCGGTGCAAGCACGTCGGCAGCGTGACTGCTCACAATCGCACCTTCGGGTTGAGCAGCGTGTAGGCCAGGTCGGCGAGAAGATTCAACAGCACATAGGTCACCGCGTACAGCAGCACCGCCGCCTGCACCAGCGGATAGTTGCGGGCGAAGATCGACTCGACCACCAGTCGCCCGAGCCCGGGCCAGCCGAACACCGACTCGACGATCATGTTGCCGCCGAGCAGGGAGCCGGTTTCCAGCGCCGCGATGGTCACGGCCGGCATCAGCGCATTCTTGAGCGCGTGGCGCCACAGCACCCGCCGGCGTGACAGACCCTTCGCTTCGGCGAACATCACGTAGTCGGAGCGCAGCACCTCGAGCATCGAGGCGCGAGTCACGCGCATCAGCGGTGCCGCCATCGGCAGCGCCAGCGTGAGCGACGGCAATGCGAGGTGCCGCAACGCCTGCGCGAAGCTGTCGAAGCGGCCGGCAAGCAGCGTGTCGATCGTCAGCAGTCCGGTCAGCGCAGGCACTTCATCGCCGTAGCCGATGCGCCCCGATACCGGCAGCACGCCCAGCTGCACTGCGAACAGCATGATCAGCAGGATGCCGAACCAGAAACCCGGCATGGATACGCCGAGCAGAGCGCCGATCGTGGCGGCCCGATCCAGCGCGCCGCCCTTTTGCACCGCGGCCAGCGCGCCGAGAGGAATCGAGATCGCCAGCGCCAGCACGAGTGCCGCCAGTGTCAGCTCGATCGTGGCCGGCAGCCGTTCGGCGATCACATCGATCACCGGTCGGCGGTGGAAGAACGACAGCCCGAAATTTCCCTGGACGGCGTTGCCGATGAAGCGGAAGAAGCGCTCCACCGGCGGGCGGTCGAGCCCCATGTCCCGTCGCAGCGCTTCGGCCTGTTCAGGGGCCGCCTTCATGTCGCCCAGCATGATCTCCACCGGGTCGCCCGGCGTCAGCGTGATCATCACGAAGACGATGACCGTGACGCCGAGCAGGACCGTGACGAGTTGCAGCAGCCGGTCGACGACCGTGCCCACGACGACCTCCAGAACGCAGCTACTTGACCATCGCTCGGTGCAGATTGATTCGGCTGTCCGGCGACGGCGCCCAGCCGCTCACACGAGTCGAAACCCCATAGAGATCCTGCGGCAGCCAAAGGAAGATCCAGGGCGCATCCGCGTTGACGATCGACTGTGCTTCACTGTACAGCGCGCGGCGCTTGGCTGGATCGAGTTCGGTCTCCGCCGCGTCAAGCAGCTCGTCGACCTTCGCGTTGCTGTAGCCCGCGCTGTTGCCGCGGCCACCGGTGTGCAGCGTCGGCAGCATGATGTCCGACGGATCGAGCGAGCCGTTGCCCCACGACGTGAAGTACATGTCGCGCTCCCTGCGCTTGGCAGCATCGCGCCAGATCGGGGTCAGCACCGCGCCCTCCCACACCTGCACCGTTGCCTTGATGCCGGCCCGCTGCAGCATGCTCGCGATGGCCTCGGCGACGTCCTTGAACGCACCTTCGGCGTCCAGCATCAGCGTCAGGCCGCTGCCGTAACCGGCCTCGGCCAGCAGGGCCTTGGCGCGATTCGGGTCGTATTTGTATTCCGGCAGGTCAGCGTTGAAGCCGAACGCCTGCGGCGACAGCACGCCGTTCAACGGCACCGCGGTGCCGCTCAGGACGCGGTCGATGATCAGCTTGCGGTCGATGGCGTGATTGAGCGCCTTTCTTACGCGCGGATCGTCGAACGGCTTCTTTGCCGTATTCAACGCGACAAAGAACGTGCGCGTGCCATTGGCGCGCATCACCTTGGCGCGGCCGCTGGCGTCGACCTGCCTCATTGCGGACACCGGCAATTCGTTGATGATGTCGACTTCGCCGGCCAGCAGTGCGGCTACGCGCGAGGAATTCTCGGGAATGATGCGGAAGATCACGCGATCCACCTTCGCGGGACCGACGGGCGGGATCTCTTGCGAACCCCCGTAGTAGTCGGCGAAGCGCTCCAAGATGATCGAGTCGCCACGTCTCCACTCCACGAGCTTGAACGGTCCGACGCAGTCGACCTGCGTGGCGAGGCCGGCGCTGCCGACCCTATCGACGAATCCCTTGCGAACGAGTTCCTGGAACGGCAGCATCGCCGGCAGGATCGGCCACGGGCTCGACAGCCGGATGCGTATGGTTTGTGGGTCAACGATGTCGACGCTGGAGACCGGTCCGAGCAGGTCCTTGCGCGGGCTGGTTTGCCCACCCATTGCGTTATCCTGGGTCAATCGATCGAGGGTGAACTTCACGTCCTCGGCAGTGAGTACCGCACCGCTGTGAAAGCGCACGCTCTTGCGCAGCTTGATCTCCCAGGTCTTCGCGTCGATCTGACGATAGGATTCGGCGACCTCCGGCACGACCTTCATGTGGCTGTCACGCGTCAGCAAGCCGTCGCACATGTTGCGGATGATCGTTTCCGTCTCGCGCTTTCTGTGGTTCGCCGGGTCCAGTGTCAGCGCGTCCTGCGAAAACCCGACGCGCAGCTCTGCGGCGCCGACAGGAAGAGTCAGCGCAACCAGAACGGCACCCAAGGCGAGCATTTGCCGATCCATGTTGTCTCCGTTGCAGTGAAGCGCGCCATGGCCGGTTCAACCGGCCCGATTCGAGCACGCGATCCCGTGTCTGTCCGCAACCGTAGAGCAGCGGCACATAGGCGTCAACGCCGGAAATGATGAAATTCTTCGAAACAGGCGCCTTCGAGCTGCATGAAATCACACTGCCGGCACGCGTGTGCGAACGGCGCCCGGCGATGCAGACACCAATGGCCGGCCCGGACCGCCGAGGCTCGCCGCGCCAGCCGTCGGCGCCTGGGCGCCGGCCCCTTCATCGCCGTAACGAAGGCACCGGGGCGGATGCGCTTCGCGCAGGCCGGCTGCACGTCGGCCGCGCTCAACGCGAGGTCGTGCCGGGCTGCGACGGCCCGGGCATCGAGCGGGCGGTCATCGCCCGTGAGCCTCAGCAGCGGACCGCCGACCGCACCGACCGTCGCTTCGCTCAGCGGGATCTGCCGCGACAGCACCCGCTTGGCCTGCCAACCAATCCGCGGATCGACGAGCAGGCAGGCATTTCGATCGCAAGGCTGCGCATTCTGGTGGACCAAAGTCCGCCGTATCGCGATGCAATCTCTTTCAGGCTTTGAGCCGACGAAAGGTCGTCGTTCTGTCCAAGCGCTCTTCTTCAGACAGAGCCGTTGTAGAAGCGCAGCCAAGCATGAGGCAGGGCCGGCTCCGATAACTCAGTGACCTTAACCAGCGTCAGCTTTGATCTGCGCTGGAAGCCAGCGACGTAAGTCCAGTTCTGGCCGGTTCTGTGAGCTCACCGACAAACCCGTCAGTTGTCCTTCGCGGCAAGCGCTTGATCCGCCGAGGCTGCTTTCGTCGAACATGGGGAACCGCCCCCATCGGCCACAAGCGGTCTTCGCAATTTGCGCTCGATACCGGACATTGACACCGCCGGAGGCCCAACGGGCGCCGGCATGCGACCAGATCAGAACCAGGAGAAACGGCCGGGCAGATCAACCGGCGATGTGCGCGAGGATATCGGCGAATGCCAACCAGGTCGCCGTTCCGCCAATCGGTCCGCGCAGAACGACCACGGCCGTCATGATCGCTGCGCCGATCAGCCAGACCGGGTGGGGCCGTCCCCGCATTCGCCAGTCGTAGATGACGCCGGCGACAATCAGCAGTTCGACAATCAGGCTCGGAACCAGTGCGATAATCAAAGGCGGCGGCTCTCCCAACCCGGGCCTCAAGCCCGGCCCACCGCCCGTCACCAACACGAAAAAGACCCGGCCCATTGCCGCCTGCAGCAGGGAGATCGTCGCCAGAAGCATCAGGCGTTTGTGTGCTTCCGGGCGCCGGATGTTAACGATTGCGGCAACAAAGAAGCAGGCGAATAAGCTGATCGCGCTCACGGGCAGGATCAGGAATGTGCGCGCGCGATCCCCGTAGCCGGCCGCAAGCCCCGCATTGAGGGTATGAATCGCCGCCGCCAGGCCGATGACGACCATCGCGGTAGCCAACGAAATGCCAGCGAGGCCGATGGCGCGGTGCAGGTCTTGGCGCCTGTTCGCGACGAGCAGTGCCTGCGTTAGCAGCAGCACAGGCCAGGCCGAAAACAGCAAGCCGTGGATGTGCAGGACAGGCGGACCGACGAAGGTCCCTGGGACCAATTGCAGCCAATAGGTTGGCGCAAATCCACCGAAAGCGATCAGCACGCAGGTCACCGCCATCCCGACGTAGAAGCGGTCCACCTTCTGTCGCGGTGGACTCAGTGCAACGGCAACCATGTCAGCCTCCAGCGTTTAGGTCCGCAGCCTGCAGCATGTGCTAGCCGTCATCCTTTGGCTATCGGAACCTGCGAGAGCCGTACCTAACCGGACATCTGATGTCTGCTTCTCCTATGCCAAACAGACTGCTTTGGGTGTGCGCCGCCAGTCCGATTCCGCAACCAGCGGGCCCTCGATCAGTTCTTCGTGCCGCCTGCCGTCCGAAACTTTCGACGGTCGGCTTTCGAGGTTTCGCCGCCGCGTGCGCCATGTTGAACTGTGTCCGCTGTCCCTTGGGGCCGGTCACTCCCGACGTCGCTTTCCGAGCGCGTGAATGGCGGGTCATGGCCTGCAGCTGCGATTCCCCACGTTCGCTGAAAGCCGCCCTTGGAGATTCCAGGCTCTTTCCGCGATCGACAGCTCACGGGCCTGGTTGCGAACTCGCGCACCCAGCCAAAACCCGTCCATCAAAGATCGACCTTGATGCCGTGCCAAGCCGACATTCGTCATCGTGCACGCTCACGCACCGGTCAACGGCCGAGAGCCTCCTTTTCTGCAGGACTCAGCCGCGCAGACGGTGACGGTCGGACGGAGCTATTCAGCACGCGATAAGGCTAGACTGTCGAACACTTCGCTTTGTTCGCTGGGACATTAACGATGCGGACTCGCAACGCGCTTCGCTATGTGGTTGCCGCGACCACGATCGTCGCGTTTTCTGCGGCCCCGTCAATCGGCGATGCCATCGTGCCGCTCATCGCCGGCCTCGGCAAGCAGATCGTCCAGAACATGCTGCTCAACGCGGTCAAGGGTCAACTGATTGGCTCGCTCGCGGGAATGGGCTGCAAGGGCGCAACCATCGCGGGGCTGATCGGCCAAGCCGAGGCCGGCAGCCGTGGTGGCCTTCCGAGGGCAGCGGCCGCTGGAATGTTGCCGCCGGGCATGCCAGGCGGCGGCGCGCTGCCGCCGGGATTGCCCGGCGGTGCTCAGGTACCGGGCGGGGCGCAAATGCCAGGCGGCGGAAATTCGGCCCTGGCGGAAGGGCGCTCGATGCGTGCGGCGCGCGGAGCCGACAACATCCCGACGTTGCCGCCGGGTGTTGATCCGCGATCGCTGGACATGGCGCAAATCATGGCGCTGATGCAGCAACAGATGGGTTCGCGTGCGCCGGCGGCGACGCGGATGTCACCGGAGCAGATGAATCAGGCCATGGCCGCGATGTCGGGCATGCAGCAAGCCATGTCGCAACCGCTGTCGCGGGAGGAAACGCTTGGCGTGTTCGACGAACTGTCGCAACTCGGCGTGCTCACGCCCGCGATGCAATCCGAGGCGCGCGATTGCATCCTGTTGGCGACGCCGGCGGCGAGTGCGGGAGTCGGTGCGACGGGTGCCCTGATCAAGAACATGGTGCTGCCGCAATTGCGAAGCATGCGGCAACGCCTGGCGGAACTCGACCCGGCTCAGCAACAGCAACTCGCCGAGGAGATCGTCGATGCGCTGAATGAGGCATCGGCGCTCGATCGCAAAGCATTTCAGGAAGGCTTCGGCCTGGGTTTCTTCCCGGCAGCGGTCGTCGATGAGATTCAGGCTTCGCTGCACTGACGGAGTGCACGCCGCTTCTGTACACGGGGCAGGACCGGTTACGGCCACCAGTTGAACGACCGCGGTGCGCAACGCCGACCGGCAGCGACGGGTCCGTGCGCCCACCAGAAGGCGGACGCGCTCATCCGCAAAGCGGACACACCGCCATCACACCTCCGTCTGTGCAGCGATCTCCGGCGTGTTACCGACCTCGATGCCGCGGTGGCGGACCGTTTTCTTGAGTCTATTGCCAGCACCCCAGTAGCTCTGGGCAGGTCCCGGCAGGCTCGGCCGGAGCTTCTCGTGCAACATCCCGTCTCGCGCAGCGACCAAGATTGCGCATCGGCCTGGGGCGGAGCCTCGTTAGAATGCCGGGTAAACGACAAGACAGCGGGCATGGCGCGGTGCTTGTCTATGCGGCCCGATGCGGCTGCGCTGCAGCGTATCGACCGCGATGGCGGGCGCCGACAGGCAGAGCCGAAGGGCAGCGGCAGTCGAGGTAACTGGCTTCATCGATCGCGATTCGACACGGGTCCCACGAACCGCGTTCTTGGCAGGAAGCGGGAACCGCGCGGATGGCAGTGCACGACCAAATGGTCAACCGGCAATCTCAATTCAATCCAAGGGAGGGAAGCTCATGACGACGAGACGAGGGTTTCTCGGAACCAGCGTTGCAGTCGCAACCGGTGCCGCCGCAGGCACATCGCCAAACGCGGCGGCGGCCCCCGGCGCTGCGCCCCAGTACACCGGGCCTCATGAGTTGCCCAGGAACGTGACCCTGTTGTCGATCGAGAACGCCGACCGGACTGAAACGCTGGGCGTCAAGACGAGTTCCGGCATCGTCGACGTCAGGGCGGCGGCCGAGATCCTCGGCATGGGGGCTCCGGTCACGCTCGAGGAACTTCTCAGGCAGGGCAATGCGGCAGGCTTGAGCCAACTGATTGCCGCTGCCGGCAGTTCGCCCAAGGCGAAGCCTGCAATTCTCGACGAGTCGAAGGTCAGGCACGGCCGACTGTTCATCAATCCAGGCAAGATTGTCTGCGTCGGCCTCAATTACCGCCGCCACGCTCAGGAAATCGGCCTGCAGCCCCCGCGGGTGCCGCCGCTCTTCAACAAGTACAACAACGCGCTGGCGGCCCACAATTGCACGATCACCTTGCCCCCCAGGGACGTTGCGTACAAGTTCGACTACGAAACCGAATTGCTGATCGTCATCGGCAAGCCGACCCGCAATGTTTCCGAAGCCGATGCCTTGAAGTATGTTGCCGGGTACTGCACGTCGAACGATTTCTCCGCGCGTGATCTTCAACTGGAATTGCCCAACGGCCAGTGGATGATCGGCAAGACGCTCGACAAGTTTGCGCCGATCGGCCCGTACTTCGTGTCGGCTGATTTGGTCGGCGATCCCAACAATCTGAAGCTCGAAACTCGCGTCAACGGCGAGGTGCGGCAGTCCTGGAACACCAACGACTTCATCTTCAATACGCAACAGATGATTTCCTACATTTCGAGGCACTGGACCCTCGAGCCAGGCGACATCATCTTCACCGGCACGCCGCATGGCGTCATCCTCGGCTACCCGAAGGACAAGCAGGTCTGGCTGAAGGCCGGCGACGAAATCGCCAGTTCGATCGAGAAACTGGGTGATCTGAGATTCCGGCTGGCGTGACGCACGCCGATCGGGTCGCCGAGGCGGGCGACGGTGCTGGGCGGGATGCGAGCGCGCATTGCGCCGCAGCACCACCGCCACCTAAAGAGCACGAACCCACGGCACTTCCGGGTCAATCGCGAGTGCGACTCGCTCAGGCCGGGTGCTGCCGACGCAGGAAGTCTCTTTTGTCGGTCAGCTTTCAAGTCGGAAGCCGACATTGCGGCCACCGAACTGCGGGACCAGAAGGACGCAAAAGCGTAGGTGAGTTCTAGTGGTGATTTGGCATTGACGCGATTTCGTTCAGCGGCGAACAAATCGATGTCTGCGCGCCCAAGCAGCTTGTTCGCCCGTGCGCGCAAGTAGGGGGATCTTGTTTCTTTCGTGCGGACGTAATTCATCTTGGCTGCTCCATGCTCGCTGCATGCCGCGAAGGGGCCATTGCCTTCGCTACGTGCGCGCAAGGAAATGAAGATGGTCTGGGCGACCTGAGACGCTCCGCGAGCGCAATATGCCTAGTGTAGTGTCCGACAAATAACTGGACAACCGATCCGGACGCTGCCATGCTGAGAGGGTGCCGCGATCGAGCCCAGCATTGCAGCTCAAGGAAGCAG
>Ga0209048_10003007_pt1 | contig 16541 bp, 14 predicted proteins | sample FrelakmetCRP12CR_FD_187146 | JGI IMG/M metagenome (GOLD analysis project Ga0209048, IMG submission 187146) | Freshwater lake sediment microbial communities from the University of Notre Dame, USA, for methane emissions studies - CRP12 CR (SPAdes)... | ecosystem: Environmental > Aquatic >... | reverse complement strand
GACGCCGGTCTGCGTCCACTCGCCCGAGTGCTGCGTCTCGCGGAAGATCGCCTGCTTGATCTGTTCCGAGGGCACGGGCGACTCGGGCGAGTAGTCGATCCGCACGTAGATCGGGCAGTAGCCCTCGGGCCGCAGCCGCGGCACGATGCCCGCGCGCAGGATCGACGTCTTGCCGAGGCCGGATTGGCCGAACAGGATCGTGAGGAGCTTGCGCTGCACGCGGCGCGCGAGCTCGGCGACCTCGTCCTCGCGGCCGTAGAAATAGCCGCGCGTTTCCTCGGTGAACGACGCGAGGCCCAGCCACGGATGCTGGGTGTCGACGGCGAGGTGGTCGGCCGCTTCCGCGGCGGACGTCGATGCGTCGGGGGTCATTGGGCACCCCCGGCGCTGCGCGCCTTCCCTCCGAGAGGGAGCAATTCGCGATTGGGGCGGCCCTGCGCGCTCATGGGGAGCGTGGCGAAAGAAGGCCCTGCAGCCGGCGCGCGAACTCGGGCGAGACCTCGCCGCCCGGAAGCCGCGTGAAGTGCACGGACTTGAACTTGTCGGGCACGCTCGCGCTCCCGCCGTCGGTGTCGTCGATGCACACCGGCAGGATGAAGACCGCCTCGTCCGCCATGTTGCGCGTGCGGTCGATCGCGTAGCTCCACTCGCGCCGGAAATAGCCCTCGAGCCGGCGCTGCGTGGTGGCCGACACGACCGGAACGAAATACGCGCAGCGGGCGATATTCTTCTGGATCTTGCGGTCGTAGTCGTCGCCGCCCTCGAGGCGCTCCATGTCGAACCAGGTCCTGACGCCGGCGGCATCGAGGCCGGCCTTCAGCCGCTGCACCGCCGGCAGGTCGTCGCGCGCGTAGCTGATGAAGACGGCGTTGTCCGGCATCTCGCGCTCGGGCGGCAGGAAGCGCTGCGGCAGCGCGCCGAGCGGGACGACCTCGCCCGCTCCGCGGCGCGCCGTCCAGCGGCGGTGCAGCTCGTCGACGAACTTCTCGGCGCCGCCGTAGACGCGCGTGCGCACGCTCACCTGCTGCAGGAACCCCATCAGGCGCCCGTCGCTGCCGGAATGGCTGTCCGCCAGCACCTCGCCCACGTCGCGCGGGTCGGAAAGGCGGCGGCGCTTCGCCATGCGGAGAAACAGGCGCGCGAGCCAGTTGGTGAAGTTGCTGCCGATGAACAGCAGGTGGTTGTGCTCGAGCTCGTGGAAGAGCTTCTCGGGCGTCAGGTGCTCGCTCTGCAGCGCGCAGATGAACTCCAGCGTGTCCTCGTCGGAGATGACGTAGGTGGGTGACGCGGAGACGCGTCCGAGCAGGTGATAGACGACCGGCCGCTGGAACCGGTCGCGCTCGGTCGGCAGATCGGCGACGCGGTTCGGGGCATAGGCGATGACCTCGACCGACTGGGCGCCCTGGAAGCGCTCGTTGTTGATCGCCTGCTCGAGCAGCGGGTCGAAGGTGGTCGTCACGTAGAGGTCGAAATCGGTGATCTGCGCCAGCTGGCGCAGCGCAAGCGGCGGGGCGAAGCTCGCGTCGCGGAGGATGCTGCGCAGGCGCGTGTACGCCTCCTCGCGCCGTCCGCGCGACGACAGGAACCAGCAGACAACGTCGTTGAGCGTGCAGGGCTGCGGGAGCAGCGCGGTGTCGACGCCGAGCTTGCCGGCGAGGCGCTCGGCGATCCACTCGTACAGAAGGCGCGGTCCGGTTTCGGTCTCGACCTTGAGGAGCTCGGGGCCGACGATCGGGATGACGCGGCGCTCCTCGATGAAGTTGAGGAGATCCTCCCACGCGTCGTCGTCGAGCGTGGCCAGCGGCGCGTGCAGGTGGGCGACGCTGCTCACGGGAGTATGCGGTTAGGCAGGATCACGGGTTTCGCCACGGCTTCCGGTCACGGACTGCGGGGAGGGGCTCCCGGCGTTCGGCGAAGTGTCCACGATTCCCAAACCCGGGTCAAACGGGGTCCCGCAGTCCCGCTCGAGGCGGACCCGATCGATGCGGACTGCTGGAAGCCGACCGGCCGGCGATTTGCCGCCTATCGTGGATCAGTTAACATCTGTTCCTTCCGCGGCACGAGCCCGCGGAGCATCCGTGCCTTCCGGCAGCCGAGGATTCCCATGAGTGAGAAGAAGTTCGCGTCGCAGGCGGATCTGGTCGAGAAGAAGGTCAGCTTCGACAAGCTCTCCGACCACGCCTACGCGTACACCGCGGAGGGCGATCCCAACACGGGCATCGTCGTCGGCGACGACGCCGTGATGGTCATCGACACGCAGGCCACGCCCGTGATGGCGCAGGACGTGATCCGGCGCATCCGCGAAGTGACCGACAAGCCGATCCGCTACGTGACGCTGTCGCACTACCACGCGGTGCGCGTCCTCGGCGCGTCGGGGTACGAGCCCGAGCACGTCATCGCGAGCCGCGACACGTACGATCTCATCGTCGAGCGCGGCGAGCAGGACATGAAGAGCGAGATCGAGCGCTTCCCGCGGCTCTTCCAGGCGGTCGAATCGGTGCCGGGGCTCACCTGGCCGACCCTCGTGTTCGAAAAGCACATGACGCTGTGGATGGGCAAGCTGCGTGTCGAGATCATGCAGCTGGGCCGTGGCCACACCAAGGGCGACACGGTGGTGTGGCTGCCGCAGGAGAGGATCCTGTTCTCGGGCGACCTCGTCGAGTACGACGCGACGCCGTACACCGGCGACGCGTACCTGACGGACTGGCCGGCCACGCTCGACGCCCTTGCGGCGCTCGGGCCCGAGAAGCTGGTGCCCGGGCGCGGCGCGTCGCTGACGACGCCCGCGCAGGTCAAGGCGGGCCTCGACGGCACGCGCGCCTTCGTCACCGAGATGTTTGCCGCGGTGAAGCGCGGCGCGGCGGCGGGCGAGGACCTGCGCAGTGTCTATCGGAAGACCTACGCGGCGCTCAAGCCGAAGTTCGGGCACTGGGTCATCTTCGACCATTGCCTGCCGTTCGACGTGTCGCGCGCCTACGACGAGGCAACGCAGCATCGCGACCCGCGGATCTGGACCGCGCAGCGCGACAAGGAGCTGTGGGAGGCGCTGGAAGGGTAGCGGCTCGTGAAGACGTACAGGAATCCCCTCTACGCGTACCAGCGGCCACCCGAGATCGACGCTCCCGGCGGCAGGCGGCCCGTCGTCATCGCCGGCGCGGGTCCCGTCGGTCTCGCCGCAGCGATCGACTTCGGGCAGCGCGGAATTCCGGTGGTGGTGGTGGACGACGACCGCACGGTGTCGGTCGGCTCGCGCGCGATCTGCTACGCGAAGCGCGCGCTGGAGATCCTCGATCGGCTGGGCTGCGGCCAGCGCGTCGTCGACAAGGGCATCGGCTGGAACGTCGGCAAGGTCTTCTTCAAGGACGAGCTCGTCTATCGCTTCGACCTCCTGCCCGAGCCGGGGCACCGCCGCCCCGCGTTCGTCAACCTGCAGCAGTATTGGTTCGAGGAATTCCTGGTCGATCGGGCGCGCGAGCTCGCCGCCGTCGAGCTGCGCTGGGAGAACAAGGTCGTCGGCGTCGCCCCGCACGCGGACGGCGTGGACGTGCGGGTGGCCACCCCCGACGGCGAGTACACGCTCGCCTGCGACTGGCTCGTCGTCTGCGACGGCTCGCGCAGTCCCGTGCGGCAGATCCTGGGCCTCGAGGCGGAAGGGCAGGTGTTCCGCGACCGCTTCCTCATCGCCGACATCCACATGAAGTCGGATTTCCCGACCGAGCGCTGGTTCTGGTTCGACCCGCCGTTCCACCCGAACCAGTCGGCGCTGCTGCACCGCCAGGCCGACGACGTCTGGCGCATCGACTTCCAGCTGGGGTGGGAGGCCGATCCCGACGAGGAGAGGAAGCCCGAGCGGATCCTGCCGCGCCTGCGCGCGATGTTGGGCGACAAGGCGGATTTCGACATCGAGTGGGCGAGCGTGTACACGTTCCAGTGCCGGCGGATGCAGCGCTTCCGCCACGATCGCGTGATCTTCGCCGGCGACGCCGCGCACGTCGTGTCGCCGTTCGGCGCACGTGGCGCCAACAGCGGCATCCAGGACACCGACAACCTCGTCTGGAAGCTCGAGCTCGTGCTCGCCGGGCGCGCTCCGGACCGGCTGCTCGACACCTACGACGTCGAGCGCACGTACGCTGCCGACGAGAACATCCTCAACTCGACCCGCTCGACCGACTTCATCACGCCGAAGAGCCGCGTGTCGCGCACGTTCCGTGACGCGGTGCTGTCGCTCGCGAAGAGCCACGCGTTCGCGCGCCGGCTCGTCAACAGCGGGAGGCTGTCGGTGCCGGCCGTCCTCGCCGCTTCGCCGCTCAATACGCCCGACCGCGACGCGGATTTCGCCCGTGGTCCCGCCGCGATGATTCCGGGCGCCCCCGCGGCCGACGCGCCGGTGGCCGGTCCGGCGGGCGATTGGCTGCTCGGATATCTCGGCGGCGGCTTCACGCTGCTGGGGTTCGGCGACGCCGTCGGCCCGTTCGGCGTCGGCGCGCTGGCGCGCGAGCGCATCCCGTGCAGGGTCGTGCAGGTCGGCGGCAAGGCGACCGCGGGCGCCACGGTGGTCGAGGACGCGCAGGGTCTCGCGGTCCGGCGCTACGATGCGCGGCCCGGCACCGTCTACCTGCTGCGCCCCGACCAGCACGTCTGCGCGCGCTGGCGCGAATTCGACCTGCCGAGCGTACGCGCCGCCATTGCGCGCGCGACGTGCAACCACTGAGATGAACGACCCCCGAAGCTCACTTCGTTCGCCTCCCCCCAAGGGGGCGCTCAGCGCCCTTCGGGCGGCCGGGCGGGCGCTGAGGAGGCATTGATGGCGGCACTCAACACCGAACCCAACCTGCCGTCGCCCGACGACTTCTACGAGCGGCTGATCGCGACGCACCGCGGCCTGTCCGACGACGAAAGCGCGCTCGTCAACGCGAAGCTCGTGCTGCTGCTCGCCAATCACATCGGCGACGCCACGGTGCTCGCGCAGGCGATGGAAGCCGCGCGCGACGGCGTAGGCACGCCATCCCGAGGAGAAGCGCCATGAAGCACTACATCCGCTTTCCGCGCGCGGACGGCGTGCACAGCCGCCAGGCGCACGCCGACCTGCCCGCGGAAACGTTCGAACGCGAGATGGGCAAGGAGGGCTTCTTCGGCCCGGCTGCGCATTTCCACCACAAGCATCCGCCGACCGCGTGGGACAGCTTCTCCGGCGCGCTCAATCCGCACGCCTACGACCTCGACAAGCTGCCGGCCGGCGGCGATTCGCCGTGGGACGCCACGCTCTTCATGCACAACGGCGACGTGAAGATCCGCCACTGGAAAACGGACAAGGCGATGGACCACCTCGTCCGCAACCAGGATGGCGACGAGCTGCTGTTCATCCACGACGGCGCCGGCGAATTCCTCTGCGACTGGGGCCGGCTCGAGTACCGCGACGGCGACTACATCGTGATCCCGCGCGGCGGGATGTGGCGCATCGCGCCGAAGGCGCCGACGACGATGCTGCAGGTCGAGTGCACCGAGGGCACGTACACGCTGCCGGAGAAGGGCATCCTCGGGCCGCACGCGATCTTCGACCCGGCGATCCTCGACGTGCCGGCGATGGACGCGGCGTTTCGCGCGCAGCAGACCGACGATCCGTGGCGGGTCGTGGTGAAGCGCGTCGGCAGGCTGTCGACGATCCGCTATCCGTTCAACCCGCTCGACGCGGTGGGCTGGCACGGCGACCTCGCCGTCGTGCGCATCAACGTCCGCGACCTCCGGCCGCTGATGAGCCACCGCTACCACCTGCCGCCGTCGGCGCACACGACGTTCGTCGGCAGCAACTTCATCGTCTGCACGTTCGCGCCGCGGCCGATCGAATCGGACCCCGGCGCGCTCAAGGTCCCGTTCTATCACAGCAACGACGACTACGACGAGGTGATCTTCTACCACCGCGGCGAGTTCTTCAGCCGCGACAACATCAGGCCGGGCATGGTCACGTTCCATCCGTGCGGCTTCACGCACGGGCCGCATCCGAAGGCCTTCGAGATCGGTGCGAAGCACGCGCGCAAGGAGACCGACGAGTACGCGGTGATGATCGACACGCGCTTCCCGCTCGAGGTCGCGCCGCTGCCGGAGGGCGTCGAGAACCGCGAATATGTCGATTCGTGGAAGGTGAAAGCCGGCTAAAGCCCGCCGCGCGGCGGCGCAACCCGAACCCGGCAAGGAGATTCGCGTGACCTACCAGCACATCCTCGTCGAGACGCGCGGTCGCGTCGGTCTCGTCCGTCTCAACCGGCCGCAGCGGATGAACGCGTTGAACGACGCGCTCGCCGTCGAGCTCAAGGGCGCGCTCGCCGCGTTCGACGACGACCCGGGCATCGGCGCGATCGTCATCACCGGCAACGACAAGGCCTTCGCCGCGGGCGCGGACATCGGCGCGATGGCGGAGTGGGACTCGCAGAAGGTCTATCTCGACGACTACATCACCCGCGACTGGGAGAGCATTCGCCGCATACGCAAGCCGGTGATCGCGGCGGTTGCCGGCTACGCGCTCGGCGGCGGCTGCGAGCTGGCGATGATGTGCGACCTCATCGTCGCCGCCGACACCGCGAAGTTCGGCCAGCCCGAGATCACGATCGGCACGATGCCGGGGATGGGCGGCACGCAGCGGCTGCCGCGCGCGGTGGGAAAGGCCAAGGCGATGGACTGGTGCCTAACGGGCCGGATGATCGACGCCGCCGAGGCCGAGCGCAGCGGCCTCGTCGCGCGCGTCGTCGCCGCGGACCAGGTCGAGGCGGAGGCGCTCGCCGTCGCGGCCAGGATCGCGGGCTTTTCGCTGCCGGTCGTGCTGAAGATCAAGGAGGCGGTCAACCGCGCGTACGAGTCTTCGCTCGCGGAAGGCCTGCTGTTCGAGCGGCGCGAGTTCCACTCGACGTTCGCGCTCGACGACCAGAAGGAGGGCATGCGCGCGTTCGTCGAGAAGCGCAAGCCCTCGTTCCGGCACCGCTGATGGACATCCTCGTCGACCGGCCCGGGCCGGGCGTCGTCCGCATCACGCTGAACCGGCCGGAGGTGCGCAATGCGCTGCGCACGCAGATGCTCGCCGAGATCGCGGCCGAACTCGGTGCTGCAGCCAGCGACGACGGGACGCGCGCGGTCGTGATCACCGGCGGCATCACCTGTTTCGCCGCGGGCGCCGACTTGCGCGAGATGGCGCCGCTCGGACCCGTCGAGGTCCTGACGCACGAGCGCCAGCGTCACTGGCGCGCGATCGCGGCGTTCCCGAAGCCTTTGATCGCCGCGGTCAACGGCTATGCGCTGGGCGGCGGCTGCGAGCTCGCGTTGTGCGCCGACATCGTCATCGCCGGGACGAACGCGCAGTTCGGCCAGCCCGAGATCAATCTCGGGATGATCCCCGGCGCCGGCGGCACGCAGCGTCTCGCGCGGGTGGCCGGGAAGCCGCTGGCGATGCTGATGGTGCTGACCGGCTGGCCGATCGACGCGCAGGCGGCGCTCGCGGCCGGCATCGCCGTCGAGGTCGACGAGCCGGAGAGCGCGCTCGCGCGCGCGGTCGAGATTGCATCGGCGATTGCGGCCAAGCCCGCGCTGGCGGTCCGGCTCGCGAAGGAAGCCGTGCTGCGCGCCTACGAGGCGCCGCTCGCCGAAGCGCTCGCGGCCGAGCGGCAGGCGTTCGCGCTGCTCGCGGCGAGCCACGACCGCAACGAAGGGATCGCGGCGTTCCTCGAGAAGCGCCCGGCGCGGTTCAAGGGACGCTGATGCGCGCGCTGACCGCGCCGCGTTGCCGCGTCACTGGCGCGGCGTCGTGAACCGCATGGAGCCGGAGTCGAATTTCAGCGTCAGCACGAGGTCGTTGCCGCGGAAGAGGTGCCCGGACACCTCCGGCAGGCCCTTCAGGAACTCGGCGTCGCGCGAGCCCGGCGCGCACATCATCCGCGTGAGCGCGATCGGGCCGATTGCGAGCGCGGTGCCGTCCAGCGTGTAGGTTCCGGAGCCGCGGTTGCAGTCGGCGCGGACGCTCACCTTGCCGCCGGGCTCGAACAGCAGCGTGTAGCGATCGGGCGCGTCCGGCACGAAGCGCGTGTCGTCGTTCATCAGCGTGCCCTGCCACGACCAGAGCGTTCCCGTCAGCACCGCGTCCCCGGCTGCGGCCATCGGCGGCGGCGGCGCGTCGACGTATCCCGGCAGCGCGGGTCCCTTGAAGTCCGACGATGCGCAGGCGCCGACGACGAACGGCAGGACGAGCAGCCAGCTGCGCACGTGTCTCTCCTCGATGATCGATGGCGGCGCGGGCCCGTGGCCGGCGCCGTGGAAGCGGAATCAATTCTAGCAGCCGGGTGTCGCAAGCGTCGCCGCCGGCCGCTCGTCCGCCGTCGTCGGCAGGGGTGCGGTACGATGGTCCCTTCCGTTTCCCGGCGAGGCCGGGTTGGAACTGCGCGATGCCCGAATCGGCGGTCGAGGTTGCAGAGCGCGCGCCGCTGCGCCTGCGCTGGGTCGTGCCGGCGCTCGGCATCGCGCAGATCATCTCGTGGGGCAGCCTCTTCTATCCGCTCGCGGTGCTGGCGCCGGCGATCCGGCGCGATCTCGGCCTCGGCGACGCCGCCGTGTTCGGGAGCTTTACCGTTGGGCTCTTCGTGTCCGGGATCGCCGCGCCGGCGGCCGGACGCCTGATCGACGCGCGTGGCGGACGGACGGTCCTCGCCGGCGGCTCGCTGCTCGCGGCCGCGTCGCTCGCCGTGCTGGCGCTTGCCCAGGGCCTCGCCACGCTGATGGCGGGATTCGCGCTCGCCGGCGCCGCGATGGCCGGTTGCCTCTACGACCCGGCGTTCGCGACGCTGCACCGGATCTCGGGCACCGCCTATCGCAAGGCGCTGACCGCGCTCACGCTGTTCGGCGGCTTCGCGAGCACGGTGTTCTGGCCGCTGTCGCAACTGCTGCAGGATGCCGCGGGCTGGCGGACCACGTTCTGGGTGTACGCGGCGCTGAACCTCGCGATTTGCCTGCCGCTGCACCTCGCGGTGCTGCCGCGAGGCCGCTTGCCGGTGAAGCCCGTGGCCGCGGAACCCGCAACGGCGTCACCGGAGCCTGCAGGCCGTTCCGCGGCGTTTGCGTGGCTCGCCGCGGCGCTCGCGCTCGCGGCGTTCCTGTCCTCGGCGCTGTCGGCGCACGTGATCGGCCTGCTGGTTTCGTCGGGCCTCGCCGCGCGCGATGCGGTCCTCGTCTCGTCGCTGATCGGCGCCATGCAGGTGGCGGGACGGGTCGTCGAGTTCACCGTCGGGCGCAGGCTGCGGCCGCTCACGGTCGGCACGCTCGCTTTCGTGCTGCTCGCGCTTGCGCTGGGGTTGCTGACGCAGGTGCGCGGCGTCTGGATCGTCGCGCTGTGCTTTGCCATGCTTTACGGATGGAGCAACGGCGTGATGACGATCGTGCGCGGCACCGTGCCCGCGGAGCTCTTCGGCCAGCGGCAGTTCGGCGCGCTGCTCGGCCGCCTCGCGCGGCCGCAGTTCGTCGCGCGGGCCGTCGCGCCGCTCGCCGTGACGCTGTTCTACGCGATCGATCCGGGCCGCACGCTTGCGCTGTACGCGCTCGCAGCCGTGGGGCTCCTGGCACTCGCCGCGTATCGGATGGCGGTACGGTCGGACGCGGCATCGAGCGGCGAGCGCCGGTGAACGGAGGCCGTTCCCGGCGTTGCGCCGCCTAGGTCGTGCGCGTGCGCAGCGCAGCCCACGCCGTCAGCGCGAGGACGGCGGCGAGCAGGCCCAGCGCCCAGTCGGAAAGCGTCGGAATGCTCACGTCGGGGGCGAGAAAGCCGCGGATCTCGCCTCCGCCGAACGCGCTGGTGTGCACGTTCAAGTAGGCCTGCCCCGCGGCAAGGCCGGCGGCCAATCGTGCTTCCGCTCCCGCCGTCGTACCGCCATTGGCAGTGATGAAGGCCGGGTTCCAGGTCGATGCCAACGTCGTGTCGAAGACCGCCGAATAGCTCCCGCTGGTCACGCCGAGCGGAAAGCCGGCGAATGTCGGGACAGCCGTGGCGACACCCGCTGTCCCGTTCGGCGCGACGCAGCAGTGGATGTGCGACGCCGTCGTCGTTCCGGTCAGGCCGCTGAACGTGAAGTTCACGCGCAGATAATGCTGTACGGGATCGAATTCGACCGATCCGCTCCCTTTCCCGGTCGATGCATTCGGCGGCGATTCGTTGGGCCCGTTAAGGCTCACGTTGAACGTTGCGGCATGACCGACCGTCGCGAAGAGCAGCATTGAAACGCCTGAAGCCAGCAACGTTCTGAATCGATTCATCGGATGGTCCTCCCTGTGGTGGGGAATGGTCGCGCCAGCCGCGGGCCGCCGCCTTGGCAGGCGATCCGTGAGCGGTCGGGAATCCTAGCACAAGGGCGGCGCGATTTCGGCCCATAGCGGGGTCCCCGGCGCGCCGTCGTCGCAACGCGACGGGTGATCCGCGTCCGACCCTCCGTGCAGCATCGGGGGGCGCGGTCAGTCCGCAGCAGACCGCCCGCGCCAGCGCTTCCACCGCCCGTAGAGATAGAGGGGAATGCCGACGACGAGAAGCAGTCCCCAGAAGATCGCGGCGTAGTCGGACGACGGCCGCTTGACGGGCAGCAGGTCCGGGTCGCGCAGCTCGTCCGGAAAAGGGCGCGGCGGAACCGGAACGATCTGCGCCATCCCCGGCTCGGCAGGCACGCGGGCGTGGAACTCCCATGGCGTGACCGCGGGTGCGTCGCCGAAGACGCGGCTCGACGGAAATTGTGGAAAGCGGACGAACGCAACCGCCTCGACGTCGCGGGCGAGGAGCCGCGCCAGTGGACCCGCGGACGCGGGGACCGTCGATCCTGCTACGAGCGCAAGCAGGCTCGCGCCCGCGTCCTCGAACGCCGCCGCCGGCATGAGCCGCGTCTGGTCCTCGTTCAGGTAGTCGAACGCGACGCGCGCCTTGGCGACCGACCGTTCCTTCAGCGCGAACCAGGGGAATCCGAGCATCGCGACGAGCGGGCTCGCCGGCCCCCGTACCGGAATGTCCCACCCCAGCGCGCGCAGCACGTCGACGCTGATCGACGCGCAATTCATCGACGCGTGCCGGTACACGAGCTGGTGCCGCCAGAACTGGTTGTAGACGCGGTTCAACGCCGCCTGGACGAGGGCCGACGCTTCGTCGCCGGCGAGGACCGCGACCAGCATGTGCGACGGCCGGTACCAGTTCTGGCCGCTGTTCAGGTCGGCGAGGTAGTTGTCGAGCGGGACCGGAGCCGCGAGGATGCCTTTCTCGCTTTCCGTGTCGAGCGAATAGAAGTTGTTGACGAGCCAGTCGCCGATGGCGCCGTCGGGCCGCGTGCGGCCGGTGACTAGCGCGAAGTGGCCGGCGTGGGCTTCGTCGTCGTCGCCCTGCGCGCCGTTGACCATGATCCCGAGCACCGCGCGCCCGGGCGGAGCCGCCTCGCGCGCCGGTTCGCGCTGCCATACCGTCCAAGCGGCGCACGGGCTTTGCGCCCCGCCGGCGGGATCGGTGCGGATCAGCGAGCGCAGCGCTTCGGCCATGGGGACGTCCGCGGCGAGCGGCCGCTTTGGCGGCGCGGCGTCGAGCCGGAAATCCTCGGGCCACAATGTGCGCGCGACGATTGCGTCGCCCGCGATCGTGCCGCGGACCTTCACCGTGCGCCGGCGAAAGAATTCCGCCGACGATCCGTCGAAGTACGACCGGTTGAGCGGGATCTTCGGCGTCAGCGAGAAGCGCAGCGTGCCTGCCGGATGCGTGAGCGCCGCCGCGTCGGCGGACAGGCGCGCGCTGCCGACGACGTCGGGGGCGGCGACCCAGACGAGCGGCGGATGCTCGGCCGGTGACCGTGGCGCGCGCACCGCGAGCCACGCGCGCAGATCGTCGGTGAACGCGACGCCTGTTGCGAACGACGCGACGGCGAAGCCGTCCCGCGGGACGGCGATGGTCTCGCTCCGGAAGTACCAGAGCCCCTGGCGGACCGTCGGGCAGTCGGCGCAGTGGCCGTCGGTCAGCCGGAAATCGGGCGCGGGGTAGAGACCGAACGCGTTGCCCGCCGCGACCGCCGAAAGCGTGGTTGGTCCGGGGTCGCCGGGCATGGTCGCGCCGGTCAGCGCACGACGATTCGCGGCGCGCCCGGCGTGATCTCGCCGATCACCGCCGCGCGGCCGAAGCCCTCGCCGCGGAAGACCCCGAGCACCGCGTCGACGGCGTCCGGCGTGCAGGCGACGAGCAGGCCGCCGGAGGTCTGCGGATCGGTGAGGAGGGCGCGCGCGACCTCCGGCGTTCCCGCTGCGAGCGTCACCGCGTCCCCGTAGCCTGCCCAGTTGCGCGCGGACGCCCCGGTCACGATCCCCGCGCCGGCGAGCTCGCCCACGCCCGGCAGCAGCGGGACGCGGGAGAGCTCGATCGTCGCACCGGCGCCCGACGCGCGGCACACCTCGAGCAGGTGCCCCAGCAGCCCGAACCCGGTGACGTCGGTCAGCGCATGGACGGCGGGCATCGCGCCGAACGCGATGCCGGGCGTGTTGAGCTGCGTCGTGCTCGCGAGCATCGCCGCATAACCGTCGGGCGCGAGCCGCCCCTTCTTGAGCGCCGCGCTGTAGATGCCCACGCCGATGGGCTTGCCGAGCACCAGCCGGTCGCCGGGCCGGGCTCCGGCGTTGCGCTTCAGGTTCCGCGGATCGACGAGGCCGACGACCACGAGCCCGTAGATCGGCTCCGCCGAGTCGATCGTGTGGCCGCCGGCGATGGGGATGCCCGCCTTCGCGCACACGGCCTCGCCGCCGGCGAGGATGCTCCGGATCGTGTCGAGGGGCAGCTTGTCGATCGGCATCCCGACGATCGCCAGCGCGAAGAGCGGCGTGCCGCCCATCGCATAGACATCCGAAACCGCGTTGGTCGCGGCGATCGCGCCGAAGTCGTGCGGGTCGTCGACGATCGGCATGAAGAAGTCCGTCGTGGCGACGATCGCCTGCCGCTCGTTCAGCTGCCAGACCGCGGCGTCGTCCGCGGTCTCGATGCCGACCAGCAGCGCCGCGGGGATCACGGCACCGCCGGCCTTCGCGATGATCTGCTGCAGCAGCGCGGGGGCGATCTTGCAGCCGCAGCCGCCGCCGTGGCTGAACTGCGTCAGGCGGAGCGGGGAATCGTCGGCGGCGTTCATCGGACTCCGGATGGCGTGATGGGAATAGCCGACCCTCGGGGAGGGGAACGGGATGCTTGCGAATCGCCCAAGTTGCACATTTTACCGTTGCCACCCCCCATGTAACGGGAATCTGACGCAGATCAAGTTTGCGGTGGGCGCGTCCTTTCGGCACGAGGGGCACGGGCGTAGCATCGCTTTCCAACGACCACGCCGGTCAGGCGAGGCGGGCGAGCGGGCGGAAAGCATGCCCGGACGCCCCCGCCGGGCGGGGTTCGACACGAGGGCGAGCGCAATGTCCAATTTCGAGATCGTTACCCGCGAGGACTACTCCGACGTCACGTACATGCTGGAGATCCGCCATCCGGTGATGGCGAAGGCCGCCAAGGCCGGCCAGTTCGTGATCGTGATGGAGCACGAGCACGGCGAGCGCATTCCGCTGACGCTCGCCGACTTCGACCCGGACGAGGGCACGATCACCCTGGTGATCCAGGCCGTCGGCAAGACGACGCGCGAGATGCAGCAGCGCTGCCAGGCCGGGACGACGCTGTTCGCCGTCGTCGGCCCGATGGGGATCCCGAGCCACATCGGCGGCAGGAAGAAGGTCCTGTGCGTGGGCGGCGGACTCGGCGTTGCGCCGGTCTATCCGCAGGCCCGCGCCTGGGCGCGCAGCGGCGCCAGGGTCATCGGCGTGCTGGGCTTCCGCAACAAGGGCGTGATGTTCTGGGAGGACAAGTTCCGCGCCGTCTGCGACGAGCTGATCGTCTGCACCGACGACGGCTCGGCGGGCATCAAGGGCCTCGTCACCAGGGGCATGGAAGAGGCGATGGCGAAGCACGCCGACATCGACGAGGCGCTGGCGATCGGCCCGCCGATCATGATGAAGGCCTGTGCGGCGGTCACCAAGCCGAAGAACATCCACACCGTCGTCAGCCTCAACCCGGTGATGGTCGACGGCACCGGCATGTGCGGCGGCTGCCGCGTCAAGCTGCTCGACGGCGTCAAGTTCGCGTGCGTCGACGGGCCCGACTTCGACGCCCACATGGTCGACTTCGACGACCTGATGTCGCGCCTCGCGCGGTTCAAGCCCTCCGAGCAGGCGGCGATGAAGAAATGGGAGGACGACTGCAGGATGGTCGGCGCCCCGGGCGCGGAGCGATTCTGATCCCGGCCACCCGCTGATCGATACCCACCCACGACTGCCTCATTCAGGAGCCCTGATCCCCCCATGGCCAAGAAGAAGACCATCCGGACGATTCCGCAGGAACGCACGCCGATGCCCGAGCAGGACGCGAAGGAACGCGCGCGCAACTTCAAGGAAGTGGCCTGCGGGTACACGCTGGAGAACGCGCTGCGCGAGGCCGAGCGGTGCCTGATGTGCGCCGACGAGCCGTGCGTGCGCGGCTGTCCGGTCAGCATCGACATCCCGCACTTCATCCAGAAGATCGCCGAAAAGCACTACCACGGCGCGTACGACGTCATCACCGACACCAACCTGCTGCCCGCGGTCTGCGGCCGCGTGTGCCCGCAGGAGAACCAGTGCGAGGGCGTCTGCACGGTCGGCGACACGCTGGAGCCGGTCGCCATCGGCCGCCTCGAGCGCTTCATCGGCGACATGGCGATCAAGGAAGGCTGGGTGAACCTGCCGCACATCGAGCCCTCGGGCTTCCGCGTCGGCATCGTCGGCTCGGGGCCGGCGGGGATGGCCTGCGCGGCCGACATGGCCAAGGCCGGCTGCGAGGTCGTCGTCTACGAGGCCTTCCACGAGCCCGGCGGGGTGCTGAAGTACGGCATTCCCGATTTCCGGCTGCCCAACGACGTCATCAACGTCGAGATCGACAAGCTGAAGCAGCTCGGCGTGCGCTTCGAGTGCAACACGCTGGTCGGGCGCCTCTTCACGATCGAGCAGATGCTGACCGAGATGGGCTACCACGCCGTCTTCCTCGGGACCGGCGCCGGCTACCCGAGCTTCATGGGCATCCCCGGCGAGTCGCTGAACGGCGTGTCGTCGGCGAACGAGCTGCTGACGCGCTGCAACCTGATGCGCGGCCGCGATTTCCCGAATTTCGACACGCCGATCCAGCCGGGCAGGCGGGTCGCCGTCATCGGCGCCGGCAACACGGCGATGGACGCGCTGCGCGTCTCGCTGCGCCTCGGTGCCGAGAAGGTCTACTGCGTCTACCGCCGCGGCAAGGCGGAGGCGCCGGCCCGCGCCGAGGAGATCCACCACGCGGGCGAGGAGGGCGTCGAATTCCACTGGCTGACGAGCCCGGTCGAGGTGCTGGGCGACGCCAAGAGCAACGTCCGCGGCATGCGCTGCCAGAAGATGGAATTGGGCGAGCCCGACTCCTCCGGCCGCCGGCGCCCGGTCCCGGTGCCCGGCAGCGAGTTCGAGTTCGAGTGCGACAGCGTCGTCTACGCGATCGGCACCAACGCCAACCCGATCCTCGGGCAGACGTCGAAGCTGAAGCTGAACAAGTGGGGCTACATCGGGGCCGACGGGAACCTCGCGACGTCGATCGCCGGGGTCTGGGCCGGCGGCGACATCGTGACCGGCGCCGCGACGGTGATCGAGGCGATGGGCGCGGGACGCAGGGCGGCGCGGGCGATGAAGGCCTGGCTGGGCCTGCGCGACACCGATGTCGTGTACGCGCCCGAGGCGCCGCACGCGGGCCGCCGGTTCGGCTTCGCGCCGGACGAGCACGGCTACGCGCGGGTTCGGGTGGTCTGATCGACGGGACGACGGGGCGGTAGAGCGGGCGAAAGCGGTGCCCGCCCCGCCGAGGCAACGCACGTTACGAGGCTGGAACCAACATGAGCGAAGCAGCACCAACCCTGGTTGCGGGCGCAAGGACAAGCGCACCGGTCCTGCCGACCGAGCTGCGTCCGGCGAAGACGCTGACCGAGCACATCGTCGAGGTGATCAGCGACTCGGGCGAAGGCGCGCAGCGCTGCGGCCAGTCGCTGGGCGCCATCGCCGCGCGGACCGGCAACGGCATCTGGACGACCGAGATCATCCCGGCCGAGATCCAGCCACCGGCGCGCAGCGTCGCCGGAGCCTCGGGCATCCGCATCCGCATCGGGACCAAGCGCGTGACCAACGGCGGCGACGAGACCGATCTCGTCGTGGCGTTCAACGAGCAGGTGCTGCTCGGCCGCGTTCGTGCCGGCGAGCTGAAGCCCAACGCGCAGATCCTGCTCGAGAGCATGTGGGGCGAGCACCGCGACCCGAAGATCGTCCAGTCGTACAAGGAAGCGGTCACGATGCTCAAGAAGCAGGGCTTCCGCGTCTACGAGGTTCCGCTGGAGCGCGAGTGCCGCACGCTGGTCGCCGACCCGCGCAAGGGCAAGAACATGTTCGTGCTCGGGATGCTCTGCAACATCTACAGCCTCGACGTGAAGCTC
>Ga0209048_10003006_pt1 | contig 16542 bp, 15 predicted proteins | sample FrelakmetCRP12CR_FD_187146 | JGI IMG/M metagenome (GOLD analysis project Ga0209048, IMG submission 187146) | Freshwater lake sediment microbial communities from the University of Notre Dame, USA, for methane emissions studies - CRP12 CR (SPAdes)... | ecosystem: Environmental > Aquatic >... | reverse complement strand
GCCGGCGTGCGCCGCGCTGCTGCGCCGGTGTGCGTCGTGGCGCGACGGTTTGGGATGGACGAGCATCTCATCCCGCACTTCCTCGACCGGGACCTTGAACCCCGTGAGCTGCTCGATTGCTTCCAGCGACTCGACGAACTCTTCGCACGCCAGACTGATGGCCGTACCCGACGCCCCGGCACGCGCGGTGCGCCCGACGCGGTGGACGTAGTTCTCCGCGTCCTGCGGCAGGTCGTAGTTGATCACGTGACTGACGTCCTCGATGTGCAGGCCGCGCGACGCAACATCGGTGGCGATGAGAACCGGCAGCTCGCCCGACTTGAAGTCGCGGACCAGCCGCAGGCGCGCGCGCTGGTTCAGATCGCCGGTGATGGCTTTCGCCGGCACGCCGTTGTCGCTCAAGCGCCGTTCGAGCCACTCTGCGGCCCGCTTGGTGTTCACGAAGATCAGCGTCCGCACCGGCTGCTCGCGCTGCAACACCCCGAGCAACAACGGCAGTTTCTCGTGCTGGCCAACATGATAGAGGCGGTGCGTGACGTTCTCCGCCGTCACCTGCTCCGGCGTCACGGCGACCTTGAGGGGGTCGTTCATGTGCTCGTACGCCAACTCCATGACCTCGTACGAGAGCGTCGCCGAGAACAACATCGACTGGCGCTTGTTATACGGCGGCAGGCGGCGCAACAGAAAGCGCAGATCGGCAATGAAGCCCATGTCGAACATGCGGTCGGCCTCATCGATTACCAGCACCTCGGCGCGGCGCAACGTGTAGACGTGCTGCTTGAAGTAGTCGATCAACCGCCCGGGCGTACCGATGAGGAGGTCGCAGCCCTGGCGCAGGAGATCGCGCTGTTTGTGGTAGTCAATGCCACCATAGACCGCCTGCATGATGAGGCCGGTGAAACGGCCGAGCTGCTCCGCATCGTGCAGGATCTGCGCAACCAGCTCGCGTGTCGGCGCGACCACCAGGGCCCGCGGCGCTGCCTCGGGCACCGGGGGCGTGTGGTGCCGGAGCAAACGCGCAAAAATGGTGATCAGGAAGGCGGCGGTCTTGCCGGTCCCCGTTTGCGCCTGGCCGGCAACGTCCTTGCCGGCGAGCGCCAACGGCAGCACGTGCTGTTGGATCGGGGTGCAGGTGGTGAAGCCGGCAGCATCAATGCCCTGTTGCACCGCATCCGGCAACGCGAGCGAACGAAAGTCGACGCAGGCAGGGGCGGCAGAAGAACGGGCCAGCTCGGAGGGGTTGCTCACTGGCGGCGGAGTGTAGCGCGGCGCGCCGGAAGGGACAAGCACAGCGGAGACCAATCAGTGCACGGCGCGCATTGCGCCGGCCATCTCCTCGGGACCGACGTAGCCAACCAGCCGGCGCACCTCCGCACCGCCGCTGTCGAAGAGAATCACCGTCGGCACGCCATGCACTTCGTAGCGGTCCACCACATCCGCGGTGGCGTCGCCTTCCTGGGTGATGTCTGCCTTGAACATCTGGAAGCGCTCGGCTTGCATGCGGACGGCCGGGTCGACGTACGTGGTGCGCTCCATCTCATGACAGGGGATGCACCACTCGGCCATGAAATCAACCAGCGCCGGTCGGCCCGCCTGCTTCGCCCCCTCGACGCTGTGCAGATCGAACGGTTGCCAGCGGATGGTGCTCTCGGCCCGCTGCGGCAGCACTGCCCACACCGCGATGGCGAGCGCCGCGATGCCAGCGACGCGCTTGATCGCGCGAAAGTAGCGTAGGCCGCGACCCGTCCGGTCTATGAACCCCAGATAGAGTCCGCCGAGCCCGATCAACGCCGGCACCAGCAAGCGCCCCACCGCCTTGGGTAGCAGCGGCGCCACGAAGTATGCAGCCAACCCCAGCAGCACGACACCAAAAAAGCGCTCGACCCACACCAGCCACTCGCCGGAACGCGGCAGCGCCTTGATCGATCCCGCCGCCAGCGCCAGCCCGAGATACGGCAAGCCCATGCCTAAGCCCAATGCAAAGAACAGTTGGAAGCCCAACCAGGCACTTTGCTGGCTGCCTACGAAGAGCACCAACCCGAGTGCGACCGGTCCGATGCACGGCGCCGCCACGATACCCATCGTCAGTCCCATGAACAGCGCACCGACGGCACCGTGCGTCGCGCCACTGACACGCCGCATCAGCCATCTCGGCGGTTGCAGCTGGTACAGGCCGAAGCAGCTCAATGCCAACACCACGAGCACCGCAGCGAGGAACAGCACCACCGCCGGTTTCTGCAATGCGGCGCCGAGGACGCCGCCGGAGAGCGCGGCGATGACGCCGACGGTCGAGAATGTGATGGTGATGCCAAACACGTAGGCGGCGGCGATCGCCGCGACGTGCAGGGGACGATGGTGGCCTTGGGTACCGAAGTACGCCACCGTCACCGAGATCAGTGGGTAGACGCATGGCGTGAGGTTGAGTCCGAGTCCCAAGAGCATCACCAGCAACAGCGTGACCGCCACGCCGCGGTCGCGAATCCAGGCCCCGATGTCCAGGTTTCCGCCGCTCGACTTCGGCGGTTCGATGGTTGCTGCCGGCGCCGCCGCCGCGCCAACGGGGACGAGCAGCTCGGTGGTCGCCTGGGCCGGCGGCAAGCAGGTCGAATCGTTGCACGCCTGGTAGCGCATCACCGCCTCTATGCGCACGCGGGTGCCGGCGAAGTCGTCGGGGACATTGAGGGCCGTCGTGATCCCCACCTTGCCTTCGTACACCAGCAGCTGTTTGTCGGGCGCGAAGGCAAACGTCTTCCGGTCCGGCCGCGGGTAGTTCAGCGTGTCGGTGGAAATGCCGGGAGGCAAGGTGAACTTCACCTCGGTTGGGATCAGAAAGGTGTCCTCGGGTTTGTGCCCATTGATGTGCCAACCGCGCTCGATCTCGGCGAAGATCTCCAATCCCGTCTGGCCGCCGCGTATCGCCTCTGGGTGATCCAATTCCAGGCGGAGGGTGACCTTGCCGCCGTCCGCGCACGCAGGAGTAGCCGCACTCAATAGGAGCAGCGCACCGAGGAGCGCCGCGGGCAGTCTCATCGAGGGCACGGACACAGTATCTCTTCTCGCGTCTCTGGGGTGGTTAGTGGGTGCGCTCGCGCTCCGTCACGCTCGGCGCCAGGAAATGCAAGCACACCGCGGGGGCTCTTGCAAATCGGCTGTGCGACAGATAACGAGCGCGGACTGTTGGGGGAATCGCATCGTCATGTCACGCCGCACCGCTCCACTGTGGGCCCTCTCACTCGTTGTTGCAATCGTCGCCGGCGTCCCAAAGGTGACGTTCGCGTACTCCTTGTTGCCGCTCGTCACCGAGGAGGCGCAGACGTTACCGGCCGACGTCGTCGAGGCGACGTTGGGCATGAACTATTTTCACAACCTGCGTTACCCGCCGTTCACCCCGCCGGGCGTCATCACTTCGGAGACGCTGATGTCACTGCCGATGGCCGCGTTCCGGCTTGGCGTCGGCGGCTGGGCAGAGTTCCAGGCAAGCTACGAAATGCTCTACCTCCATCAAAGGGCCGTGAACGGTGCAACCAACAACCAGTACGGCGGCGGCGATGCGCGCATTTTCACGAAGCTGTGGTTCATGCGCGAGCGCGACCTGTGGCCGGCGCTCGGCATGCGCTTCGGTACCAAGCTCCCCAACGCCACCCGCAGCAGCGGCCTCGGCACGGATGACACCGACTTCGCCGCCGCCGGGTTGGCGTCGAAGACGCTCGGACCACTCACCGCGCACATGAACCTCGGAATCCTGCTGCTTGGCAACTCGGGTCCGACGGTCGGCAATTCCTTCAAGGCCGGCGGACAGGATGACCTGTTCACCTACGCGATCGGGGTCGTCTCAAAGCCTCTGGGGGCACCCGCTGAAGAAGCGATCACCGTGAGGCTGTTGGGCGAGATCGCTGGCCAGGCGGCTTCTCACTTCAACAATGACCTCAGTGATATCCGCTGCGGGCTGCAGATGCAGCGTGGCCACGGCACGTTCTACGTCGGCGTGAGCGCCGGGCTCGTCAGCGCTAGCGCGGATGTCGGAGTGAATGCTGGCTTCACGTACGCCTTCGATCCGATCAAGCTCTTCGCGGCGGATTGACGCAGCTGCCGGCGGACTCAGGCGCTGCAGCCGTTAAGCCCGCTGTTGACCGCGCGTACCACCTCGTCGACGGTCACGGCGCCGTCGCCATTGGCATCGAATGATGGGCATTGAGCGAGTGACGCGCTGCCGAGCGCGATGTTCACACCATTGATCAGCTCGTCGACCGTCACCGCGCCATCACCGTTGCAGTCGCCGACGCAAGTGGCTGCAAAAGTGGTCGCGGTGACCTGGTAGGTACCGCTGCCTTCCACCCAGTCGACCAAAACGTTCCATGTCCCAGCGGCCGGCGCGGTGATCTCGCAGAAGCCGTAGGGCGCGGCACCGATGTCGCGGCAATCGTAATCCGTCTTCGTCGGTGGACTCCCTGCCTTGATGTACAGATCGAAGTCGTTGAGCACCGAACCGTCCGCGTTGGCGTCGGCACCGTTGAGCGCGACGCGCAACAGCCGTGTCCCCGCCGGCACCTGGAAAGTCGAGCGTCCCGCGGTACTCGTTGCGCTCAACGCGCCCGAAGCGGCGGTGACCTGTGCCCCAGGGCTGCCGACTTGCGGTAGGGCCCCACAGGTGGTGCTGGCAAGGTCGGCTCCGGCCTCGGTCTGCACCCAAACACGGTCGTTATACACACTGGTGTCCCAGCTGACAGAGTTCGCCGAGCAAGTCGGCTCGCCACCAGAGGTCACGCCCGCGACAAGGTCGCCGGCGCCGAAGTTGATGAACAACGGTCCGCCGGAGTCGCCGTTGCACGTGTTCGAGTCCTCGCCCACCGGTCCGATGGGCAGGTCAAACTTCCAGCAGACGTTCGTGCTGTTCGGAATGGGCGGCTGGCAGGGCGCGGTGACGATCTTCCCGGCACGCTTGAGACCGGAGTCGTTGGCATTGTCGACCATGATGCCGAAGCCCACGATCGTACCCGCTGTTCCGGCCGGCGGCGCGCCCGTCGTGTTGATGGGCGAAGGCGCAATCCCCGAGACCGGTGCGGTCAGCTTGAGCACGGCGATGTCGCTGCCCACGCCGAACTCGTACGACGGGTTGATGTTCAGTGACGCCACGGGAAAGAAGCCGGCGTGTTGCAAGAACACTGTCAGCATCCCCGGATCGGTCAGGCCCGCGGCGATGCAGGCACTGGCGGTGTCGGCTTGGTCCGGGCAGAGGCAGTGTGCGGCCGTGATGACGGTCTGGCACCCAACCAGCACGGCACTGCATTCGGTGGTCACATCGGTCGCGTCGAAGGGGTCGTTGCCGAAGAGAAGCGTGCCGGTGGTTGGGTACGCGGGCGTGAGCATGCCATTGACGATGCGTGGCTGAGGCTGAAACGACACGCCATCAGCCGCCTGCGCGGCGCGCGGCTGACGACACAACGTCACAAGAAGGGCGATGCCAAAACCGGCGGCACGAGCCAAGTAATACATCTCTGTCATCGATACCCGCGCCGCACGGCGCCTGTCAATTGACGACTCGCGGGCCTTTGCACAAGGCCTCCCAGCGGGCGCCCTTCGATACGCCGCCAAGAGAGGGCGGCTACTCAGGGCGAGCGGCTGGGTAAGCATGCTCGAAATATTTTACCGCTCCCCCTGAGTAGGCCCATTTTCTCAGGGCCGTATCGCAGGGTGCCCGCCGGTTGCCGGGCTTCAAAACCGACTCGCAGTGCTCCGGGTCACCGCCGCGCCTCCCGCAACGCGCGACGCGCCTCTTCACGGTCATCAAAGTGGATGCGGCGATCGGCGAGAATTTGGTGCGGCTCATGCCCCTTGCCGGCAATCAGAACGATGTCGTCCTTGCACGCCATCCGTATGGCAGTCTCGATGGCCGCCCGACGATCGAGCTCGGTCGATACGCGCCCGGCGGGGTCGTCGGCCTGACACGCGCCGACCATGATCTCGTCGATGATGCGCTGCGGCGGCTCGGAGCGCGGATTGTCGGAGGTCACAATGACCAAGTCGCTCAGCTGGGCGGCGATGCGACCCATCAGCGGCCGCTTGCCGCGGTCACGATCGCCGCCACAACCGAAGACGGTGATGATGCGCTGTGGCCGCAGCGCCCGCGCACTGCGCAGCAGCCGTTCGAGGGCGTCGGGTTTGTGCGCGTAGTCGACGGCCACTTTGAAATCTTGGCCACAATCGACCAGCTCGAAGCGGCCGGGGACCGCCGGGGTCGCGGCGAGGCCGCGGGCGATGTCCGCCAGATCGAGGCGCAGGGCGACCCCTGCGCCGATGGCAGCCAGGGCGTTGTAGACGTGGAATGCGCCGAGGTGCGGGATCTGCACGGCGACCTCGCCCGCCGGAGTGTGCGCCACGAAGCGTGTCCCCGCCAAGCCGGTTTCCACCGCATGGGCCGTCACGTCGGCCGGCTGCTCGACACCGAAGGTCAGCAGGCCACCGCGGTTGACCGCCATGACCTGCGTCGTCGCCGGGTCGTCTTTGTTCACCACTGCGGTGGCGGTTTTTCCGCCGCTGCCCAGCTCCTCGAACAGTCGCCCCTTGGCGCGCAAATAGTGGTGCATGTCGGGGTGGAAGTTGAGGTGGTCTTGGCTGATGTTGGTGAACACGGCGACGTCAAAGGCGATGCCGCCGACACGGCGCAGCTCCAGCGCGTGCGAAGACACTTCCATCACCACGGCCTGGAAGCCACGATCGACAGCCACGCGCAGCAACCGCTGCAGCTCCGGCGCTTCCGGCGTCGTTTGTGCAGCGGGCAGCACCGTGTCACCGAAGCGGTACTCGATTGTGCCAAAGCGCGCCGTGCGGATGCCGGCGGCGGCGAGCACTGACTCGATGAAGTAGGTCGTCGAGGTCTTGCCACTCGTCCCTGTCACCCCAACGACCGTGAGCGCCAGCGACGGCTGATCGAAAAACGCGCACGCCATGGCAGCGATCGCCGACCAGCAATCGGCGATGCGCACGACCGTGACGCCGTGCGGGACCACGACATCGCGTTCGACGATCAGCACCGTGGCGCCCCGTTCGACAGCGGCAGCAGCGAAGTCGTGCCGGTCGGCACGCATCTCGCCGCCTGCGGTGCGGTAGCCGGGCAGGCAGACGAAGGCATCGCCCGGCTCGACGATACGAGAGTCCGCCACCACGGCGCGCACAGGGACGTCGAGCGTCCCGGCAATCAACTGGGCCGGAACGTCGTGGAGCAGATCAGCTAGACGCTTCAAGTTGCTGTTACTGCGGATCCGCCGCGGGAGCCGGCGGCTCCACATGGTCCGACAACGGCGCAGCGCGCAGCTTGTCGGCGATCGCCGGCACTGCTTTCAGCAGCATGTCCATGCGCGCCCGCTCGGCGCCGATGGCCGCGCTCAAGGCGCGCTCGTACTCGGCGAGCGCCGTCTCCAGCTCCGCCGCCTTGTCCGGAAGGACCTCCTCCTTCTCACCGAGGCAGGCATTGACCGCGTCCGCCATCTTCTCGAGGTGCTTCTCGCCGTCCTCACCGAGCTTGGCATTCACCGTCTCGCCCCACACAGCGTGAAAGGCGTAAGTCGCCGCCACTTGTCGGCGCAACCCGGCGGACAGCATGTACAGCTGATCGGCGAGGCTCTCCGACGACGCCACTTTACGGCGCGTCACCAGCGCGTTGAGGCGCACGAAGCGGTCGCGCAGACGCTGCAGGCCCATCTCGTCGGCCAGCATCCCGATGGCGCGCTGAAATTCCTTCTGCGTGAGGGTTGCCATGGTCAGGTCGATGTCTTGCCTCTGGCCCGTGCGCGTGTCAACCCTCTTCGTGAGTTGTGCTCGTGCTTCGTGCTCGTGATCGATATTGCGCGCTGTTGGCAATGCTTGTGGTCGTGTCGGGGTGTCGCCTGGCGCTTGCTGAGGCCGGCCCTCAGACCACGCCGCTGCGCGTCGGCACGAGTGGTGACTACGCGCCATTCAGTTCCCACGCGCCGTCGGGTGAGCTGACCGGCTTCGACATCGTGGTGGCGCAGCGCCTGGCGCACGACCTCGGACGTTCCCTCGAGTTCGTCTCGTTCCGCTGGCCCGATCTGGTGAGTCAGGTGCGCAGCGGCGCATTCGACGTTGCCATGAGCGGCGTCACTGTACGCGCCGATCGGGCGTTGTTCATGGACTTCACTCGTCCATACGCCGTGAGCGGTGCTGTCGCCGTGATCCGCGCCGCCGACCGCGAGAAGTTTCGCACCGTCGCCGACCTCGATCGTGAGGGCGTGCGCATCGCCGTGAACCGCGGCGGGCATTTGGAGCAGGTGGCGCGGCAGCAGTTCGCCCACGCACAGCTCGTCCCACTGGCCGAGAACACGGCGCTGCCGAATGCACTGGCACGTGGCGAGGTGGATGCTGCGATCAGCGAGGAGTTCGAGGCGCGCACGTGGACGGCGGCACCGTTCACCACGCTCGGACCATTCACGCACGATCGCAAAGCCTACGCCGTGCGGCGCGAGAGCGCGGACCTGCGCCGGCATATCGACGATTGGCTAGCGGCGCGTGAAGCGGACGGCTGGCTGAACGAACAACGCCGCCGCTGGCTCGGCGACCAGGCGGTGCGCACGCCCGCGCAAGCCGGCTTCGAATCGCTGGTCGCCGCAATGGATCTGCGCCTGCAGCTGATGCCGCTGGTCGCCGCCGTCAAACGCCGCGAGCAGCTGCCGATCGAAGACGCGGCGCAGGAAGCGCGTGTCCTCGAACGCGTCCGCACTGCAGCGACAGCAGCGGGCCTGCAGCCGGACGCGGTCGTTGCCCTGTTTCGCATTCAGATGGACGCCGCCAAGGCAGTTGAACACGCCGCAGCGCCCACTGCCGTTCCGCCCGACGTCACGCTTGCAGACGTGCGTGCAGCAGTGGCGGCGGCGAGTGATCAGGTGATCGCCGAGTTGGCGCGGTGTCAGCCATGGTTGGCGCAGGCACGCCTGCACCAGCAGCTCAGCGCGACGTTGCGTGCCGGCCTCACGATGCCCGGCACAGAATCTTTCGTGGCACCGCTGCTCGACGCGCTGCAGCGAGTGCGGCGGGAGTTGGTGCCCGCGCCGTAACCCGCGAGTGGTCACGCGAGACCTCCGACAACGCGGCGGAGTCCAAGAATACGGGTTCGCGGGTCAGGGCAGCCCGTGTCCGATGCAGCCTCCTCCTCCCGCCGCTTGCCCAGCGTATCCGACGCAGCGTATGAGAGTGCATGTGGCAGCCACCCTGACGATCTGCGACAAGTTTCGCCGTAGGGAGTACGAGGTTGCCATTCCGCACTTTTTCGAAGAGATGGCGGAAGACCGCATCAAAGCAACCGGAAGGCTCCTTTTGATCACTTGCTACGCGCCGGAGGAAGCTTGATGGCAAAAAGAAGAGCGTGCGATTACGGGAGCTGCCACGTCTGTGGCAGTGCGATGGTCGAGAAAGAGGTGACGCAGGACCTGTGGGTTCGGGGAAAGCTGATCGTGATCGAGGGCGTGCCGGCGGGCGTGTGCACGCAGTGCGGTGAACGCGTCGTGAAGGCGGACGTTGGCCGAGGACTTGCGGCGATCGTCGATCGGTCAACGCGACCGCGGCCGGCCCGTACCCTCCAGGTGCCCGTCATCAAGTATCGAAAGGTCGCGTAAGCTGCGCGAGCCAGCCGCCGCATTTTCCGCCGGCCGATCACCTTCCAGCCTTGGCTTACGTCACGCGTGCTTCGGCGCCGTGAATCCGCTCCGACCAAGCTCCTTTCGGGTCTGCGCAATCAGCTTCTCTAGCGGCACGCCGACCGACAGCGCAAGCCGCTCAGCGACTTCGAGCGTTGCGAAGCGCTCCCCGCGCTCCAGCATGCCAATGTAGTTCCGTGACAGCTCCGCCCGCTCGGCAAGCTTCTCCTGCGAAAGACCCTGCTTGGAGACAGACAAGAGAGGCGGGGACGTTGGTTGCGGAAGGCCGCAACCACCGTCCTCCAGCTCGAACCCAGATCGCTGCGCGGTGTCCATACCGGGTAGAGGATGTCATCGTACATGAAGGCGACCGCGGGGATGCCGTCACTGAGTTGCACGGCGCGGATTTCGTCGTCGCCCTCATAGCCCGCTTCGATGGTCAGCCGAATCGTCTCGTAATCGAGGTTGTGGTAGCCGGAGAGCTTGCCGTTGTGCGTCGACACCATTTCGATCGGGCAGGCGTCGGCGGAGAGTGAATCCCACACCAGCTTGGTGACGAACTGCTTGAAGCTGCTGCGGCGCAGCCGATCGCGTTTGACGGGGTCGGGCTCATCGCCGGAATTGAGCAGGAACTGTTCGAGCGCGCGCAGCGCCGGCTTGTCCGCGTCGGTGATCTTCTCGCCGTCGACGCGCTCGAAGCGAAAGCCCAGCGGACTCTGGTCGCGCACCGGTTGGCAGAACGACACGATCTGCCGCACGCGCGTGCGAATGATGGCCTGGATGATGTCGGTGTTGGTGACGACGTCTTTCAGGAAGCGAAAGCCGCCGATCGACGGCTTCTCGAGGTAGCGCGAGGTGCCGTCACCACGATCGACGATGCCATACTCGTTGAGATACAGGATCGCCGTGTGCGTCGGCGTCCGCCGGTTGCCGATGACGTACTGCTCGAAGAAGGGTTCGAGCGTCGAAGCCTTCGACAGAGTCGGGAGGTAGGACTCGACTTCCTCCCGGTCGGGGAACTCGAGGCCCTTGATGAACTGGTTGAGGACCTCGGCGTTGAGATCGATGCGTTCATCGTGCGGCACGTCGGACCGCTGCGATGCGCTGACGAGCTGATCGAAACCGGGCACCCTGGCCGCCTCCCCTCCTGTCCGACCAGGGGCCCCAAATGCGAAAGGCCACGGGCCGGAGCTGTCGCTCCAGCGTCCGCGGCCTCATTCGGTGTAGCGGCGCTTGATGATCAGTGCGCAGTGCGCCGGACTATCGGGCAGGCGTCAATACGGCTCGCGTTTCGAAAGCCGCTAACGCCGATGCATCAGCGGCGCGCGTCTTTGTTGCGCGTCCGCTGGATGCTTTTGTTCGGCCTCCGTGCGGCCATGCGATGCCGCGCCACCTTTGGCGATCGGGCGATGCGTGCAACCTTCTCGGTGAGCCATCGATTGGCGAGCGTTTCCGGCGACACACCTCGGACGTGTGCCTCGGTCTCGACTTGCTCGTAGAGATCCGGGTCGAGCGTCACCCGGTGGCGACGGCGTGCGTGAACTTCGAAGTCCACCTCGCGAACCGTCGGGGAATCGTCGAGACTGTGCGAGTCCCAGAACTCGCCGATTGCCTGCGGACTGGTCGCATGGGAGACACTGCTCTTTCGATCACTTCCTGCCATGGCGCTTACGCTCCTTGCTGTCCATGTCCCGCGCGCTAAGAATCAACGCCGTCCTGTCGGCTTTGTAGATGAAGAACACGATCAGATACCGTCCAGCATCAGTCTGGCCCGTGGCTGCGTAGACATCTTCTCCCTCGCGATCCCCGTTTTCCACGAACCAAAACCGCGGGCGGTTGAAGAAGACTTCCTCAGCCTCGTCCTGGTCGACACGATGCTTTGCCCACAGCTTGTCGACGATGTCGAGGAGCCAGACGAAGCCATCGATCCGCATCTCGCCGGCAGCATACCAGCTTACAGATCAGACCACGAGCCACGAGCCGAACGTCAAGTTGTGCGGCGGGCCGCCGCGTTGTTGTCCCCCGAATGTACCCAAGCATAATACTCAGCGTTTTGAGAGGCTTTCCTGCCCAATTGATGCTTATTTGGCTGAACAGCCGATGCTCGACGGGGTTCGATTTTGAACATCCAGTCGGGTAGTGGGAGACTGTAACCGTCAGCCCATGCCTGTCACATACCTTTTCTTGAAGATTCAGTTTCCACGCTTTGGACCGACATCCATTCGCCCCCCACTGTCCGCCAGGATGAGCAATTCTGTAGCCCCGGGATACACTACCCTGCTCTCCTCCGTCCACCACCTGGTGATAGAATTGACATTGAACTCCGGTGTGTTGTTTAACACTCCCACACAAACATAGCCCTCGTTCTTTGCCACATCGTAGATGCCGAAGGGGACAGCGCGGCATTCCGCTGCGCCGGGGAAATCGTGTTCATTCACCTCCTCGGCCTTCCTGCGCCAGATCCGTCCGTTGCTCCGGAACTCCCCGATGAGTTCTTTCTTCTTCGTATCCACGCTGATTACTGGCCAACCTGCGGCGATGACGCGTTGCCTTTGGGACGCGATGTATTGGAACTGCTGATCTCTCTCCGGACAGCCCGGCCGGCCCTGCTTCCTCTTGTTGGCCTTCAGGGAGAACCCCATGTCCTTGAGCAAGCGGCTAACCGTGGCGGTACTCGCTTGATGACCTTCAGTTTCCAGCCTCTTGCTCAGCTGACGCAGGCTGCATCGAATCCACTTCTGCTCAGTCATGGGATCACCGGCTGTCTCGTCGGTGAGCATCCGTTCCAAAGCTGTCACGATGGTTGGATCTTTCCCCTCCGTCAACTTCCGCCCCCCACCCGGCCGGCGTACTCGGTACTCCTGTCGCCTGCCCTCCCGGCAGTGTACTGGGTGGATTGGTTGAATCGCTTCCATTGGGGCCGTCTCCAACTGCTCCAATTCCTGTTTCCCTCCGCGAATAGTGGCACGGGATATGCCGGTCGCTTCGGCCACTCGGGACTCTCCCCCGTAACCCAAAGCATTCGCCTTATTAGCAGCCCACAGGCGGCATATCCTTTCGTCGCCCATCGAGCGCAGCAACTCGAACTCGACTTTGATAGAGGTGAGATCGGACATGGCTTGCTACTCTCCTTTGAAGTTGGGCCTCTATGCTCATTTCAGATAACAAGCTGACACCGAACGATTAAGGGTTTTTCCGCCATCCGTCATCGTGCGGCTCCTGCATCCTCTACACCTTGCCGGTCTTCCCGGCGCACGGGACGTTGGTTGCGATAGTCGCGGATTCATCTCGCTGCGCGCCTTTCGCAACCAACGTCCCTCCGCTCCCGGAGCACGGATCGGAGAATTGGAGGAGTCGCCCGAGTTCAACCTGCAGGTGCTGCAAAGAGCTTGGTCAGACGACGGAGATTGTGGCAGGGAGCGGCTGTAGGTGATAGGAACCGCTACGTGATCATCGCTGAACGCTACCAAGAAACGATTCCGGTCCCCCGGGCGACGAGATTCCCGGTGGAACTCGTCCCGCCCGACGGCTTCGACCCGGAACGCGTGGAGACGTGGCCAAAGGTGGATGGGAGGCTGGAGTACGTGAACGGCAGGCTCCTCTACATGCCACCCTGCGGTGATTTGCAGCAGGATACGGTTGCCGATGTCGTTGGAGCGTTGCTAACCTGGGCGCGCACGCGCTCCGGGTTCGTCGTCTCGACGAATGAAGCGGGCATCTTGTTGCAGGGATCGGCCCGCGGAGCGGACGCAGCTATATGGCGGCGCGAAACGCTGGGGCCGTATGAAGGCAAGTTTCGTCGTGTACCACCGCTGCTCGCCGTGGAAGTGGCCGGCGAAGATGAAGACGAGGCCGCGTTGCACGACAAGGCCCGTTGGTACCTCGACGCTGGCGTTGCGGTCGTGTGGATCGTACTGCCAGAACAACGGGTGGTGCTGGTGATCACACGTGCCGAAGAGCGCCGCCATCGGCTCGGGGAAACACTGGCACCTCACCCGGCGCTGCCGGGCCTGATCCCGCGCGTGGACGAGCTCTTCATCCAAATCTCGACTGAGTAGGCGTTGCGGTGTCGCGGCAGGTCGGCTCCGGGAAGCTGAACTCCTGAGCTGTCGTCCCTTCCAGCGCCTGGGCGAGCATTGCCGCGACATCGAGCGGCCGCTCGGCGTCGTGGGCTTCTTCCACTGTCATGCGGATCGCAGGGTGGCGCGGGACGAAGAGTTGGCAGCAGTCTTGATCGGGCTGGATGGAGATGTCGAAGGTGCCGATCTGCTCGGCCTGCGCGCTGATCTCTGCCTTGTCCATACCGACGAGCGGACGTAGCAGCGGCAGCGATGTTGCGTCTTCGACCACTGCCATGTTGGGCAGCGTCTGCGACGCCACTTGGCCGAGGCTCTCGCCGGTGACGAGAGCGCTCGCACCGATCGGGCCGGCCAGCGCTTCGGCGATGCGCATCATCATGCGCCGGTAGAGCACGACACGGAACGGGCGGCGCACCGCCGCGACGATCTGGCGCTGGATCTCGCCGAACGCCACCAGGTGCAGGCGTGAGTGCAGTTGATAGCGCGTCAGCAAGCGCACCAGCTCGACGACTTTGTCGCGACTGGTGCGGTCCTGATACGGTGCGCCATGGAAGTGCACGAACTCGGCACGGCAGCCGCGACGCAGCATGCGATAGGCCGCGACCGGGGAGTCGATACCGCCGGAGATGAGCGACAGCACCATCCCGCCAGTACCAACCGGCAAGCCGCCGGGGCCGGGTAGTCGTTCCAGTCCGACGAACGCTTCGCGCGGCAGGACCTCGACGTTCACCACCAGCTCCGGGTGGTCGAGATTGACGGCGGCGTGGGTGTGGTCCTGAATGGCCTTACCCACGATGCGGCTGATCTCCGGCGATTGCAGCGGGAAGCCCTTATCGGCGCGCCGCGTGCGTACGGCGAAGCTGCCGAATTGGCGCCCATCGATCGCCGTCAACGCGGTCGTCGTGACGTCATCGATGCGCCGGCGCGTCCGCCACGCCAGCGAGTAGTTGGCGACGCCGAAGACCCACGGCAAGCGCCGGCTGATCTCCGGCCAGTCGGCGTCCGGCTTGAGGTGGATGACGATGCGCCCGGGCGCCGCGCGCACGCGCTTCACCCCGGTGGCACGCAACGCCCCGGCGATGTTGTCGATGAGCTGGCCGACGAAGGCGCGCCGGTTGCCGCGCTTCAGCGCCACCTCGTGATAGTGCACCACGATGCGGTTCATCCGAAACAGCCCTTCGAGACGCCGCCAAAAGACGGCGGCTCCTCAGGGCGAACGGACAACTGCTTCTTGTTCAAACGGCTCCCAGACCGTTCGTGCTGAGGCTCTCGAAGCCTGTCCTGAGCTCCGTCGAAGGGCACGCTCTTCACTGCGACTTCGGCGGTTGATACTCCATGGTGATCTGCCCCTTGTTGTCGGCGAACTGCGCGCGGCTGATCAACACGCGCAGTCCCTTGAGCTTCGCCGGCGCCTTCGCGTCCGTGAAGTCGAACGTGAACGTCTCGAACGGGCTGTCTGCGCCGGTGACCTGCGCCGGGACACCCACCTGTTTCGAGAGGTGCTCCGCCGCCGCCTTCAACTGGTCGGGCGCGATCAGGTAGATGGCGATGCGCTTGTCGCCGCCGTGTTCCATGGCGATGGCATCGACGCTGAACTTACGATTCACCGTGGCGCCGGGGAAGGGCGTGAGACCCAGCGTCGCCGGGTCGAAGATGCGCGCCACCCATTGCGCCGGCGACTCCTGCGCCACCGCCAGGGCGGTGAGCATGAACACCAGCGTCAGCGTATACGCAATACGTTTCAACATGATCAGGCCCTCTGGATGAGTTCGATGCGGTAGCCGTTCGGATCTTCGATGAACGCGATCTGCGTGCTGCCATGCTTCATCGGTCCGGGCTCGCGCACCACCTTCACGCCCTTAGCGCGTAGCTCGTCGCAGGTGCGATAGATGTCCGGCACGCCGATCGCCAGATGACCGAAGCCGGTGCCGATCTCATATTCGTGCGTGTCCCAGTTGTGGGTCAGCTCGATCACCGTGTTACCGGCCTCCTCGCCGTAGCCGACGAAGGCCAGTGTGAAGCGGCCGCCGGGGAAGTCGCGCTTGCGCAGCAACTTCATCCCCAGCGCGTCGCAGTAGAAGCGGAGCGATTGGTCGAGGTCGTTGACGCGAATCATCGTATGGAGCAACTGCATGGGGTCTCCTTGCGGCGCTGGTTATAGCGGGAAGCACGCAGAGGGCAAAGCGTTCTGCCGCTTCACGCATCACGCTTCACGTTCTTACCCCGCCAGTCGCCGCAGGAAGCGCTCTTCGAAACTCGCCAAGTCGCCCGGGTAGGTGGCGGCGAACGCCTCGCTCACGTTGCGATTCTTTGCAAGGTTGCTGAGCAGCCCCGGAATCTTGCGCGCGCCATACTGGTCGACGAGCGCGCGCACGGCGAGATAGCTCTGCGCGTACGCCACCTCGGCGCGCCCGACCGGCAGGTGCACGAACGAGTTGTTCAGCTGCTCGAGGGTGAACAGCTCCTGGCCGGCAATCTTCTGCTCGGCCCAGGCTTCGCGCTCGCCCTCTTCCGTTTCCTCGGCCCACACGGCAAGGCCTTCGTTGAGCCATATGGGGGCGCGGCCGTTGCTGAGCTGGGTGATGAGGCTGTGCGCATACTCGTGGCGCACGACACGCGTCAGCTGGGCATCGTCGGCTTGCAGTCCGCGCACCGGCAGCTTGATGCGACCGTCGTAGGCCGCACCCGCCCAGCCGGGTGTTTGTGTGATGTTGTGGAAGTCCTGCTGCGTGTACAGCACCACGGGCGTACGGTCGCCTGGGTAGAACTCGAACTTACCGCCGTCCGTGAAATATGCCTCTTCCAACGCGGCGAGC
>Ga0209048_10003005_pt1 | contig 16542 bp, 14 predicted proteins | sample FrelakmetCRP12CR_FD_187146 | JGI IMG/M metagenome (GOLD analysis project Ga0209048, IMG submission 187146) | Freshwater lake sediment microbial communities from the University of Notre Dame, USA, for methane emissions studies - CRP12 CR (SPAdes)... | ecosystem: Environmental > Aquatic >... | reverse complement strand
CGCTGAGCCCCCAACCGCCGCTCCAACAGCCGAGACACCACCCACCCAGCAGCCTATGGGACAAATCACGCCCAATCCAACATCTGGCGCACTTGCGCCAGTATGGCAGGCGCTCCTCTCCTGGTGGCCTGATTCAGCGTTCCCAATGGCCTGATCAATGAATTTACTGTTATGAAAAACACAGAGAAACCCATTTTCAACCGAAAACTGCTCCTGCGTCTCCTGGCTGCTTTGCTCTTGCTGTCTGTCATCTGCCTGGCCGGGATGGCTTCGTTCGTTCTCATCCGGCAGGTGACCCTGGCTGCCTCTGCCCCTGGCGGGCTGCTAGGTCCCTCCATCGTACAATCCACAGGGACTCCAATCCTGGATGCCCAAGGCAATCCTCTGCCAGGCATCCCCTCAACTCCTAACGGTCAGGCAGTATCAAAACTGACCCTCACCCCTTGGGACGGTGTAAGCCGGGTCACGATCCTGGTGCTCGGCCTGGATTATCGCGATTGGGCCGCTAGCGAGCCCGCTTCGCGGAGCGACACGATGATCTTGCTCACCCTGGACCCGGTGGCTAAAACCGCGGGCATATTATCGATTCCCCGTGACATGTGGGTAGCTATCCCTGGCTTCAAGCATGGCAAGATCAACACTGCTTTCTACCTGGGAGATGCCTACAAAATGCCCGGAGGCGGGCCGGCCCTGGCGGTGAAAACCGTCGAGTCGCTCATCGGCGTGCCGATCAATTATTACGCCCAGATCGACTTCGGCGCTTTTGTAAGATTTATCGACGATATCGGCGGCGTCAAGATCAATGTGCCGAACCAGATTACCATCAGCTTGCTCGGCGACGGCCCACGCAAGACTTTAAAGCCCGGCGTGCAGGTTTTGCCTGGAGAGTGGGCCCTGGCTTATGCGCGCAATCGTTACACCGAGAACGGTGATTTTGACCGCGCGCAGCGCCAGCAGCAGGTCATTATGGCAATCCGCGACCGAATCCTCAGCGCGGATATACTCAACTCATTGGTCACCAAAGCCCCCACTTTGTATAATGAGCTGGCTTCTGGCGTGCACACCAACCTCAGCCTGGACGAAGTCGTCAAGCTGGCCCTGCTGGCGCGCACGGTTCCCGATGCAAACATCAAACGTGGTATCATCGACAAAACCATGGTCTACTTCGGCAAATCCCCCGATAACCTGGACATCCTGATCCCTATTCCCGACGATATCGAGCTGCTACGCGACCAAATCTTTACCACCTCCGGCGCTCTCAGCCCCCAGACGCCGGGCAACGACCAGGAACGGATGAAAGCGGAGGCTGCCAAGCTGATCGTGTATAACGCCAGCAGCGCCTCGGACCTGGCAAACCGCACCGCCGATTACTTACGCCAGCAAGGAGCCAATGTGACCCAGGTGGCCAAAGCCAGCCAGAACTATGGCTCTACGAAGGTGGTAGACCATACCGGCAACCCTTATTTGCTCAAATATCTGGTCAACCTGATGAAGATTGCCCCTGGGAATATCAGTATCCAATATGATCCTGGTAGTGCGTTGGGTGTCGAAGTCTTCCTAGGCGATGACTGGGCCAGGAACAACTCTTTGCCTTAAAACCTGGATTTGGAGGAAATATGTGCGGACGCTTTACCTTAACCGCTGATCCCGACGAACTACGTCAGGCCTTCTCCTGGCTGAACATTCCAGATGGGCTGACTCCTCGATACAATGTCGCTCCCAGCCAGCCTGTCGCCGTCGTTCCTAATGACGGCAAGAACCAGCTTGATTTCTACACCTGGGGCCTGATCCCTTCCTGGGCGAAAGACCCCAGCATCGGCGACCGGATGATCAATGCCCGCGCCGAAACCCTGGCGGAAAAACCTTCTTTCCGCTCTGCCTTTCGCCGCCGGCGCTGCTTGATCCCCGCGGACGGGTTTTATGAGTGGCGACAAGTGCCCGGCAGCAAGACAAAAACCCCTATGTACATCCAGTTGAAATCCGGCAACCCTTTCGCCTTCGCCGGCTTGTGGGAAAGGTGGGATTCCAAGGATGGGTCCACTATCCTTTCCTGCACCATCATTACCACCCAACCCAACGAGCTAATGGAGCCTATCCATAATCGTATGCCGGTAATTTTGCCGGAGGAAGCCTACAAACTCTGGCTGGATCCTGGCGAGCCCGACCAACGCCAGTTGGCCGCCCTGCTCAAGTCGTACCCAGCTTCCGAGATGGCTGCCTACCCGGTCTCCACCCTGGTGAACAGTCCGGCCAACGACCGGGCAGAGTGCGTCGCGCCCCTCGCTTGAAGTATGCTGCCCATCACCGCCCACACGCTTCGCTTCGCCCCTTGGGGAGAGTCCGTTTGCCGCGTCCTGGCCGCCGCCATCCAGGCGGTAGAGCCTGGCGCTGCGGTGAAACGCCACCTGGAGCGGTCTGGCAGCCAGCTCATATTGGACGGCCGCTCCTACGACCTGGAACACTTTTCACGCATCTTCCTGGTAGGAGCGGGCAAAGCCGGCGCGCCGATGACGCAGGCCGCTGCCAGCCTGCTTGGAGACCGCCTGACTGGTGGGGTTGTGGTAGTCAAGGAAGGGTATGCCGGTGGAGGGCTGACCGCTTTACCGCCCTCTGTGCTGCTCCTGGAGGGAGGCCACCCGCTGCCGGACGAGCGCGGCGTTCAAGCCGCCGCCCGCATCTTCGCATTGCTTGCGGATACTCACCCGGATGACCTGGTGATCTGCCTGATTTCGGGAGGCGGCTCCGCTTTGCTGGTATCCCCAGCGTCCGGCTTGAGCCTCACCGACTTGATGCAGCTCACCTCCACTTTGTTAGCTTGCGGAGCCAGCATAAACGAGATTAATACCCTACGCAAGCACCTGGAACAGCTTAAAGGGGGCGGAGTCGCCCGCCTGGCAGCCCCTGCCCATCTGGCGACTTTGATTCTCTCCGATGTGATCGGAGATCCGCTGGATGTCATCGCCTCGGGGCCTACCGTTCCGGACCCAACCACCTTCGAAGACGCCTGGCAGGTGCTGGGACGCTACAGCCTGCTGGAAAAAGCGCCCCCGGCTGTCGTCCAGCGACTTGAGAACGGCCGCAGCGGCGCTCTTCCTGAGACCCCAAAGCCCGGCGATCCAATCTTTGAACATGTGCAGAACGTGGTGATCGGCAGCAACCTGCTGGCCGCGCAGGCGGCCTTGCAGCAAGCGACTCTGGAAGGTTTCCACTCCCAGTTGCTCACTACCAGCCTGCAAGGCGAGGCTCGCCAGGCTGGCCGTTTACTGGCTGCCATCGCCCGCCAGGCCGCCGAAACGGGCCAGCCCCTTCCCCATCCTGCCTGCCTGATTGCGGGCGGGGAAACCACTGTCACCGTGACCGGCGGCGGGTTGGGGGGCCGCAACCAGGAGCTGGCCTTAAGCGCCGTCCAGGATCTGGCAGGCCTGCCAGGGGTCGCCCTGGTCACCCTGGCGACCGACGGCGGGGATGGGCCGACCGACGCGGCCGGAGCAATCGTCACCGGTGACACCTTACAGCAAGCGCGCCAGGCAGGCTTGTCGCCCGACCTGTTCCTGGCCAACAACGATGCCTACCACTTCTTCGAGCCGCTGGGAGACCTGATCAAGACCGGCCCCACCCAAACCAATGTGAATGACCTGGCTTTTATCTTTACATTCTAATCCAAGCGAAGGATCTATGCCGCACACTCATACCCGCACCTTCCGCATCCGCAACTACGAATGTGACGCCTACAGCCATCTGAACAGCGCCAATTACCTGCGCTTCATGCAGGAAACTGCCTTCGATGCCTCTGCCGCGGCTGGCTACGACCGGCTGCGCTATGATGAGATGCAGCGCTACTGGCTGATTCGTGAATCGGGCATCGAGTTTTTAAACCCGCTCCATTATAACGACCATGTGGCGATCAAAACCTGGATTGCCGACTTCCGCCGCGCCAGCTCGCGGCGAGCCTACGAGTTCAGCTTGCAAGAGACAGGCGAGCTCGCCGCCCGCGCGTACACCGACTGGGTCTTCCTGGATACGCAGGATAACCACCCGGTCAGCATCCCAGAAAGCCTGGGCCTGGATTTCTATCCGGAGGGGGTGCCGGCCTCTTTCCCGCCTCGCCAGCCTTTCCCGAAAATTCCCCCGCCCCCGCAAGGCGTCTTTAAGATCCGCCGTCAGGTGATTTGGAGCGATCTGGACCCCATGTACCATGTCAATAACGCCGTCTACCTGAATTACGTAACCGATTGCGGCATGCAGGCCATCGCCTCTTTTGGCTGGCCCTGGCAGCGGATGAAGGACGAGGGTTTTGGCATCTTCATGCGCCGCCTGCAGATCCAGTATTTGCAGCCTGCCCTGATAGATGACGAGTTGGAAATCGCCACCTGGGCTTCTGCCGTGAAGCGCGCCACTTCCGAGCGCTATTACACCATCCACCGCCTACAGGATGGCGCTCTGCTCTCTCAGACCTATACCCTGGGCGTTTGGGTAGACTTGAAGACCGGCCAACCTACGCGCATCCCGCAGCCTATGCTGGATGATTTTGCGCCGAATATAGTCGATTAAAAATCGTCCGATAAATAATCGGTCGATTAATAATCGTCGATTTTCAATCGCTGGGGTGGGTTTTATTAACGCCAGGCTGCCTCGTCGATCGACAGCCGCTTGAGCAGCGGCTCCCACCAGCCGGGGCTCTCCCGGTACCAGCTTACCGTCTCCCGAAAACCTTGCTCAAATTCTACCTGTGGCTGCCAACCCAGCTCGCGGCGGATCTTAGCCGTATCCAGGAGGTAGCGCCGGTCATGCCCCGGCCGGTCCTCGACGTAACTTTTGTACGATGCATCCAACCCAAACTCTCTAAGCAGAAGGTCAGCCATCGTCTCGATATCGACCTCCACCCCGCTGCCTACATTGTAAGTCTCACCCACCTTGCCCTTCGTCAGGATCAGCTCAATGGCCCGGCAGTGGTCCAGTACGTGCAGCCACTCTCTCCGGTTGCGGCTGCTGCGGTAAAGCGGCATCTTCTGGCCTTTCACCAGGCGCAAGGTAAAATATGGGATCATCTTTTCAGGGAATTGGAATGGCCCGTAGTTGTTCGAGCAGTTCGAGATCGTCACCGGCAAGCCGAAAGTCTCATAGTAAGCCCGCACTGCCATATCAGCCGCCGCTTTCGAGGCGTTATAAGGGGTGCGCGGGCGGTAAGGAGAGTTTTCAGAAAAGCGCTCGTCAGAATCCAGGGCCAGGTCGCCATACACCTCACAGGTCGAGATGTGGTGGAAGCGAGGCAGCCTGGCGTCCAGAGCCGCCTGTAAGAGCTGCTGGGTGCCCAGAACATTGGTCTGGAAGAACAGCTCGGGATGCACCACCGCCCGGCTATTGTGCGACTCGGCGGCGAAGTTCACCACCCAGTCGGGCCTGCGCTGCTCGAACAAGTGCCGCGCAAGCTGGTAGTTGGCGATGTCGCCGCGCACGAAGGTATAACGAGAGGCGTATTTTTCCACCACGTCAGCCAGGTTTTCCAGGTTCCCGGCGTAAGTCAGTAGATCGTAGTTGATTACCCGGTCGTCTGGGTGCTGGCTCAGCCAATACCGGATGAAGTTCGAGCCGATGAAACCTGCCCCACCTGTTACAAATATCGTCGCCATAAGAGCTCCATTTTTTTGTAATTTTATTCTATTCCAATCCAGCCGGAAAATCCCACCTAATTCACCGGTTTGTAGTCTGTGATGAGCTGGCAGCCGCGCTCGAAGATATCCGCCGGAAAAGGGCAAGGTTTGCGCGTCTGGGCATCCAGGTGCACAGCGGTGATGACGGTCGTCGCGGCGACCTCGCCCGTCTCGTCATTGGTCATCTCGTGATAGAAGCGGATCACCCGCTCGCGCATCTCCAGCACATCGGAACGAATGGTGATCAGGTCGCCGGCGAGCAGCTCACGCCGGTAGGTGGTCTCCTGGCGCACCGCCGCCACGACACGCTGCTCTTCCCGCATATAGGAAGGACTGACGCCAATCGCCAGGAACATTTGCCAGGTCGCCTCGTCAAATTTCCCCACGTACCACATCACGTTCATGTGTCCCATGTGGTCGCATTGGTGAGGATAGATCGCGCCTTTATAAGTGATAAACAAATCTGCCATCAATTCACCTTCCGTGACCCATTTTGCTAAAGTAAATGGAAGTAACTTATACCTGCTTCAACCGCATTAGCCAGACCGTTTTCGGAGCGAATAATCTCACCCAGCCCGGCGATCTCTACAGCCTGGACCGACTCGTTATCTTCGCGGAAAATAAACCGGGCTTCAATCCGCCTCCCCGCCAGGATGAGCGGCAGCCAGTCAGCGTCATCCTGCCACATCTGCTCGAAAGGCAAATTCTGAACGTTAAACCAGGACGGTGCCATCTCGTCGCTCTCCACAGGGTCGCCTGTCCAGGACTGAGCCAGGAACACGTGCACCCTCTGGCTCCATTCGGGCCTGGCCGGGAAAAGGAAGGACAGACAGCCGGCATATTCAAGATGGTCTTCGCTTACCACGACCCCGCTTTCTTCTTCCATCTCCCGCCGGGCGGCTGCCGCGAAACTTTCTCCTGGCTTCACCTTTCCACCAAAGCCGGCGTATTTTCCCCGGCCAAAACCGGCTTTCTTGTAGCCCAACAACACCTGACAGGCGGACTTTCCCTTGACCAAGAAGCAAAGCGTTGCCTCGCGCAGAGGCGCTCCAGCGCCAATATTTACTTCCATTTTTTCCAGCCCTTGACATCCAAGTTTATCATGATAAAATCAATTTTATAGTTATAATATTAATTTCTGGAGCATAAACATGGACGAGACACCCAATTTTGACGAGCTGCTCACTTTCTTCAAGACCTTAGCGGATGCCAACCGGCTGAAGATCGTCGGGCTGCTTGCCCAGGAGCCAATGAGCGGCGAGCGGCTGGCTGAGCTGCTCAACCTGCACCCCTCCACCGTCTCACATCACCTGGCCCGCCTGAGCAAGGCTGGCCTGGTCAGCGCGCGGGCGGAAGGCTACTACAGCATCTTCCGCCTGGAGACGAAGAACCTGGAAAGCATGGCCCAGCGCATGCTAGCCAAGGAAGCTCTGCCAATCGCTTCCCTCGAGTTCAGCCAGGATGCCTACGACCGCAAAGTGTTGCACAATTATATACTGCCAGATGGAAGTGTGAAAGCCTTTCCGACCCAACAGAAGAAATTTGAAGCCATTCTGCGCTATGTGGTCCAGGCCTTCGAGCCAGGCGTACACTATACGGAGAAACAGGTCAACGATATCCTGTCTCGATTTAATGAAGATACCGCCTACCTGCGCCGCAGCCTGGTTGAATTTGGCTTGATGCAGCGCCAGGGCGGCGGCGGCGAATACTGGCGCATTTAAACTATGGTTTTCCCCGCCAGGCCAGTAGGGTGCTCCCATCCGAAAAGCCGGTGGGGATAAACGCCCCCAGGGTAAAGACTAACAAATTATCCAGGAAGAAAAAAGCCCCCACCCACATCCACACACTGCCCTGGGCCATTAATACCAGAAAAACCAAGGCTGCCAGACCGGTCATGAAGAAGCTGCCTTCCGGGCCTCCCAACGCCCTGCGGATATGCACCTTGGCGGGCATCTCGGGCTCATTTTGCGGGTATATCGAGGTGCCCAGCACGCCCCAAAAGCGCACACCTACCATCGGGTGACCGGTCCGGCGCGCGGCCCAGGCGTGCCCTAACTGGTGCCCCAGCTCGGAAACCCAATGGAGCAAGGCGGCAGCCAGCCCGCCCAAGATCGCCTCGCCGGGAGTCAGCTCCAGCAAGAAGACCCCAATTCCAGCCAACACCACCCATAAACCAGCCAACCCGATCCACGCCGAAGGCATGGCCCACAGCTCCAGGCCGGCTATTTTACCGAGCCGTAGTTCTCTTGTCATAACCGCCTCCCATGACGCCAAGAATTGAAGGTATTTTAATCGATTTCCACCCTGCCGGGGATTTATGGATGAATCACCAGCGGAAGATATGCCTGGGGCGGGCCAACCACGATTGGGAACTGGTATTCATACGCCCCAATGTCGTACCCGGCTCCCGAAGGCCGGGAGTGATTTTCCAGGTCAGCAAAGATCCCCAGATCGCTGCGCCCTGCGTCGATCGCCGGGCTGGTTAGGAGCAGGTGGTAATCATTTCCAACCGGACTGCTGAACAACTGCGCCGGGGTAGCCACGAACGAGTGCGTATCGTAGCCCAGCGCCTTCCATTGGGAAAGCGTCAAGATCGAATTTCCATCATTTGTGCTGAATCGGTCAACTACAATATTGTAATCACTCTGAAATCCACTTACCGTACCGGCTGCCAGGTTGATCGAGCCACGGAAAGAATGGGAATTGTACAAAATGTTGTTGAAGATCTTATTGTTCACACAGCCAGCGCCGCCGATCGTGATTGCCCAGCGACCGTTGCTGGGCATGACGATGGTATTAAACAGGAACTGGTTGTTTTGCGAACAAATTGCCCCATCAGTATTGTAAATAGCGATACCACTGGCATGGTTGTTGTATAGCAAGTTGTTGCGGACAATCGTCTTTTCCACCCCATCCATATTGATCCCAGCCCCACCCGAGGTCCCATTCTCATAAATAATATTGTTTTCGACCAGCCCGTTCGACTCAATCCCATCACCGCCCATGCTAAGATCGCCATTCATGTGCACGCCGCAGCCTGCATTGTTGTGCAATTGATTGCCGCGCACCGTGAACCGGTCGCTGCTGTTGCTCACGTAGATGCCGTGCTCGCCGTTCGCGTAGCTTTCGTTATTCTCAATCCATAGATCATCGGCAAAAGCGGCGAAAATGCCCGTCTTCTTTGCGCTTACCCCGTTGTTATGCACTTTGTTGCCGCGCACCGTGATATGGTCCGAGCCGCGTATGTCGATCCCATAATATGGCGCGCTGGTCACTTCAAAGCCTTCGATGATCCAATAGGCCACAACGCCAGTCCCATTCCAGGTTTCAACTTCGATGTCGCTGGTGTGTTTGTTATTGGTTCCCGGCTGGTTGACTAACACGCTTGCGCCCGGGGCGGCCTTAAGCGTGATCCAGGCGCTTGACATGCCGGAGCGCTCGATGCGCAGGCCCCGGTAAGTCCCGCTCTGCACCAGAATCGTGTCGCCTGGCTGCACCTGGTCGGCGGCGTGCTGCAGGGTAGCCCAGGGCGCGCCAAGGCTGCCGTTGTTTATGTCTTTCCCATCTGTCGCAACATAATACGTGGCGCCCGCTGGCGTTAACCTATCTGATCGTAAAATTGCCAGATTGGATATACTGATCCCACCATCTCGATCAAAAGGAAGAGCCGCGCAGGTAAAAGACCAAAATAATGCTATCAAGACCAGCCAAGGAAACGATTGCAGTTTCACAGCGATTGATCCTCCATATATAATTATTATCACGATTTACGGATACCGGTCTTAACAAAAGAGCAAATTGAGCGCCAAGTTCGCCGCTTGTGGTGAATCTTCGTAATATAATTTTCCAACCGCTTCTCAAAGACGGATTCTTACTATATCATTATGACGAACATACCTCTATAGGCTTTTAGCGCTACTTGATAGGGGAATAAGTTCCTCCCATGACGCTTTCTAAGAAATTGCTGCAACTAACTGGCTGGCGAGCTGCAATCCTGTGGGGCGCTGTTGCCACTCTGGCATTACGAGTGGTCCTCGGCCTGATCATGGGCATAACCTGGCTTATATTGAGACCCTATCTCCTTCCCAACAACCAGAGTGCGGAATACATGGGGCTGAATTTTTACACTTCCCCATTGGCGCAGGCCTCTCTGGGAGTGTGGCTGCGTTGGGATGCTATTCATCACCTCAACCTGGCGCGCCAGGGCTATCTCCATCTTTCCGAGGCGGAAAGCGTCTTCTACCCGTTATATGCAGGCCTGACGCGCCTGACGACCTCCGTAACTGGAGGCGATTACACGCTTGCAGGCTTGCTGGTCACCACCATGGCAGCCTGGGGCGCTTTCGCTTGCCTGTTTTGGGTTGCTGAGAATGCTTATGGTCCTGAGACTGCCCGCTGGTCGGTAGGCGTCCTGGCGATCTATCCCACCGCTTTCTTCTTAATTGCGCCGTTCACTGAAGCACTATTCTTAGCCCTTACGCTGGGAGCGTTCATTGCCGCATACAAACAACGCTGGTGGCTGGCGGGTATTCTAGGCGCGCTTGCCAGCCTGACTAGAGGTCCGGGCATGCTGACTTCCGCTGCCCTGGCATGGATCGCCTGGGAGCAATGGCGCTCACAAAATTCCAGAACTGTCTGGAAAACTCTCTCTATTTTAGCCGGGCTGGCCCTCCCTATTCTGGGAGGGATAGCATTCTTATCCTGGCGCGCTTGGGTAGGTTTTCCCCCTATTGGGGAGGTCACCCGTCATTTTTCAGGCTTGATCCTGATAGATCCCGTCAGAGGGTTTACCTCTGCTCTCATCCAATGGGTTAGGATTCACGACCTTCAAACCACATTGGACTTCTTCAGCGCGCTGTTCTTCATTACTATGACAGCCATCCTGGTCACGAAACGCCGCTGGCGAAAACCTGAATGGCTGATCTACGTCGGGCTAAATCTGCTGCTCTTCTTAAGTAAGGAAAGCTTCACCGCATCCTCTCTCCAGTCTACAGCACGCTATGTCCTGGCGCTCTTCCCTATCTATATTGTGCTTGGCGACTGGATCAGCCGCAGTAGACAGTCGACTCGCTTCATTTACTTCACACTCAGCAGCACTGCCTTGCTATTGCTCAGCACGCTCTACGTCCTATGGGTATTCATCGGCTAAACCAAAGAAGTTCGATTGAGCGTATTTTGTTCGATTACTTCCTCTTCCCTAAGCGACCGGTCCCCCATTGCCGTTCACGAAATCAGAATAGGTCGTTCCTTCCGGGATCTGGCGCACGTCAAAGGGAGTGGTTTGATAGACGTAGTAGTTCAGCCAGTTCGAATACAGCAGGCTGGCGTGCGAGCGCCATTTCACCAGCGGCGGTTGGGTCGGGTCATCATTTGGGAAATAGTTGCACGGCGGCGCGATCGGCAAGCCCTTCTGTACATCCCGGTCGTACTCGCCTTTCAAGGTACCCGGGTCGTACTCCGAGTGTCCAGTGACGAATACCTGCCGCCGGTCCTGGGAGGCGACGATATAGATGCCTGCCTCCTCCGATTCGGCCAGGATGGTCAGGTCCGGCACCTGTTCCAGGTCCTTGCGCCGGATCTCGGTGTGGCGTGAGTGCGGCGCGTAGAACACGTCATCGTAACCTTGCAAGAGCTTCTCGTGCTGGCTCAGGACATTGTGTGGATATACACCGAACATCTTCTCGGACAAAGGGTATTTTTCGACTCCATAGCGATGGTAAAGCCCTGCTTGCGCCGCCCAGCAGATGTGGAAGGTCGAAAAGACATGCGTTTCTTTCCACTCCAGGATTTCCACCAGCTCGCTCCAGTAATCTACCTCTTCAAACTGCATATGCTCAACCGGCGCGCCGGTGATGATCAACCCGTCGTATTTCTCGTCCTGGACCTGGTCGAACTCAAGGTAATGAGCCAGCAGATGCTCCGGCGGGGTATTTTTCGATTCGTGGTTCTTGGTCTTCAGCAGCGTGATCTCTACTTGCAAGGCCGTGTTGCCCAGCAAGCGCAGGAGCTGAGTCTCGGTAGTGATTTTGGTCGGCATCAGGTTCAGAATTGCCAGCTTCAAGGGGCGGATATCCTGGTGACGTGCGCGCCCTTCTCCCATCACAAATATATTCTCACTCTCTAAAACGCGTTTCGCCGGCAGGGTCTCCGGGATAATTACAGGCATAACAACCTCCTTGTTACAATTTTATAAAACCCGAAAAGTATAGAAACCTTCAGGGCCTGAGTTTTACGCCAGCGCCTGGTCCAGGTCCCACAGGATATCCTCGATATCCTCCACGCCGATGCTCAGACGGATGAAATCGGGGGAAACACCTGCGCTGATTTGTTCTTCCTCGTTGAGCTGGCTGTGGGTGGTGCTGCCTGGGTGGATTGCAAGGCTCTTGGCATCGCCGACATTGGCAAGATGGCTGAAGAGCTTCAGATTTTCAATGAACTTGCGCCCTGCCTGTGCGCCGCCCCGGATGCCAAAGCCCAGGATGGCTCCCGCGCCCCTGGGCAGGTATTTCTTGGCGGCCTGGTAGTCTGGATGGCTCTTCAAACCGGGGTAAGTAACCCAGCTCACCTTCGGGTGTGCCTCCAAACACTCGGCGACTTTCTGGGCGTTTTGGACGTGGCGCTCCATGCGCAGGCTGAGGGTTTCCAGCCCTTGCAGGAACAGCCAGGAGTTGATCGGAGCCTGGCACGCGCCGATGTCACGTAAGATTTGCACCCGCGCTTTGAGGATAAAGGCAGGCGCGCCCACGCTGGCATATACCAGGCCATGGTAGCTGGGGTCCGGCTCGGTAAAGTTGGGGAACCGCCCGCTATCAGCCCAATCGAAATTGCCTCCATCGACGATGACCCCACCGATGGAGGTGCCGTGCCCGCCGATGAACTTGGTTGTGGAGTGGACGACAATATTCGCCCCCCATTCGAATGGCCGGTTCAAGTAAGGGGTCGCGAAAGTGGCGTCGATCATCAGCGGGATGCGATACTCGGCGGCGATCTTGGCTACCTCTTCAAATGGGAAAACGTTGATGCGCGGGTTCCCCAGCGTCTCGCCGTACAAGATCTTGGTATTCGGACGGATCGCGCGGCGGAAGTTTTCCGAGTCCTTGGGATCTACAAACGTCACCTCGATCCCCAGGCGGGGGAAGGTGTAGTTGAACTGGTTGAACGTGCCGCCGTAGAGGGTGGAGGCCGAGACGATATGATCGCCCATCCCGCACAGCGCCAGGATTGCCATGGTTTGGGCAGCGTGGCCAGAGCTGGCCGCCAGCGCCCCGACACCGCCTTCCAGGCTGGCAATGCGCTGCTCGAAAACGTCACTGGTGGGGTTCATAATGCGTGTATAGATATTTCCAGGCTCTTGCAATGCAAAAAGCCGGGCCGCGTGGTCGGTATCCTTGAATTGGTACGAGGTGGTCTGGTAGATAGGCACTGCCCGCGCTCCGGTGACCGGATCGGGCTGCTGCCCGGCGTGAAGCTGCCGGGTTGTGAAACCGAACTCGTGTGGTGCTGAACTGGGCGTCATTTCAAATCTCTCCTTTAGGAGCAATCCTATTCCGGATATTGCTCATTCTTGCTAAAGAAATAAAAAGCGGCAGACAGCCGGTACGCAAACTCCTCTGGAATTTGCGGGAAGGCTGTCCGCCGCCTGGAGTGATCGCCTTAAGGCGTCACACAATCAACATGAGTTCAAACTCCTGCTCAGGCGGTGGGACAAACCTCCCGCCCAGGGCATGGCCATAAAGTGCAGGTTCATATTCTCTAAAACCTCTTGATTAGCGGGTTAATTTCCAGACATTCGAAATCTGGTCGAATTTTCCGCCAATCAATAATTCCGCCAATTTTATGGATAAACCCCGGATTTGTCAAGGAGCAATCGCGATTATAATATTTGGGCTTTCCCGATTCTCCTGGCTTATCGAGCCTCTGTTTGGGTATATTCTATGATTAAGGAAAAAGCATGAGTGAAGACCTCAGCTACCACATGACTCCTGAAGAATTCCGCCGCTACGGCCGCATGGTCGTGGACTGGATCGCCGATTACTACGAGCAGATCGAGAGCTACCCGGTAATGTCGCAGGTGCAGCCGGGCGATATCCGCCGCGCGCTGCCCGCTGTGCCGCCCCAGCAGGGCGAAGCTTTCGAAGACATTCTCCAGGATGTCAATAAGATCATTCTGCCGGGCGTTACCCACTGGCAGTCGCCTAACTTTTTCGCCTATTTCCCTGCCAACGCCTCCGGCCCCTCCATCTTGGGCGACCTGCTCTCTTCAGGGCTGGGCGTGCAAGGGATGTTGTGGGTCACCAGCCCGGCCTGCACCGAGCTGGAAACCACTGTATTAGACTGGCTGGTCGACATGCTGGGCCTGCCCGCGCGCTTTAAATCCAGCGGCGCCGGCGGAGGCGTGATCCAGGATACCGCCTCCACTGCCGCCCTGACCGCCATGCTGGCCGCCCGAGAGCGCGCCACCAGCTACCTCAGCAATGAGCACGGCTGCGATGGACGCCTGGTCGCCTACGCTTCCACTCAGACGCACTCCTCGGTGGAGAAAGCCGCCATGATTGCCGGCATCGGACGCCAGTGCCTGCGCCAGATCGAGGTGGACGAAAGCTTCGCTATGCGCCCGGAAGCCCTCGCCCGCCAGGTGCTGGCCGACCGCCAGGCTGGCCTGGTCCCTTTCTTTGTCGAAGCGACAGTCGGAACCACATCCTCCAACGGCATGGATCCGCTTCCCGAGATCGGGCGCATCTGCCAGGAGAACGGTCTATGGATGCACGTGGACGGCGCGATGGCCGGCACCGCCACCCTGTGCCCCGAATTCCGCCATCTGATCGACGGGCTGGAGCTGGCCGACAGCTATTGCTTTAACCCGCATAAGTGGATGTTCACCAACTTCGACTGCGACTGCTTCTTCATCGCCGACCGCGCCGCGCTCATTAAAACCCTCAGCATCTTACCCGAATACCTGCGCAACCAGGCCACCCTGGCGGGCTCGGTCTTTGATTACCGCGACTGGCACATCCAGCTCGGCCGGCGTTTCCGCTCCTTGAAGCTGTGGTTTGTCATCCGCTATTATGGCATCGAAGGCTTGCAAGTGCACGTACGCAGCCACGTCGCGCTGGCTCAGGAATTCGCCAATTGGGTGAAAGCTTCTCACCGCTTCGAGCTGGCTGCTCCTGCCCCGCTCAACCTGGTTTGCTTCCGCCACCTGGGCGGGGATGAGATCAACCAGCAGCTGATGGACCGTCTCAACAAAAGCGGCAAGCTCTACTTGACCCACACCAAGCTCAACGGCAAAATGACCTTGCGCCTGTGTGTCGGTCAGACCAATACCGAGCGGCGCCATGTCGAAGCCGCCTGGCAGTTGATCCAGCAGACCGCCTCTGAGTTTGAAAATTAGTCCTGGTTTTCAAAAGTGTAAGCCCCTGACAAGCCAAAACAGTGGTATCTTTTCTCTGCACCGAGGGGCAGAGTTCGCGTACATCGCGTTCAAATCACCCTTCTCGAAGGCGATTGGGCATTCATGCGGATTCGTAGCGTAATCGTTCTGAACATGAGTAATGCCATTCTAATAAACTTCTCCATGCAAAAGAGTGCATTGCTGCGATGACTGATTCCATACCTCCGCCCAAAGCTCACATCCTGATTGCGGACGACACGCTGCATAACCTGCGCTTGCTTTCCTCTATTCTCTCTTCGGACGGCTATTCGGTGGACGAAGCAAACGATGGTGCTTCTGCTTTGGCCTGCGTCGAGCAGAAAATCCCTGACATAATCATGCTCGACGTGCGCATGCCTGGCATGGACGGTTTCGAAGTATGTAAGCAGCTTAAAGCCAATGAAGCCACCCGCCAGATCCCTATTATTTTCGTCAGCGCCCTGGATGAACAAACCGATAAAGTTCAGGGCTTTGCCGCGGGTGGGGTCGATTACATCACCAAGCCCTTCCAGGTAAAAGAAGTCCTGGCCCGCCTGGAGACTCATCTCACCCTGCGCAACCTGCAGAGGCAGCTCGAAGCGCAGAATTCGCAGCTTCAGCAGGAGATCAATGAGCGCAAGCGCTTTGAGAAGGCTTTGCAGAAAGCCAATGAGGAGCTCGAGCGCCGCGTCCAGGAACGCACCGCCGACCTGGTGGTAGCCAACCAGGCCTTGCAAGGCGAGCTGGTAGAGCGCAAGCGCACCGAGCAGGCCTTGCTAGACAGCCAGCGCTTCAACCAAAGCGTCATCGCCGCCACCCCAGGAATTGTCTACGTCTTCGACCTGGAAAAACGCAACCTGGCCTATGTAAACCGTAACATCGGCGAGATGCTCGGCTATACTCCACGCGAGATCAACGACATGGAAGACCGGCTCTTGCCGAACCTGCTCCATCCAGAAGACGCCCACCCATTCACCGGCATTGTCCGCCGCTGGAAAGATGCCAGCGACCAAGACGTGATGATCTATGAATATCGCATGCTCGCCCGCAACGGCGTCTGGCGCTGGTACCAGGGCAGGGAAACGGTCTTCCGGCGTGGTGAAAACGGGGTGGTGAAGGAGGTCATCGGCACCGCCAACGATATCACCGAGCGCAAGCAAGCGGAAGCCGAGCGCGAGCATTTGCTGGCCCAGTTGCGCGAGCAAGCCCAACAGGTACGTGAAATCATCAAGACAGTACCGGAAGGCGTGCTCCTGCTGGACGCCAAGGGACGCGTCATAATGGCTAACCCCATGGCCGAGAGCCACCTGCGCCTGCTTTCGGGTATTCAGGCCGGCGAAGCCCTGACTCAGGTGGCAGGTCGCCCAATGAACGAGCTTTTGACTTCGCCTCACAAGGGGCTATGGCACGAAGTCCACCAGGACCTGCGTATCTTTGAGGTTGCCTCGCGCCCCTTGCTCAACGGCCCCGAGCCGCAGCGCT
>Ga0209048_10003004_pt1 | contig 16544 bp, 15 predicted proteins | sample FrelakmetCRP12CR_FD_187146 | JGI IMG/M metagenome (GOLD analysis project Ga0209048, IMG submission 187146) | Freshwater lake sediment microbial communities from the University of Notre Dame, USA, for methane emissions studies - CRP12 CR (SPAdes)... | ecosystem: Environmental > Aquatic >... | reverse complement strand
ATGGTCGCGAAGAGCTCCGGCTCGCGGGTGAGCCGCTCCCACTGGTCGGGGAACCGCTGGAACGCAGCCATCCCGCCACTGATGGCATTGCGGGTCGTCTCGTTGCCGGCCACCAGCAGGACGACCAGGAACATGGTCAGCTCATCGTGGGTCAGCTCGTCGCTCGACTCGAGGACGCCGTCCTCGTCCGCGCCGACCAGGATCTTGATGACGTCGTCGGGGGTGTCCCGTCCCTGGCGGCGGGCGGCCCGCCGGTCCTCGACCATGGTCGTCACGTAGGTCACGTACTCGTTGAACGCATCCCCGGCGTCGATCGCCATCGGGTCGGCTGGGTCGTCGCGACCTTCGCCGCCCATCATCCGGTCCGACCACTGGCCCAGCTTGTCCCGGTCCTCGATGGGCAGCCCCATCAGCTCGGCGATGACCACCAGCGGGACCGGCACGGCGATGTCGGCCACGAAGTCGCACGAGCCCTGGTCGGCGATGCGGTCGAGCACCTCGGTCACCACCTGGCGGACCCGGTCCTCCATGGCCCGGATCATCCGCGGGGAGAACCCCTGGTTGAGCAGGCGCCGCTGACGGATGTGGCGATCGCCGTCGAGCCCGATGAGCGAGAGGTCGATCGACATGGTGGGCCGGACGCCCTCACCCGAGCAGAACAGGTCGGCGTGGGTCGAGACGTAGGCGATGTCCTCGAGCGTGGTCAGCACCCACAGCTCCCGCTTCTCGTCCCAGGAGATCGGGCTGGTGGCCCGCAGGTGGGCGTAGCCCGGGTGCGGGTCGAGGTAGAAGGTGCGGTCGACGACATCGAGGTCGCACAGGGGACGGGCGTCGGCCGGCATCGTCTGGTTGCCTCCTGTAGCAGCGGCCGCTTCGGATGGCGGCGTCTCGCTTGCTGGTGAGGGTAGAACGTGTTCTCCTAGATGTCCAGTGGTTCGCAGGACAATTGACGGCCCGGTCGCCGCGTCCCCACCCTCCAAAGCGCGGTCACCGACGGGTCGCCGGACGCCAATTAACAAGAACACGTTCCATTTTAGGGACTTTCGGCCCTGTGATCCGCGGCTGCGATTCCGTACCTTCATCCGGGTACAGGGTGGACCCCGAGGAGGAAACATGGACGAGGCATTCCCGAAGATCATCTCGGTCGACGACCACGTGGTCGAGCCGCCTCACGTGTGGCAGACCTACTTGCCCTCGCGGTTCCGGGCCGAGGGCCCCCGGGTGATCCGCTCCGGCGTGTCCCGCATGGGGAGCATCGGCGGCGTCTACTCGTGGGACGAGGATCCCGATGCCACGCCGTGCGACTTCTGGCTGTTCGAGGACCTCCGCTATCCCATGACCCGGGTGATGGCGGCGGCCGGCCTGCCCCGTGACGAGGTCACGGTGTCCGCCGTCACCTTCGACGAGATGCGCCCCGGCTGCTACGACCCGGTCGCCCGCCTGGCTGACATGGACGTGGCCGGCATCGAGGCCTCGCTCAACTTCCCGACCTTCCCCCGGTTCGCCGGCCAGGCCTTCTCCGAGGGCCATGACAAGGAACTCGGCTTCGCCTGCATCCAGGCCTACAACGACTGGATGGTGGAGGAGTGGTGCGCCGACCCCCGCATGGTGCCGATCACTCTCATCCCGTTCTGGGACCCGGTCAAGGCCGCCGCCGAGGTCCGCCGCAACGCGGCCCGGGGAGTGCGGGCCATCACCTTCTCGGAGATCCCGGCCTACCTGGGCTGGCCGTCCATCCACGACAAGGACCGCTATTGGGACCCGATGTTCGCGGCGTGCGCCGAGACCGGCACCGTCGTCTGCATGCACATCGGCTCCGGTTCGCGGATGCCGTCGACGTCGGCCGACGCGCCGCCGGCCGTGCAGTCGACCGCCACCTTCACCAACTGCATGCTGTCGATGTGCGACTGGCTCTTCAGCGGCCTGCTCGAGCGCTACCCGACGCTGAAGATCGCCTACAGCGAGGGCCAGATCGGCTGGATCCCCTACATCCTGGAGCGGGCCGACCACGTGTGGGAGACCAACCGGGCGTGGGGCGGGGTCGCCGACCTGCTGACCGACCCGCCGTCGACCTACTTCGCGCGGCAGATCTTCGGCTGCTTCTTCAGCGACCGGTTCGGCCTGGAGAACCTGGCCGACATCGGCGACGACAACGTCATGTTCGAGTGCGACTACCCCCACGCCGACAGCACCTGGCCGGACACCCTCGATGTGGCCAAGGAGATGACCTTCGGGCTCGACCCGGTGGTCATCGAGAAGGTCATGCGGGGCAATGCCATCGAGCTCTTCGGACTGCGCGACCGCCTGCCGTCGGCGCAGTCCGTCGGCAACTGAGAGGACCGTCCCATGGGTGAGCACTACCAGCTGATCGTGCGCAACGGCACCCTGATCGACGGGTCGGGCAATCCGCGACGTCGGGCCGACGTGGCCGCACGTGACGGGCGGATCGTGGCCATCGGGCGGTTCGACGACGACACCGCCGACGTCGAGATCGACGCCACCGGCAGGATCGTAGCCCCGGGGATCATCGACCCCCACACCCACTACGACCCTCAGATCACCTGGGATCCGTATGCCACCGCGTCGTGCTTCCACGGGGTCACCACAGTGCTGGCCGGGAACTGCGGGTTCTCGGTGGCCCCGACCCGTCCCGCCGACCGGGCGTTCTTCGCAGGCCTGTTCGCCAAGGTCGAGGGCATGGTTCCGGCCGCGCTCGACGGCATCAACTGGGAGTTCGAGACCTTCCCCGAGTTCCTGGCCAGCCGGGACGGCAAGCTCGGGGTGAACCTGGCCTGCTACGTCGGCCACTGCAACCTCCGGCGCTGGGTGATGGGGCCCGAGGGGTCGGCCCGTGCGGCCACGCCGTCCGAGATCCTCGAGATGGGCGGGTTGCTGCGGGCGGCGATGGATGCCGGTGCGGCCGGCTTCTCCTCGACCCACGCCTCCACCCACAACGACGGGGACAACCACCCCGTGCCCAGCCGGTTCGCCGAGCCCGAGGAGCTGGTGGCCCTGGCCGACGAACTCGGCCGGGTCAACCGGGGCACCATCACCTACCTGCCCCGCAGCGCGGTGGGCGGCCTCGACGCGGTGGACATGGACCTGCTGATCGAGCTGGGTCGGGTGAGCCGCCTGCCCGTGATCATCCAGGGCCTCGGAGGACGCAACAAGGTGGACGCACCGGGGGCGGGGTGGGAGGTGGCTCTGGAGTTCCTGGACCGGGCCGAGGCCGCCGGCTCGGCCGTCTACTCGCTCCTCCTGGCCCGTCCCTTCGACCGGTCCTTCAACTTGGTCGACGGCACCACGCTCTACGAAGGGGTGCCGGCCTGGGACAAGGTCGTCGCCCCGTTCGTCGACGACCGCCGGGGGAAGCTGGCCGACCCGGACGTCCGCCACGTCATGCGCCACGCCGTCGAGAACCCCGTCCGTGACCCGTCCCGGGGCTCCACCCTGCCCCCGCCGCACTGGGACGTGCTCTTCGTGGGCTCCGTGGCCGACCCCGCGCTCGACGAGTTCGTCGGCCGCTCCATCGCCGATATCGCCGCCGAGCAGGGGGTGGCACCGGCTGACGCCATGCTGGACCTCGCCCTGGCCGACGACCTTGCCACTCAGTTCCGGTGGGTGACCGAGACCGAGGAGTGGATGGACGCGGTGCGCGAGGCGCAGCACCACCCGAACATGATCACCGGGACCTCCGATGGCGGGGCCCACCTGTCGCGCGACGACGGCTCGGACTACAGCACCTACTTCCTCCGGCGGTGGGTGCTCGATCTGGGCGAGTGGACCCTGGAGCGCGGCATCCGCCAGCTGACCTCGCTGCCGGCCGCCCTCCTCGGGTTCCGCGACCGGGGTCTGGTCCAGCCGGGCAACTTCGCCGACCTGATGGTGTTCGACCCCGAGGAGATCCGCCGGCCGGGCCGCAAGGAGCTGGTCCACGACCTGCCCGGCGACTCCGCCCGGTTCCAGGCCCACCCCAACGGCATCCACGCCACCATCGTCAACGGGGTGCCCATCGTGATCGACGGGAAGCTCACCGGCCACCTGCCCGGCCGGGTGGTGTCCCCCGTGTGAGGCAGCGCCGACCCTGACCCGTCCCCGACACCCTGACCGGCCGCGCCGCCCAGCCGTCACACCAGCAACCAGCAGCCAGCCCAACCAGCCAGCCGTTCAACAGACAGACGAAGGAGCACAGCATGGAATTCGGGATCTTCCTCCAGGGCTACCTGCCCGGCCAGAAGGCGCACGACAGCGATGCCGAGCACCTCGCCCTGACCCGCGAGATGGAGCTGGCCCAGGTCGCCGACCGCAACGGCTTCAAGTTCGTGTGGCTCACCGAGCACCACGGCCTGAGCGAGTACTCCCACATGTCCGCGCCGGAAGTCCATGCCGGCTACCTGGCCGCCTCCACTGAGCGCATCCACATCGGGTCCGGCATCTTCAACATCTCCCCGCGGGTCAACCACCCGGTGCGCACCGCCGAGAAGGTGGCGACACTCGACCACCTGACCAACCGGCGCTTCGAGTTCGGCACGGGCCGGGGGGCGGGCACCCACGAGATCGGCACGCTCAACATCCACGACAAGGAGTCGACCCGGGGCGACTACGACGACGTCATCTACGAGATCGTCCGCATGTGGGAGCAGAAGGACTACACGTACCACGGCACCCACTGGGACATGGACATCCCGCACAACGTGCTGCCCAAGCCCTGGGGGCAGGGCCACCCGCCGTTCTGGCTGGCCGTCGGCTCCCCGGCCACGTGGGAGAAGGCCGGTCGGCTCGGCCAGGGCGCGCTCGGCTTCACCTTCTCCTCGGTGCATGACGTGGCCCCGTGGATCGAGGCCTACAAGAAGGGCATCAGCGAGTGCACCGACCCGGTCGGCGAGTTCGTCAACGACAACGTGATGATCACCACCGCGGTCCGCTGCTCGACCGACCGGCAGGTGGCCCGGTTCCAGGCCTCCCGCGAGGGCAACGGCTACCTCCCGTCGATGGTCTCGCTGTACCACGACACCATGCCCGGCCCCGGCGGGTCACGTTGGCCCAAGCCTCCCCGTGCGCCCCGTGAGGACCAGCTCGACGGGCTGATCGACGGCGGCTACCTGCTGTGCGGTTCGCCCGCCGAGGTGTGCGAGCAGCTCAAGCCGTTCGTGGACTACGGCGCCAACCAGGTGTGCTTCGGCCTGCCCGGCGACGCCACCTCGTACGAGGAGGCGATCGAGACCATCGAGACGTTCGGCAAGCACGTGATCCCCGAGTTCGACAAGGACCCGGAGATCTCGACCGACCGCTACCGGGCCCAGGCCAAGCCGAAGTTCCCCACCTTCAACCGGGAGCCGCTCCAGATCACCACCCTCTACACCTCGGATGCTGTGGTGCCGGCACCCAAGGGATGAGGGTCTCGGGGGACGGTCACTTCCTGCCCGGTCTGACCGGCTCCCCGAGTACGCACGCCGACACCGCGGCCACCCCGACGGTCGCGACGCCGCCTGATGACACCGCGCCGCCTGACGACACCGCGCACCGGGCGAACGCCGCCGTGGTGACGGCCACCGGGGGCGGTCCGGTCGGGGACACCGGCCACACCCAGGCCCGGGCCTGGTGGCGGGGTGCCTCCCCCAGGGCGGCGGTGAGCAGGGCGGCTGCGGCCACCGGAGCGAACGGCTGGTCGTAGGAGGGGAGCTCGGGCTGGTCGGGCTGGACCACCTCGGTCACCCCCCAGTCCTCGAGCGCGACCCGCACCGCGGCGATCCCGGCCGGCGTCACCGGCGGCGGGGCGAAGGTGCCCGACACCCCGGCCAGGAGGGCCTGGGCCACGGGATGACCACCCACCCCGGATGGTTGGGAACCGGGCCCGTCCCCTCCGGCCATGGCGAAGGACAGGTGGTTCTCCGACTGCCAGGTGAGTGAGCTCTGGACGGCCGAGAACGGGGTCGGCACGACGAGGAGCACCTGGTGGTCGGGCAGACCGGGAGCGACGGTCCGGAACCAGACTGGCACCAGCACCGGCTGCGTGGTCAGCGGCACCGTCCGGGACAGATAGGCGGCGATGGGTAGGACGGCCACGGCCAGCACGGCCACGGTCACCGCATCGGTCAGTGCGCCGGCCGTCCGGCACCGGCCCCAGAGCCGGGGCAGCTCCCTCCGCACGTGGTCGGCGAAGATGGCCAGTGCGATGCCCGCGCACATCCAGGTGACCAGCAGCATCCGCACCGGTACCGCGTTCTGCAGCAGCGGCAGGTGGGCCGCCACGTCCCACGGCCGCCAGCCCGTGGGCGAGCTGCCGAGCGCCAGGACGGCGAACGGGACCCCGATCCCGGCGCACAGCCACAGGCGGCGGTCCCGGCGGAACGCCACCAGGCCGACCAGCAGGACGCCGAGCAACCCGATCCCGAAGTACCCGGTGGCCAGGTGGACTCCCTGGTAGCCGCCGATGCGGGCGAGGTAGCGGGTGAACGCCTCCGGGACCGGGGTGGGCAGGAAGAAGCCGCGGACGGTCGTCCCGCTGGCGGCCACGCCGCTGTGCGGGTAGATGGCGCCGGGCACGTGGGCCGGGCCGGCCAGGGCGAACCACACCGGGTAGGCGAGCAGCACGGCAGCGGTGACGCCGGCGGCGGCCAGGCCCGTCCACGTAGCGGCCGGCCGGCCCGCGGTCCGGGCGGCGGCACCCGACAGGAGGACGGCGGCGACGCCCAGGGCGCAGGCCATCGTGGTGATGAGGAGCACCTCGGAGCTGACGAAGAACTGGAAGGTGGCCAGGAGCCCGAGGGCGACACCGACCAGGACCGGGCGGCGGGGGCGGCGCAGCAGCAGCTCGTCCAGGCACAGCACCATCAGTGGCGGGGCGGCCACGAAGCCGACCACCAGATGGGCCTCGGCCAGGTTCGCCACCACCAGGGGGGAGAAGCCGTAGACGAGTCCCCCGGCGAATGCAGCCGGGCGCCATACCTGCCACCGGTCCAGCAGCACGTAGACGGCCAGTGCCGACGCGGCGGGCGCCAGGGTGAGGGCCACGTTCATCGACAGGACGGACCCGCCGACCCAGGTGAGCGGGGCCAGCGGGAGCCCCAGTCCGAGCTGGCTGGCCTGGTCGAGGACGTTGATCCCGTGCGGATGCCACAGCAGCGAGGTCGCGAACGGGTTGGAGCCCGTCCGCAGGGCGTGGGCTGCGAACTCGACGAACCACAGGGTGAACGAGCTGTCCCCGCACCCGCAGACCGTGGTGGACCGGGGACCCGAGGTCCACACGTGCCACCACATCCCGATGGAGAGGGCCAGGTAGGCGGCTGCGGCCAGGAGGCGGGCGCGCCACGGACGGGACCACCGCCGTTCGGGGATGTCACCGTCGTGGCCGAGGGCCCGCCCGGGTGCCAGCGGACCCGTGCCGCCCGGGGTGCCGCCCCGCCCCGCTGTCGTGCCCGATCCGCCCACGACGGCTCATCGTAGGAGTCGGACACGGGGCCACCGGGGTATTGCCGCCGGTCGGCCCCAACATCATGCGTGTCACACCCCGGTGCCAGGGTGCCGGTGTGGACGATGCGAGCTGCTACGACATCCTGGGGATCGATCCCTCGGCCGGCCCCGACGAGATCCGGGCCGCCTACCGTCGGGTCGCGTCCCGGGTCCACCCGGACGCCGGGGGGACGGACGCCCTGTTCCGCCAGGCTCGCCAGGCCTACGAGACGCTGTCCGACCCGGTGCGGCGTGCGGCCCACGACGAGGCGTTCCGTTCCGACAGCGGCCAACCGTCGAGTGACCCGGCACCCGGGTGGACCCGCGTGGACCAGCAGGCCGCGGATGCACGGCCCCCGCCGCCGGACGCCGGACCTCCCTGGCCGGGCGCCTCGACGGGCGCGCCCGTGCTGCGGTCGTCCTGGTTCGCCACCCACCCGTCGTCGGTGGTCACTCTCTCGGGCGCCCTGGCGACCTGGCTCGGGTTCGTGGCCGTGGATGGGCTCGCTGCGCTCGGCGTGCTGGCCGTCGTGCTCGGAACGGTCGGCATGGTCGGCAGCGGCCGGGCCCGCTCCGACGAGGTATCCACGTGGCAGGTCGCGCCGTCCAGCGGACCGCGGCGGTTCGGTTCCGACCTCCGGTTCGGGATCCCGATGGTGTGCCGGTTCGTGCTCGTCACCATCGTCGTCCTGGTGCTCCGCTCCGAGTTCCGGCGGGCCACCGGAGGAGGTCGACGCTGATGCCGCTCCCGGTGCAGCACCCGGCCGCGGGCGCACCGGCCGTTCGCCCCCACGGTGGCCTGGCCCGGCGCGGGCCGGCCACTCCCGACTACGCGCCGACCGACGGTCTCGGGTTCGGGCGCCTTCCCGACTCGCTGCTCCGGTTGCTGCGGATGCGGGGTCTGATCCCGTTGTCGACGTTCGCGGTGTGGGTCGACGACCCGGTGGCCAGACGACGGTCGGACGGTACCCACGACCAGCAGGTCGACGCCTGGTGGGCCACCGAGTCCCGCCTGGTGACCTGCTCCGGCCGTCGGGAGCTGGCACCGTTTCGCAAGGGCCGCCTCCGCCCGTCGGGCTCGTGGATCGTCGGCGGGACGATCCACGACCTGGTCCCCGTGGTGCCGGAGCGCTCGGCCTGGCGCTACCCGTCCGGCAGAGCCTCCGGTCCACTCGGACCCCCCGCCGTCGTGACCGACGAGCCACTCGACCTGCTGCCGGCGGCGGTCACCGGCCCCGTGGTCGGTGGTGAATCGAGGTGCTTCCTGCAGTGGCGGTCCGGGTGGGCCGAGGAGTCCGTCATCGCCCACCGGGTCGTCGCCGGCCGGGTCCGGCTGCTCCGGGGGGTCCGCACGGCGACGGGTCGGGAGGCGCTCACCGGGGCCGACTGGGTGGTGGAGACCGTGGACACCCCGGTCGTCCGGACGACGACGTGTTCGCCTTCGGTGACGCCGGCTACTACGGCTCCCTGCCCGGCCGACGGCAGCACGGCCGCTGCCCACCTGAACACACCGGCCATCGCCGCCTCCGGCTGGTAGTCCGGCCCGTCCGGGATGCCACCGCCGGTCAGGTGCGGCGGCGGGGCTCCGAGTGGTCCCAGTCGGCCAGCAGGGTCCGCAGGGCGGTGAGCAAGATGAGCGGCTGGTCGAGCATGGCGTGGTGGCCGGCCTCGGGAAGCTCGATGACCGGCGTCACCCGGCCGAGCTCCTCGTACATGAACCGTCCGATGTCACGGGTCACCAAGCCGTGTTCGGACCGCAGCAGGGCGAACCGGCACTGCACCCGGGACAGGTAGGGGAGGGCCACGCTGCGCATCCCCCCGCCGAACTGGGCGAAGACGTCCCGGTCGAACTTCCACTGGAACCCGCCGTCGGCGGGACGGATCGAGTGGTGGGCGACGTGGTCCATCACGTAGTCGAGGTAGTGGTCCTGGGCCGGGACCGTGCGGAAGTGGGCGAAGGCGTCGGCCGGGGTCGGGTAGACCCGGGGCTGCCCGAACGCCTCCTTGAGGCGGTAGGAGGCGATCTCGGGGTCGGGCTCGGTCACCGGCGAGTCGCAGACGATGGCGCCGCTGACCCGGTCGGCGTGCCGGGCGGCGGTGCCGATGGTGACGAACCCGCCCATCGAGTGCCCGACGATCACCGGCGGACCGGCGATGTCGCCGGCCTCGGCCACCGCCATCACCTCGTCGGTCCACTGCTCCAACGAGTACGACGACCGGTGGCCGCTGTCGCCGTGCCCGGACAGGTCGACGCACACCACCCGGAACTCCTCGGCGAAGGTGGCTGCCACGTGGGTCCACCAGTGGGCGTGGGCACCGCCGCCGTGGACGAAGACCAGGCCCCGGCTGCCGGGCGTCCCGAAGGTGAGGGCGTGGATGACGCACCCGGCGACGTCCACCTCGAGGTCGCCCCTGGGCACGGCCAGGGAACGGGCGAACCACGCCGGGGCGTCGGCCGGCGGCGCATAGGTCATGACCGGGGCCCCACGATGGCGCCGGTCACGTCGTGCTCGAGCGGTTCGCCGGCCAGGTAGCGGCCGAGGTTGGCGTCGAACAGCTCGGCCTGGCGCCGGAGCCGGCCGAAGCCGCCGGCTGCGTTGTGCGGAGTAACCCGGACCTTGGGGTGGGTCCAGAACGGGTGGTCGGGCGGCAGGGGCTCGGTGGTGAACACGTCGAGCAGGGCGGCCGACGGCGTGCCCCGGTCGAGGGCGGCGAGCAGGGCCTCCTCGTCGACCAGCGATCCCCGGCCGACGTTGACCAGGACGCTGCCCGGCTTCATCGAGGCCAGGAACTCCTCGTCCACCAGGCTGTGGGTCGTCGGACTGGCCGGGGCCGACAGCACCACGACGTCGGCCTCGCCCACCACGTCGCCCAGCTGGTCCGGCGTCACCATCCGGTCGGCTGGGTCCGACGCGGCGGGGGTGCGCCGGCACCCGATCACCGTGGCGCCGAGCGCCCGGGCCCGGACGGCCACTTCGCGGCCGATGTGACCCAGGCCCACCACGAGCCAGGTGGTGCCGGACACCTCCCGCCAGTCGTGGATGCGCCACTCGAACCGGTCCTGCTGGCTGCGCCACTGCTCGGCCCCCTGGAACTCGTTCAGGACGGCCCGCAGTACGAACTCGGCGATGGGCAGGCTGTTCACGTGGGCGTTGCACACCCGCACCCCGTGCGCCGCCATCAGGCGGAACGGCTCGGTGTCGTAGCCGGCGGCCGGGGACTGGAACCACCGCAGCGACGGACAGTCGACCAGGAACCGGAAGAAGGCGGCCACCGGGGCCCCCTCGCGGAACAGGTCGGACGTGCCCCAGGCGACCTCGGGCCTGGCCTCGGGCCACGGGACCACCGCACCGTCCCCGTCGATCAGCGAGCCGTCGGCCTCCATGGTGAGCCACTCGATCCCGGGGCGGTCGAGCCGGCCGCCGAACGAGTCGTGGGCGACCGAGGTGCTGAGGATGAGCATGGCCCGCTCATCTTGTCAGGGACCCACGGAGCCGTGGTCCTCGGGGCACGTACCGACCCGCGGTGGTAGAGAGGTGGACGTGATCACCACCGAACGGCACGGGCCCGTCGCCCTCGTCATCCTCGACCGCCCCGAGGCCCGCAACGCCCTCACCGGATCCATGATCGCCTCCCTGGCCGACGCCCTGACCGGGGCCGACGCCGACCCCGAGGTGGCCGTCGTGGTCCTGACCGGCCGGGACCCGGCGTTCTGCGCCGGCCTCGACCTGACCGACCTGGCCCGCACCTACGAGGACGTGGCCAAGGCCCCCGGCGGCGACCCGGACGGCGACGAACGCCCGGTGATCCGCCGTGGCCTGACTCCGGAGACCACCAAGCCCCGCATCGGCGCCGTCAACGGCCCGGCGGTGACCGGCGGGCTCGAACTGGCCCTCGGGTGTGACTTCCTGATCGCATCGGAGCGGGCGACGTTCGCCGACACCCATGCCCGGGTGGGGGTCATGCCGGCCGGGGGGATGACCATCCGCCTGCCCGAACTGGTCGGCATCAACCGGGCCCGACAGATGTCGCTCACCGGGAACTTCGTCGACGCCGCCACCGCCTGCGGGTGGGGCCTGGTCAACGAGGTCGTCCCCCACGACCGGCTGCTCCCGCGGACCCTCGAGTTGGCCGGCGCCATCGCCGAGTCCGACCCGGCGGCCATCGCCGAACTGCGCTCCATGTACGGGACGCTGGCCCACCGCGGTGACGAGCAGTCCTACCGGGACGAGGCCCGCTGGTCGCGTCGTTGGATGAAGGACCGGTTCGACCCGGCGGCGTTCCAGGCCAAGCGCGACCGGATCATCGAACGGGGCTCATCCCAGCAGTAGAGGACGACCGGCAGCAGTGGATCCGGGTCGACGTCGCCGACCGAGGGTCGGGCCTAGTGGCCATAGACGTCGCGCCGGTGTCCGAGGGTGACCACCACGACGACGAGGACGTCGTCGGCCACCGCGTAGATGATCCGGTAGTGGCCCACCCTGACCCGGTATCCCGGTCGGCCGCGCAGCGCCCGGGCCGCTGGCGGTCTCGGGTCCTGCGCCAGCAGGGCGATCGCCCCTCGGATCCGGGGGCGCATCTCCGGGTCGAGCTTGCGGAGCGAACGCGCCGCTGCAGGGCGCACCTCGATCCGGTGGGCGGTCACGTCCAGCCGAGATCGGCCTTGACGTCGTCCCAGGGGATGCTCGGCCCCTCCTCGGCCATGGCCTCGTCGTACGCCCGGACGTCTTCGGCATCCTCGGCCGCCTCGAGGAGCTCCTCGTAGCGTTCCGGACTGACCAGGACCGCCGCCGGCCGGCCATACCGCTCCAGCACCACGGCCTCGGTCTGCGCCGTCACCACGGCCTCGGCGAGCCGTTCCCGTGCCTCACTCACTGCCATCTTCGCCATGGTCCTATCGTACAACTACATCAATAAGTTGTACAACCGTTGTCGGCTACTACGCCTCGATGCCGGCACCCTTCAGCATCCGGCGCAGGTCGACCACCATCTGGGTGTCGATGTCCGGGCCCCGGGGGGCGGCGAAGGTCTCCGTCTCGGGGCCGAGGGTCACCTTGAAGCGGCCCTCGTGGACCTCGTCGACGTCCGCCACGGCCTTGAGCAGCGACAGGACGTCGTGCCACTGGATGTTGTGGCTGGTGGGGTGGGTGAAGAGCTTCTCCACCGTCTTGCGGTGGTGTGCGTCCAACTTGATGCCGTCGGTCATCCGGTGCCTCCATCGATTCGGCGTCGTGCCGGGACCCCATCGTAGGGGAGCGTGGGAAGGGGGTCGGAAGTGGGCCCCAGGGAGACCGGGCCCGCCTCCGGACGGCCCGCCGTGCGAACATGTCGACGATGACCGAAACCGCCGCCTCGGACTCCACCGCCGCCTCGAACAAGGAGCGGGTCCAGCAGTTCTGGGCCACCCTGTACGCCCGTGACTGGGACGGGATCGCCTCGTTCTTCACGGCCGACAGCCAGTACACCGACGTCCCCTCGCCGGCCGACGACATCGCCCGCGGCCCCGACCAGGTGGTGGCCCGACTGCGTCTCGGCCTGGAGAAGATCTCCGGCTACGAGCACGAGCTCCGCCTGATGGTGGCCGAGGGCGACACGGTGGTGACCGAGCACGCCGAGACCTGGCACTGGCACACCGGCGAGCAGGTCACCCTGCCCTTCGTGTCGGTCCAGGAGCTGTCCGGCGGGTCGATCATCCGGTGGTGGGACTACTGGGACCTGTCGACCCTGATGAACTCGGCCCCGGCGTGGTGGATCGAGGACATCGCCAAGGGCTACCTCTGAAGGGTCAGATCACCACGACGGACCGCAGCACCTCGCCGCGCTCCATCCGGTGGAAGGCCTCCTCGACGTCGTCGAGCCCGATGGTCTCGCTCACGAACCGGTCGAGGTCGAGCCGCCCCTGCAGGTAGAGGTCGACCAGCATGGGGAAGTCGCGGCTGGGGAGGCAGTCCCCGTACCAGGACGGCTTCAGCCGCCCACCCCTGCCGAAGAAGTCGATCATCGGCAGGTCGATCCGCATGTCGGGCGTGGGCACGCCCACCTGCACCACGGTGCCGGCCAGGTCCCGGGCGTAGAACGCCTGTTCCAGCACCTTCGGGTTCCCCACCGCCTCGATGCAGATGTCGGCCCCGTTCCCCCCGGTGAGGGCCCGGACGGCCGCCACCACGTCCTCGGCCGACGCGTCGACCCCGGCGGTGGCGCCGAACTCCCTGGCCAGGTCGAGCTTGCGCGGGTCGAGGTCGATGGCGATGATCGTCGACGCGCCGGCCAGAGCGGCCCCGGCCACGGCGGCGCAGCCCACCCCGCCGCACCCGAACACGGCCACCGAGTCGCCGGGTCCCACCTCGCCGGTCAGCATGGCCGACCCCAGTCCGGCCATCACCCCGCAGCCCAGCAGGCCGACAGCCTCGGGCCGGGCCGCCGGGTCGACCTTGGTGCACTGGCCGGCGGCCACCAGGGTCTTCTCGGCGAAGGCGCCGATCCCGAGTGCAGGGGACAGCGGGGTGCCGTCGGTGAGCGTCATCTTCCGGGTCGCGTTGTGGGTGGCGAAGCAGTACTGGGGCCGGCCCCGGCGGCACGACCGGCACTCGCCGCACACGGCGCGCCAGTTGAGGACCACGAAGTCGCCCGGTGCCACCGAGGTCACGTCGGGGCCGACCGACTCCACGATGCCGGCCGCCTCGTGGCCCAGCAGGAACGGGAACTCGTGGTTGATGCCGCCCTCCCGGTAGTGGAGGTCGGTGTGGCACACGCCGCACGCCTGGACCTCCACCACGGCCTCGCCCGGGCCCGGGTCGGGGACCACGATGGTCACCACCGAGACGGGCGCCCCCGCAGCCGTCGCCACCACGCCGCGGACTTCCGATGCCATGTGCCACTCCTGTCTGTCGTCCGGTCGGACCGGGCACAGTGTGGCACGGCGGACCAGGGGCGCGACCGTCCGACGAGGGGTCGGCCCGTTCCCCGTCACGGCCGCCCCGGACCGTGGCGCACCCTGCTGGTACCGTGGCGGGACGGGTCGGCTGGCGGGCTGCCCCAGGTCGGAGCGGGCACCGTTGCGACCATTGACGAACAGGGAGCGGAGTTCGTGGCTGAGGGAATCGGGGGCGCGGCTGCAGGCGCCGGAACGGGGGACACCCGTCGTGAGGAGCTGCTGCGGGCGGCCCTCGACGTGATCGCTGAACGGGGGTTCGCCGACACCCGGATCGCCGACGTGGCCGAACGGGCCGGGACCAGTCCGGCCCTGGTCATCTACTACTTCAAGACCAAGGACAACCTGCTGACCGAGGCCGTCCGCCTGGCCGAGGGCCTCTGGTACGCCTTCGGCAACGAGCGGATGGCCGCCGTGACCGGAGCCGTCGCCCGGCTCGACGAGATGATCACCACCAACTTCGTCCCCCCGGCCGACATCGGCTTCCCCGACCTGGGGGCGCTGTGGGTGGACCTGTGGGCACGCTCGCTCCGCCACCCCGAAGTCGCCCGGGTGCGCGAGGAGTTCGATGCCCGGTGGCGGCGGGTCATCGCTGACGTGGTGGTCGAGGGCCAGGTCACGGGCGAGTTCGCCCCCGTCGACCCGGCTGGGTTCGCCACCGCGCTGTCGGCCCTGATCGACGGGCTGTCGGTACAGGTCGCCCTGTCCGACCCGGCGGTCGACCCCGAGTCGGCCCGGCGCATCGCCATGGGCTTCGCCTCCGCCACGCTCCGGTTCACCTGGGATCCGGCCGGCCCCGTTGCCGTGCCGGTGGGTGCGTCCACCGCCTGACCCCGTCCCGCCGGCAATGGCGCGACCCGTGCCGGCCGCCGCAGGTCAGGCCGTCGTGGCCAGGATCTCGGCGATCAGCTCCACGGTGGTGTCCGGGTGCAGCAAGGCCAGGCGGCCGACCGGCTCGCCCTCCCAGGTCGTGTGCATGACGAACCCGATCTGCTCCTCGAGCAGGCGGTCGGACCAGGCCTCGTAGTCGGACTTGTCCCATCCCAGGCGCCGGAACAGCACCACGGACAGCTCGGGCCTCCGGACCAGTTCGAGGTGGGGTGAGGCCTCGATGAGGTCGGCCACCTGCTGGGTCACCCCGAGGACCGTCTCCACGGCATCGCGGTAGGCATCGGTCCCGTTGACGGCGAGCGAGAACCACAGCGGCATGCCCCGGGCCCTGCGGGTCAGGTGGTAGGCGTAGTCGCTCGGGTTCCACTCGTCGGGGTCGTCGGTGTGGAAGACCTCCAGGTAGGAGGCGTCCTGGGAGTGGACGGCCTTGGCCAGCCTGGGCTCCCGGTAGAGCAGGGCGGCGCAGTCGAACGGTGCGAACAGCCACTTGTGGGGGTCCACCACGAACGAGTCGACACGTTCGATCCCGGCGAACCGGGGGCGGGCGGACGGGGCGAACAGGGCGGCGGCCCCATAGGCGCCGTCGACGTGGAACCACAGCTTGCGCTCCTCGGCCACGTCGGCGACGCCGGCGAGGTCGTCGACGATCCCGGCATTGGTGGTGCCGCTGGTGGCCACCACGGCGATGGCGTCGTCGCCCCGGGGGTGGCTGTCCAGCGCTTCGCGCAGGGCGTGTCCGGTCAGCCGGTGGTCATCGCACGGCACCAGCAGCGCGTCGACACCGAGCACGTGGAGGGCCTTTCCCACCGAGGAGTGGGCCTCCTCGCTGATGGCCACCACCGGTCGCTCCGGGTTGAGGTCGCCCATCCGGTAGGGAGCAGTGTCCCGGGCGACCATGAGGCCCGACAGGTTGCCGGCCGATCCCCCGGCCACGAAGCAACCTCCTGCGCCCTCGGGCAGTCCGGCCAGGTCGGACAGGACCTTGAGGGCCTGGTTCTCGGCGGACACCGGTCCCGCCGCCTCGATCCACGAGGTGCCGTGCAGGGACGAGCAGGCCACCACCATGTCGAAGAGCAGGGCTGCCTTGGTCGGCGCGGCCGGGATGAAGGCGAGGAACCTCGGGCTGTCGACCGACACCACCGCGTTGGCCAGGGTCTTGTCGAAGACCTCCATGACCATGGCCGGGTCCACGCCGCCAGGGGTCATCAGCCCCTCGAGGCTGGCGGCCAGGGACTGGTGGAAGGCGCCCCCGTAGTCGAGGGGCACCGGG
>Ga0209048_10003003_pt1 | contig 16548 bp, 12 predicted proteins | sample FrelakmetCRP12CR_FD_187146 | JGI IMG/M metagenome (GOLD analysis project Ga0209048, IMG submission 187146) | Freshwater lake sediment microbial communities from the University of Notre Dame, USA, for methane emissions studies - CRP12 CR (SPAdes)... | ecosystem: Environmental > Aquatic >... | reverse complement strand
AAAAAATTGAATGGTTGACGATAAAAAAGTACCTCTCACTTACAGCTGATAACAGTCGCCAGAGATAACCCGCTCGAGCTTGCCATTATCCTTCCTGATTATGAGAGCGCCGAACTCATCGATGTCAATTGCATCCCCTTCGAAGCTGTTCTTCAGGGTCCTGATCAGCACCCGGTTTTCAAGAGTACAGGAAAGACTTTTCCATTCCCTGATGATTGTTTCGTATTCTCCACTCTCAATGAGGAGATAATGGCTCTCGAACTCCTTGAGGATGCGTGCGAGAAAGGAAGCACGGTCCACTTCATGCCCGACTTCAGCGCTGATAGATGTGATGTCTTTTTGTAACGCAGGGGAGAACTGGTTTAACGGGACATTCACATCAATACCTATGCTTAACAAGCAATAGTGAACCGCGTCTGCCTCTGCTGCGAGCTCAAGAAGGAGTCCGGCAACTTTCTTGTTGCCAATGAAAATATCGTTTGGCCATTTGATCAGGGCACCGAGATCGAATTCCTTGCGGATTGCCCGGGCAACGGCAATAGATCCTGCCATTGTTATCATGAAGATATGATCAATGGGCACCTGAGGTTTGAGAACAACGGTGATCCAGATCCCACCACTGGGTGAGACCCATGCCCTTCCCATTCTTCCTATACCACCGGTCTGTTCTTCGGCAATGATCACCATGCCATGCATCTTCCCGACATCCCCTTCCGTGCACATCTGCTTGCCCACCCAGATGGTCGAGGGGGTGTTCTCAAGATACCGGATCTTTTTGCCGATAAACTGTGTCTTAAGTTTTTTATGTATCTCGTAGGGGAGGAGCTTGCTGCTCGTTCGCGTGAGCTTATAGCCCTCTTTTTGCGATGAGAATATGTCGTAGCCCATCCCCCGCAGTTCCTGTATATGTTTCCAGACCGCCGATCGGGTAATTCCCAGTTCGTTGCTGATCGCTTCTCCGGAGATAGGGGTGTCTGCTTTTTCTAGAATTTCAAGCACTTTGAATGCAGAATCTGGCAAAAAATCACCTCCTTGAACCGCTCTGTTCTGAAGGGAGAGGGCAGGGATCTTTGCCGCACACCTGTTTGAGTATCGCAGACTGGTGTTCCATAAGGGTGGCAAGATCAAAAATTCCCGTGATATCAACAATCCCGATTGCCCCGATTGCGTTTCCTTCATGGTCTCTGATAGGACTGACCGTCACGGGAACTCCCTTGTAAGCCCCGCTTGAAGGGGTTGTTTTTATCGGAATATTTTTTGCTATTGCTTCAAGAAGGATAGGACCTGCGTAATGCCTATCAATAACCCTGCCATCTTCAACACGTATGCCCTCTTTTTCCACTGACTTCGCCGTAACGGGAAGGCGGTGAATCAATTCGTGGACTGCAAGGACTACTGGCTCAAGATCGCCTGCTTCCGCACTGCAGGACAACGAATAACGGTGCATCGGACGTTTACCTCTCTTATAACACTGGTCAATTTCTATCTAGAAGAAGATTGCGTATAAGGGAAGTACTGGTTTCAATAAAAAGTACTCAAAAAAAATCCGGTGCTGGATAATTCAATCAATTTTTTATGCTTTCATATGGTTACAAATGGCTCTTGAATGAGCTTAGCCCATTATGCGAGATAGATTTTTTTTTGAAGGGCACTTTTTCATTTGCATTTTTTCCAGCTCGTTGTTCGCACCATCGCAAACCGTTCGTAATGTAATAGTGCCACAATTCTTACATTTACGATCATTTGAGCAAGCATGAATTGGTTATCATAGGTATGTGTTGTAATGAATAATCACTTTAATTTATGATTGAAACAATACTTCATTAATGATCAAACCAAAAATCCATGTTAGGTATTTTGGTTTAGTAATAATCCTCTCCCTCCTCTTCTTCCTACCCATAAATGTGTATGCTCAGGAAAATCTGGCAACAGCTGAAATCACCCCCGTCCCTACAATAACACTCAATACAACAGCATTACATCAGATTCTTGTTCCCGGAAAAAATACGGGATCACCGAATTCCTCAAATCCTGAGCTGAAAGACTCTTACCCACAGGGACAGGTAAATAATCGAGAAAAGATTTTTATTACGGATTCCCGTTCTGGAAAAAAATATGTAAAAGACCGGGTAATTGTCCGGTTTAAATCTCAAAAGAATACAGTATCATCACTTACCTATGAAAAAATACGTATGGCTCATGCAAATGTGGGGGCAAAGGTAGAGAAAGATTTCAGCTCAGGAGGTGTTGCCGGGTTGCAGGTAGTACAATTGCCAAACGGGACCGATGTACAATCGGCAGTTAAGATATACGAATCAAATCCTGATGTCCTGTATGCAGAGCCCGATTATGTTATATCGATACTACCGGATCAAACCGGGACAATTATCAATGATGTAAATTCCGCACCTATTCTCTCAATACCCAATGATGCATTTTTTTCGGACCAATGGAGTTTTCATAACACGGGACAGACAATGGGAACATCTGGTGCTGATATCGACGCACCGGGAGCATGGACTATCTCTACCGGATCAAACAGTGTCGTTGTTGCAGTGATCGACACCGGGGTGCTTTATACCCATAGTGATCTCTCCGCAAATATCTGGAATAACACAGGAGAAATTATGGGTAATGGTATCGATGATGACCTTAATGGTTATATTGACGATGTCCGTGGATGGGATTTTGTCAATAAGGACAATGATCCAATTGATGATCAGAAGCACGGGACACATGTTTCGGGAATAATCGGTGCCGTAGGGAACAATGCCATTGGCGTTGCAGGAGTAAACTGGCATGTCAAGATCATGCCTCTCAAGGCTTTCAATCAAAACGGACAAGGAGTCACCTCTGATGCAATTGAAGCTATCAAATACGCAAATGCAAATGGTGCTTCAATAATCAGCAACTCGTGGGGCGGACCCGAATATTCTGAAGCTTTGAAGGATGCGATTGATGCGTCCCCAGCCGTTGTTGTCTGTGCTGCTGGAAATGATTATGGAAATGATAATGATATTCATCCCCTGTATCCTGCAAGTTATAACAGTACAAACATCATTTCGGTTGCCGCCACCGATCATAATGACCTCCTTGCTTCGTTCTCAAATTTTGGATTGAGTTCTGTGGATCTTGCTGCACCGGGTACGGATATCTGGAGTACCTATTTGGATGGAAATTATACTTATATGAGTGGCACATCCATGGCAACACCCCATGTTTCCGGTGTTGCGGCACTCGTGAAATCTGTGAACCAGTCGCTAACTTCCGCACAAATAAAAAATATCATCCTTTCGACCGTGGATGTTAAAAGTTCCCTCTCCGGAAAAGTTAACACCAGTGGACGATTGAATGCTTACAGGGCAGTCGTTGCCACACCTCCTGCCCCCCCATTAGCGGATTTCACCGGAAACACCAGGAGCGGAACAGCACCGCTCACCGTGGCGTTCACGGACCTTTCGGCAAATCTGCCGACCACATGGCTCTGGGCGTTCGGTGACGGGAGTATTATTAATGCAACTGTGCGAAACCCGGTCCACACGTATGTGAGCGGTGGTAATTTCACGGTCTCATTGAATGTGACCAATGCTGGAGGATTCAACAGCACGACAAGGGTGAGGTATATCCTCCTCACAAACAGCACGACAAAGATTGGGATATTCCGGAATGGCTCGTGGTATCTGGACTACAACGGTAACGGAACAGGGGATGCCGGCACCGATAAGGCATATAGTTTCGGAGCACCCGGCTTTACACCCGTTAATGGAGACTGGAATGGAGATGGCAGAGCCAAGATAGGTGTGTATAAAGATGGTGCCTGGTATCTGGATTATCTTGGTGAAGGCACCTGGACCTCTAATACCAAAGCGTATAGTTTCGGAGCACCCGGCTTTACACCCGTTAATGGAGACTGGAATGGAGATGGCAGGGCAAAGATAGGTGTGTATAAAGACGGTGCCTGGTATCTGGATTATCTTGGTGAAGGCACCTGGACCTCTAATACCAAAGCATATAGATTCGGGGCACCCGGCTTTACACCCGTTATTGGAGACTGGAATGGAGATGGCAGAGCCAAGATAGGTGTGTATAAAGACGGTGCCTGGTATCTGGATTATCTTGGTGAAGGCACCTGGACCTTTAATACCAAAGCGTACAGTTTCGGAGCACTCGGCTTTACACCCGTTATTGGAGACTGGAATGGAGATGGCAGGGCAAAGATAGGTGTGTATAAAGACGGCGCCTGGTATCTGGATTATCTTGGTGAAGGTACCTGGACCGCAAATACCAAAGCTTATGGATTCGGGGCAGCAGGATTTACCCCGGTTGTCGGGAAATGGAGTTAATCTCCCTTTAAATTCTCCTTTTTCTTCCCCTATTTTTTGCCTCGATTCTTCTGAAAAATAGTTTATTTTATATCTTTGCATCGAGAAATTATCTAATAATCCTAATCTACTAATAAATATTTTCATAAGGAAGGTTTATCTTTTGCATTCGAGGCGCAAATTGCATTATCTTGGATTGATTGGTTTTTTTATCAGCATTATTTTACTATTTATTGTCTTTAGGCAACTGGACTGGCAGACGTTCCTTCTTTCACTGAGATCTATTCAACCTTTCTGGATTATTACAGGTTCACTCATGTTCATCATCGGTGTTGCAATACGTTCTCTTCGGTGGAATGTTATTGCAGGGCATCCTGTAAAGGAATATCGTTATTTCTGGAAATCCATGAATCTGGGATATTTTGCAAACATGATATATCCGGCAAGGGCTGGTGAGATTATGCGTATGATTGCCATACATCGATACGTGGGTATGCCTCAGGGTAAGGCGATATCGAGTGTTATTATTGACAGAATTGCCGATGTATCAGTAATTGGGGTGTTTATTGCGCTTCTTCTTCTCCAGCAGGCGGCCGGTTTCAATTGGGGTGCAGGTTTCCTTCTCCTCCTGCTGGCATTTTTCTTACTGTCGGTGTCATTAATTTTGTTTATCTTCTACGGCGATAAATTCCAGGAAAAAATATTTTTTCTGGTAAGAAAATTCCCGGAATGGATTGCAAAACAGGTGGAAATATGGTACTCTCAGGCCTTCGAGGGTGTACAAACACTTCGTAGTAAGAATTGCGTTTTTATTATTGTTACGTTGAGTTTTTTTGCATTTTTATTTGATTCTCTCGCATTATACACTCTTATGTTAGCATTTGGATGGGTACTCCCCTTCACCGCCGCATTTTATCTTGCGATATTTTTACAGGCAGGATCCGTTCTTCCCTCGGCACCCGGATATATTGGCATATACCAAATCGCCTGTGTACTTGCTTTACGTATATTTGGTATCGATGATTCAGCAGCTATTGCCTATTCAATCGTCCTCCAGATCGTATCATTCGTAATTTTTCTCGTATGTGGTGGGGCAGTTGCACTTCGGGATGGTTTCAGGTACTATAAGTTTGATAATACATCTCAAACAAATAACAATAGCTAATTGGGTGATGTTCTGACTTTTCAATATTCAACCAGGAAGATCAAGATACTGGAACTCATCAATAGAACGGATCCCGGCCGGGATACCTGGATAACACGGAACAAGTACTTTTATTGGGAAGATTTCCGTTATATGAAATTTTTAATACCAAAAGGCTTGCGCATCCTGGATCTTGGTTGTGGCACAGGTGATTTATTAGCTGCACTTGAACCTGAATTTGGTGTCGGGATCGATTTTAGCCCAGTGATGATCGAGAAGGCCAAAAAAAAATATCCGGATTATCAGTTTACACTCGGTGATATCGAAGATCCAGAGATCATTTCACAATTGCCTGGACCTTTTAATATCATCATTCTGTCTGATACAATCGGACAACTCGATGATTGCCAAACTTGTCTTGAAAGACTCCACGTTTTGTGCAATGATGACACACGTATTATCATCAGCTATTATAGTTCGCTCTGGCAACCAGTTCTTGGTATTGCAGAAAAATGCCGGCTGAAATCCCCCCAGGCAGATCTCAACTGGCTGTCTTCCGATGATATCGTAAATATCCTGCTTTTATCTGATTTTGAAACGGTCAAACAGGACTGGCGGCAGCTGATCCCTAGAAGGATGCTCGGTATCGGTCATCTGGTGAACAGGTTTATCGCTCCGCTACCGTTAATCCGCAAGTTATGTATCAGGAATTATGTCGTCGCCCGTTCAATACGAAATTCGGAAAAAAAAGATTATTCCACAACAGTTCTCATTCCCTGCCGGAATGAAATGGGGAATATTGAAAATGCCATTAAAAGAATCCCCCGGTTTTGTCCTGATATTGAAATTATCTTTGTTGAAGGACATAGCAAAGACGGAACTCTTACAGAGATTCATCGGGTAATTAATTGCCACAAAGACCTCGATATTAAAGTTCTTGTTCAACCCGGGATTGGGAAAGCAGATGCAGTCAGGGCAGGTTTTGCAATAGCACGCGGGGATGTATTGATGATTCTCGATGCTGATCTTACAATGCCCCCGGAGGATCTTCCAAAATTTTACCATGCTATTGTCAACAATAATGGAGAATTTATCAATGGATCCCGACTTGTCTATCCGATGGAACAAGACTCGATGAGATTTTTAAACCGGATTGCAAACAAAATGTTTTCCTGGACGTTTTCGTATTTATTAAATCAGCGCTATACCGATACATTATGCGGCACTAAAGTTTTGAAAAAGAAGCATTACAAAATTATTGAAAGAGACAGAAACTATTTCGGGGATTTCGATCCATTCGGAGATTATGACCTGATATTTGGAGCGTCCAAACAGAACCTGAAGGTTGCTGAAATCCCGATTCGGTATGCAAGCAGAAGTTATGGGGAAAGCCAGATCTCACGCCTCAGTCACGGATGGTTACTTGTGAAAATGGTCGGATTTGCATACCGGAAATTAAAAGCATTCTGATAGTATTTGCAGGTATTCATGCAGACGACACAAGCAGAGGAATGTCTGAAAAGGCATCGTGAACTATGGCAGAATAAACCCGTACTTCGGGAGATTTATCATACCTATTACACGATGATAAAAAATGACTGTGTTGAAGGCCATACTCTAGAAATTGGTGGTGGAAGCGGTAATTTTAAAGGGTATTTTCCAAGCGTTATCGCTACTGATATTGTCGCGCTCCCATGGCTTGATATTATTTCTGATGCCCAAGTGCTCCCGTTCAGAAATGCAAGTATTGCCAATATTGTAATGATAGATGTTCTTCATCACATTGAAAACCCTACTGCATTTTTTAGGGAGGTGGAACGAATCCTGAAACCGGGAGGAAGAATGATTTTGTTAGAACCGGCAATTACTCCCGTGAGCCGTATCGTTCTTCATTTCTTTCATCCGGAGCCAATTGATATGGGGCAAAACCCCCTTAACAAATATCCGGCTGACTCTGAACGTGAACCATTCGATGCCAATCAGGCTGTTCCGACATTACTGTTCTTCCGCTACCGGTCCAGTCTTCTTGAGATAATCCCCTCATTCAGAATCGTTGAATTAAAATATCATGATTTATTTGTGTATCCGCTTTCCGGGGGATTCCGTTCATGGTGTTTAGTTCCGAATTCCCTACTCCGGCCTCTGTGTTGGTTTGAACAGAGATTGATGCCATTGCTGGGTTCAATGATGGCATTCCGACTTTATTGCATAATGGAGAAAAAACCTGATTCTTGCAGTAACGAGGCTTTGATAACGAAGTAACGATAATAAAAACAGAAGAACCGGCGCGACATGATACCATTAAAAACTGTTCACAAAATGGCACTTGCACGTTTTGTCTCTCGCTGCATTTTATTCACAAGGAAATTGCATGGGCTTTCCAACCGCGCAATTGTAAAACGAGGTGGGATCTGGTGGAGCTTGGATCTTTCCGAAGGTATTGATTTTTCAATTTATTTCCTGGGAGGGTTTGAGCCAGACACCCTCAATCTTTATAGCAGGATCGTAAAACCAGGAGATACGGTACTCGACATTGGTGCAAATATCGGGGCGCATACGCTACCCTTGGCAAAGCTGGTGGGAGAACAAGGCCGGGTAATTGCGTTTGAACCGACTAGGTATGCAATCGGAAAATTGTCAGCAAATATCGGACTCAACAAGGAACTCACTGATCGAATTTCTGTGAATCAGATAATGCTTGTCTCAAATGAAGGTGAAACTCTCGAATCAGAAATTTACTCCAGCTGGCCGTTATTTGAACCAGGTAAAAATGTTCATCATGAACACCTCGGTAAACTGATGAATACTGATGGTGCGGTTGCAATGACCCTTGACCAGGCAGTCAAACAACTACAGATAGAAAAGATTGATTTCATAAAAATAGATGTGGATGGTCATGAATATTCGGTGCTTAATGGTGGAAAAGAAACACTTTTATCGCATAGGCCTCCGATTTTGATGGAACTCGCTCCATATTTATTTGATCCCGAATTCCGGCAGTTTGAAAATATGATAGATTTATTCTTGAAATTAGGATATTCTTTATACGATGTTGGTACCGGAAAACCATTATTTATGGATCCGGATCACTTACGGGCACTAATTCCGGTTGGTGGATCACGAAATGTCCTTTTAAATCCGAATCAAAATGTAAAAAAACCAAATTTATATTGTGATTAACCATGATGTTAAAAAGAAAAAATTCAGAATATCTCCTTATTTTTTGTGAAATTTTATTCTGCGTTGCAATAATCTTTTGTTTCACCTATATTGGTATGAATGAAGATCTTTTCCATGTTCTGTTGACAAAAATTGCTCCCGTGGGAGTCTATCTTTTTTCTTTGTCCCTCATATTTGCAGCTATTTTTGCTTATGGAACCTGGACCCATCAGGATCTATTGACAAAACTAGTATCACGCCTTCCTCCATTAACACACCGACGTACAATTCTTTTTTTATTAACAATCTCCATCTGTCTCTCGTTAGTTCCTGTTTTTACTCTGTGGAGTACAGCCAGTTATCAATTAAATAATATCGGGGGTTTACTCCCAATGTTCGATGCCGGCCATTATTATCAGGGAGCAGAAGAGGTATTGCACACAGGGGTAATGGACAGCGTTAATCAGCGAAGGCCACTATATACCCTTTTTTTTTCAGTCAGATTATTGATTACCAACTTTAATTTCCCACTGAGTGTCTTATTACAGGCGACTGTATTTGGTGTATCCGCATTCTTGGCATCGTATGCTGTTTCGCGTACACATGGAAGAGCAACCGGATTTGTAATGTTTGCTGTGCTATTCGGTCTTACCAGCATCTTTTTACCGGAATCAGTGACTGAAAACCTTGGTGTAGTTTTTGGATGCATTTCTTTTGTCTTATTGTGGTATGGCATATTTGAAAAAAAATACACCGTTTTTCTTTTCGGCCTCTTCTTCTTAACAATGGCGTTAATGTCCCGAGCTGGACCAATGTTAATCCTTCCGATCTTTATGGTCGTTGCGGGATACCTGTTTAAAAAAGATGAAACTTATAACTGGCTGATATTCTCGTTCGCGGGACTTGTTGTTTTTATAGGGATACTATTAAATCAAATATTGATTTGGGTGTTCGGAGATGGAACAGGAACAGCGCTAAGTAATTTCTCAATGGTTCTCTATGGTCTTGCAGCAGGAGGGAAAGGATGGATGCAATATCAAACAGATTTTCCTCATCTGACTGGGACGGAAACCCAGATGAGTGCTTTTCTCTATGATCAATCATTTAAACTTATCTTACATAACCCCCTTCAATTTATTTTTACTCTCGTAAATAAGTTAATAAGTACACCAATTGCGTTTTTTCAGGACACTTTTCAATCATTATTTTACGGTGCCTATAACCAATATACGGGTGGAAACCTCTCGTTAGCATTAATTATTCTGTTTTATGCTGCAATTATTGTAGGACTATATCATTTTTTTAACTCCCGTAAAAAACAACCGGTTTTTTATTTTTTTTTAGGAGCAATCGTCGCAACCTGGCTATCTCTTCCCTTTATATATGCCGATGCCCCGTTCAGAACTCTGGCAGCGATATTTCCCATAATCGCTGCAATAATCGCAATAGGAACCTTGGGATGGAGATCATCCCCCCCTCAATTCTCATCGGACAAAAATGATTCTTTTGACTATGTAAAATTCTCTGCTGGAATAGGAATCGGAATACTTTTAGTATCCATGATAATCCCGGTCATCGGCCCAGGGATTGCAGGGTTCCTCATGAGCGATGCACAGCACACAACATACAATTACAATACACCTTTGGGGGAAGAGACATTTGTGATGCGAATAGATCCTGGGGTACCATATATACAGATAGTGAACGAGAGCATGATTCCTCATACATTTGTCCCGCAAATTATTCGTACCGATTTTACAATTCCGGACTGGATAAAAAAATATTACAATATAACCGGCTTTCCTGATGATCAGACCCATCCAATTTTTTTAAGAGGGTATGATGAACTCTCGAACAGGACGGTTCTTATTCTTGCACCCAACGAGTTTATTTCTCACCAGCGCCAAATTGTAACCTTCAGAGCAACCTGTGTCAACTGTCCAAATATGAGCTTTCCTGGACCTCTAAGGATATATAAGGTAACCTGAAAAACAACATCTGTTGAAACCCTTCACAATGCTCGCTTATGTTGCCCTTACCGAGGTAAGGGGTAATGTATGGTAATCACTTTCGATATTTACCTGCACTTTTCCGTTCTCCAATCTGATTATATGCAGTTCTCCCGTTGGAATCAACCGAATGATGCTCTGAATTGATTATGCTCAATCATTTAAGAGCTGTGCATAAAGGCAATCTGACTGTATAAACAATAAATCAATTTAAGGGTAAACACATAACAATATATATGCATTTAAAATTTTTTCACAATTGTGTGAAAAATCACTATTGGTTAGAATTTATTAAATCTACAAACAAAAAATTAATTTTTCAATCAATAATTAATCCGGAATTGGAGATTTCCACATCCCCACAGTACCTTATTCTGACATTATCGAGCAAATGTAATTTAAAGTGCCCTCATTGTGGGATACATGGAAGCAAAGAAAAAAGAGCGGAGATACTCGATAAAGATATGGATTTTGTTATACTTTATCCAAAACTCAAGAAAATTCTACCTTTCATTAATGAATATTCACTAACTATGAGCGGGGAACCGTTATTGGTAAAAAATTTTAAGGATGTGATCATTAAATTAAGCAAATTCGGTGCAAAATTAAACTTAGTTTCAAATGGAACATTAATAAATGAAAAAAATATTGATATTATCGTAAATTTTTCTTCAAACATATGTATCTCAATCGATGGTGCAAAGCCGGAAATATTGGAACAATTGCGAAAAGGAGCAAATTATCAGCGATTAATTCGAAATGTAAAAAATCTGGTCAGAACTATCGAAAAAGCGGAAGAAAATAAACGACCAAATCTTATGATTTCTTGTACCATTATGGGAAGTAATATAAATGAAATGCCAGGAATTGTTCAACTCGCTGCCGATTTGGGTATAAGATATGTGCAGTTTTATCCCATTCAAATAAATAATGAACAGGATATAATCAAAGGGGAAAGTATCGAATACCATTATGATCATTTTATTAAAAAACTTGAGGAAAGCAAAGACCTCTCTCAAAAAATAGGTATTCAGTTAATACTTCCCAATTTTGAAAATATTCATCCACAAAAAGATTTTGATCCACATATTAAAGAGAAAATGATCATTCCTGGAGATCACTTCGTTTTTAATGATGAGAAATATCTCTCGAAATTAGAAATAAATGAAAACCGTGAGGAAAACAAACAAATAAGTCATATTAATGAGGAAGATCAAAAACATTATGCATTAAGCTTTTGGGAAATGCTTTTTATATTTAGATTAAATCTACAGGAAAAAACTAAATTATTGATAATAACACAAATTAATCGAAGAAGAAACAAAACCAAAAATATTATTTTTAAATCCATAAAAAAAGAAGATGAGAAATTATTTTTTTGTGAACCCCTTTATAAACGTGTTTATATCTCTAGTGAGGGAGATGTAGCTCCCTGTTGCATCCCCGGACGACCTTCCATGGGAAATATTTTCAATCAAAACCTGAATAAGATATGGAACGGGAATAATTATAGAATGTTTAGAAAACAATTCCAATCGAAGTCCCCCCCGGCATGCTGTAATAATTGTTTGTTCAGACGACAAGTAACCCAAGAATTATTGTTGAATGAATTTTAATTTTTTTAAAAGATTAAAACAATTTTCATTTCAAGCTAACAAATTTAATAACAATTACAGTATCGTAATAGACTTCTGACTCAGAAAAACGATATGGATTTGGAATCTCGATGATATCTCTTTGTTATATTACCACCTACATTAGCAAATTCATTTTATTACGTTTTTTTTTTCATGAGCGATGATGGTAATGGCTATATCGACAATGTACTGGGATGGAATTTTGTCACCAACACATCCGATCCGATCGACGATAACCATCATGGTACACATGTTTCGGGAACAATCGGTGCTGTAGGGAACAATTCAATTGGCGTGACGGGTGTAAACTGGCATGTACAGATCATGCCTCTCAAAGCTTTCAATTCACTCGGACAAGGAGTCACCTCTGATGCAATTGAAGCCATCGAGTATGCAAATACAAATGGTGCTTCAGTAATCAGCAACTCGTGGGGCGGAACCGAATATTCTCAAGCCTTGAAGGAGGCGATTGTTGCGTCTCCGGCAGTTGTTGTCTGTGCTGCAGGAAATACTCCCTACCTACCTGAACCAATTAATGATATAATTCCCGTATATTCCGCATCATACGATTCTGTCAATATCATAAGTGTTGCAGCCACAGATTCTAATGATCAACTTGCATCATTTTCACATTATGGTCAAATGTCTGTGGATCTTGCTGCACCGGGTACGAATATTTGGAGTACCTATCTGGATGGAAATTATGCTTCTATGAGTGGCACATCCATGGCAACACCCCATGTCTCCGGTGTTGCGGTACTCGTAAAAGCAGTGAATCCGTCACTGACTTCCGCACAAATAAAAAATATAATTCTTTCGACTGAAGATGTGAAGAGTTCCCTGTCCGGAAAAGTTGCATCTGGGGGGCGGTTGAATGTGTATAAGTCACTACTGGCTGCGCTGCCGACTGCAAACTTTACCTCAAATATCACATCAGGCACTGCACCCCTTGCAGTGAAGTTCACGGACACATCAACTGGTGTTGCAATCTCAGAATGGAAATGGGATTTTAACAATGATAAGACAATCGACAGTACCTCTCAGAACCCGGAGTATATCTATTCCTCCCCGGGAATCTACACCGTAAACCTCACAGTCATGACGAACGGCCGGAGCGATAGCGAAGTAAAGACCAGATACATCACTGTTGCCACGAATGCGACATCTAAAATAGGTGTCTACCAGAACGGTATGTGGTATCTGGATTATAATAATAATGAAACATGGGATGCCGGCACCGAAAAGGCATATAGTTTTGGAGCAACCGGGTGGACTTCAGTCTTAGGCGACTGGAATGGAGACAATAAGACCGAGATAGGAGTCTACAAGGATGGCCTCTGGTATCTTGATAACGACGGTTCAGGAACATGGAATGCCGGAGACCGGGCTAACAATTTCGGAGCAACCGGCTATGCTCCAGTTATCGGAGACTGGAATGGAGATGTTAGGGCAAAAAAGGTGTGTATAAAGACGGTGCCTGGTACCTGGATTATCTTGGTGAAGGCACCTTGACCGCTAATACCAAAGCCCATGGATTTGGAGCAACCGGGTGGACATTGGTTGTCGGGAAATGGAGTTAATCCATTTTTTTTCAACAGCTAAAGTAATGTGCTATTCCAGTCCCTAAAAATTACCGCCTGGAGAAGAATCATTCTCGAGAAATTCTATCCGTTTTAGACACTTAAGGGGGCTGCGCCAGTGTCTGCTCTCTGCCGCTTTGATGACGCCATGGCCTATATAATCACCTAATTTTTTTAATTATGAATAAATATCTTTAATTTTGACCTAATTACTTCAATATCATATAAAAAAAATTTTTGTGGAGAGTTGTACCTTACATCCTCTTCACTGTTTTAAATTCCTTATCGGATTTGGATTCTTGAAAAGAACCAAAACCTCTTTAACTGTTGCTCGAAGATCGTTCTCTCACAATCGCTGATTCAGTCTGATTTTTATCGGTTTTATTTTTGTCATTATCGATATTTTCGCTTTTTCATTCTTTTTTTAATTTCCCCGCTTTGACTTGGACGATATTAGAAAATCATATCCTTTTTGAATGAGGATGCACACACAAACCATAATAATTATTGCAATCCCCAGACGAATAAAAAAATTAGTAATTTGGAATAAGGCAAACAAATTTACCATCGCACCAAAAATAATTAGATGAAATAAATAAATCGAATAGGAAGACTCTGAGATTGTTGAAATTACCGGATGAACGGATTTTATTTTACTCATCGTGAATATGTTTGCATTATAAAGCAAGCCAAGAAGTACCCCGGCAATAAAATAAATAAACGCATTTGTCGCCCATATAATCCCTGCCATTTCGAGAGTAAGGAATAAGAAATAAACTCCCAAAGAAGAAACTACAAAATAAAATGGATTTTTAAAAAAATTACGAAGAACTAGATATACAAAATTAAATAATACCAACGCCGAAACAAACCAAAATGGAGGTATGACATAATTCGGTGTGAAATTATTTAAAAATAAACTGTTAATAATAACGTTGAACAAATCAAAATTTTTTATCCAATAACCTTGGTAAATATTTAATGAAAATAAACTAGCGGTCAAAAAAAGAGCAATCCAAAATAGTGGTCCAATTCTAAATATTCTGTCTTTGAAATGAATAATTAATGATTTTATACCTTCAGGCTCGATTTTGGATAATAGAAATCCAGAAATAAAAAAAAACAAAATTACTCCAATCGCTCCTAATAATCCCATATAAGATTGAAGAGAATTATATAAAGATGCCCCACCGAAAATACCATATCCATGAGATATAATGACCGCGAAAATTGCGATTATTCTGAGATAATCAAATTCATAGATCCACTTATTCTTATAACACACGAAATAATCCCTCTGTACAAATAATTCTAATTGCTCTAAATCTTTTTTATGTTAATTTTATTCTCTATACTCTATAGAAATCGTCGAAAAAATGAAGATTTAAGAAAATAATATCACCTCATTCTTTTTTTTCAATCTTAAACTAAAATTTGCGCATAATGCAGAAAATGCAAAAAGCGATTATCCTTAAGTTATTATGACACAAATTAATTGCTATGTTTGGGATGGAACATAAAACAAAATTAAAGGAAATACTAGATTCGGCCCCATTGAATTTTGAATTAAATAACATCTCGTTAAAAAAATTATTTTCTAATGTTAGTGATGATTTTTGGTTTTGGTTATTCACTGATGGTTATGCTAGCGATTCAAGATTAAAAAAAATATTACCCCTTATGCCAGATGAACGAATTCAAAAAAATTTTACCGGGCGGAGCGGGAAGGATGCATTATCTGAAGCGTTTTCAGCATATAAATTGTTTAAACAAATAACAGAGAAGCATGCAAAGAAAATTTCAGATCAGGATGCTGTTCTCGATTTTGGTTGTGGATGGGGACGAATTATCAGATTTTTCTTAAAAGATCTCGAACCCACACAATTGTATGGTGCAGATTGTTATGATGAGATGATCAGCTTATGCAAGCAACAGAATCTGAAATGCAATTTTGACATAATTAATCCCATGCCCCCGAGTCAATTCAATAACAATCAGTTTGATGTTATCTATTTATATTCTGTGTTTTCCCATTTGTCGGAACAATCTCATTTGGCTTGGTTAAATGACTTTCATCGGATACTAAAACCCGGTGGAATTTTTATAGCGACAACGAGACCTGTTGAATTTATTGAATTTTGTAAAATTCTTGCACAAAATAAAAAAGTAAATGAGTGGGAGCGTGGGTCTGCAATTGCTTTTTCAGATTATCAACAGGCTTATCTTGATTATGACGAGGGAAAATTTGTACATTGTCCTACAGGTGGGGGAGGTGTTTTGGACAAATCATTTTTTGGTGAAAGTTGTATTTCCGAATCATATGTCAGAATTAATTGGAATAAATTTTTTTCTGAACTTGAATATATCCCATCTCAAAAGCATACACAATTTGATCAAAATGTGATTGTTGGGATTAAGTAGATTCCCTCTCGGAAAATTTCCCAAAATGTTTCATAAATTTTTTTATCAAAATATTATTTAATCATCTTGTACTAATAGGAGGTTGAAGGAATTGTTTTTGTGCCATAATGCTGTTTTTAAACAATTATTGACCAATTTTTTACCACTTTTGGTTGCAGTTTTTAAATTAAATAAAAATAGGTGATTGAGTAAAGTCCACCACTAACCATAAGGTAGTGTGGACAAATGCAATGTATGGATTTTCGGGAGATAGGGAGACTCGTATCAGATGATAGA
>Ga0209048_10003002_pt1 | contig 16549 bp, 13 predicted proteins | sample FrelakmetCRP12CR_FD_187146 | JGI IMG/M metagenome (GOLD analysis project Ga0209048, IMG submission 187146) | Freshwater lake sediment microbial communities from the University of Notre Dame, USA, for methane emissions studies - CRP12 CR (SPAdes)... | ecosystem: Environmental > Aquatic >... | reverse complement strand
ACGTGGTCGGTCCGGTTGCGGGAGGCGCGGAGGGCGCGGCCGCAGACGCAGCCGGCGCGGCAGGGGCGCTGGGCTCGGGCATCGGGCGGACCGGTGCGGCCGGCGGAGGCGGCGAGACCGCGGCCGGAGCGCGCACCTCGGGCTCGGGGCGAACGGGACGGGGCGGGTGTTCGCTGCCGCTCGACGTGACCACCCGTCGGGGTGGGGCCGGGGGTGCCGCGGCAACCTCAGGCTCGGGGGTGGGCGCGGGCGCGGGCGCGGGCTCGACCACGTCGGCCTTCGCTGTCGCCACCTCAGCGGTGGGAACCGCGTCACCGGGGGCCGGTGCCGCCTTCTCGGGCTCGACCGCAGGCGCGCCCTTCTTCGTCGCCTTGGCGGGCTTCTTGGGCTCCTCGGGCTGCTGCTCGCGCACCAGCCCCTCGCGTTCGGCCTTGCGGCGGACGCGGTCGGCCTGGGGCTCGACCACACTCGACGAGTGGCTCTTCACCCCGATGCCGAGCGACTCACAGAGATCAAGCGTCTCTTTGTTGGTCAGCCCGAGCTCTCGTGCGAGCTCATAGACGCGGATGTTTCCTGGCAACGGCGATTCAGTCCCTTATCGGTCGAATACGGCGACGTGGGCCCGACCTCGGTCGGGCACGGCCCTCTATCCTCGCGCGTTCGCGGCGCGAAGTACGAGGCGACTAGCTCTCGGGTGCCGGCTCGTCAGCCCCGGCTCCCTCGTCGGCTCCCTCAGCGGAAGCCCCTTGCACGCTAGCGCCCTCTGACTCGGCTTCCGCCTCGATCTCCGCGACGGCGCCCTCGACGAGCTCGACCTCGACCTCCGCGACCGCCTCCTCGACGACCTCGGCATCAGCCTCGGCGGTGGCGGCCTGGCTCCAGGCCGCGGCCGAGATGGCCTCGCCGCCCTCGGCCGGCTGCCACACCTGCTCGCCGGTCTCGGGGTTGACGACCCACTCACCCTCGGCCCAGTCCTGGTTGGCGTAGGCCTCTTCCTCGGCCAGCTGGGTCTCGCTCTTGATGTCGACCCGCCACCCGGTGAGGCGGGCGGCCAGGCGGGCGTTCTGGCCCTCCTTGCCGATGGCCAGCGAGAGCTGGTAGTCGGGGACGATCACCTCGGCGGTGCCGCTGACCTCGTCGATGCGCACCTCTTTGACCTTGGCCGGCGAGAGCGCCTTCATGACGAAATCGGGGGCGTCGTCGGAGAAGGGGACGATGTCGATCTTCTCGCCCCGCAGCTCGTTGACGACCATCCGCACCCGGGCCCCCCGGGCGCCGACGCAGGCGCCGACAGGGTCGACGTTGGCGTCGTTCGACCACACCGCGATCTTGGTGCGGGCGCCGGGCTCTCGGGCACAGGCCTTGATCTCGACCACGCCGTCGGCGATCTCGGGCACCTCGAGCTCGAAGAGGCGCTTGATCAGGCCGGGATGGGTGCGGCTCACCACGATCTGGGGGCCCTTGGCCGTCTTGCGCACCTCGACGATGTAGGCCTTGACCCGTGCCCCGGGCTCGGGCTTCTCGTAGGGCACCTGCTCGGCCTGCGGCAGCAGGGCCTCGACCCGGCCCAGATCGAGCAGGGTGTAGCGGGAGTCGGTCTGCTGGATGATGCCCGTAACGATGTCGCCCTCGCGACCCGCGTACTCCTCGTATTTCATCTCGCGCTCGACTTCACGGATGCGCTGGTTCATGACCTGCTTGGCGGTCTGCGCCGCGATGCGCCCGAAGTCGGCCGGGGTCACGTCGAACTCCTCGCCGATGGGTTCGCCCTCCTCGTCGAGTTCCTGGGCCATGACCCGGAACTCGACGGTGTCGGGGTCGATGATGACCCAGGCGTACTCCTTGGCGTCGGGCAGCCGCTTGTAGGCCGACTCGAGGGCATCGGCCAGCGCTCCGAAAAGGGTGTCGACCGAGATGCCCTTGTCGGCGGCCAACGCCTGCAGCGCGTCCATCAGATCGGGATTGCTCATGTCGCCTTGACCCTCTTCGTTCTCGTGGCCGTGTCGCCCGGCTTGGGGGCAGGGCCCCAGCTGAACACCGTGCGGGCCCGCTCGATGTCGTCGTACGCCAGCTCGTAGGCATCCCCGTCCGGCTCGTCGATGGCCAGCGTGATGTGGTCGTCGCCGGCGTCGACCAGCGTGCCGGCGACCCGACGGGGGCCATCGAAGGTGGCGATGGTCTTGATCGCGACCTCGCGGCCGATCGCCCAGCGGAAGTGCGCAGGAGTGCGCAACGGCCGCTCGAGCCCGGGGCTGGAGACCTCGAGCGTGTAGCGACCGGCGATCGGGTCGGCGTCGTCGAGCGCCCGGGACAGCGCACGGGTCGTGGCCGCGATCGCCTGCATGTCGACGCCGTCGGGACGGTCGACGGTGACCCGGAGGACGCCGCCGGCGAGTTCGAGGTCGAACAGTTCGAGGCCGGATTCGGCGACGATCGGCTCGACGATGCCCCGTACGCGCTTGCTGACGCTCATGATCGATCGACCTCCTCTCGTGCCCTGGTGCGGTTCGGCACCTCCGAAACGAAAGGCGTGGGCCGAGGCCCACGCCTTCATCGTTCACCTACGAACGTTGCTAGCGACCAGGAAGTATAGCGCCCCTCGGGGTGGGGTCGCCCGGTCAGTAGGCGCGCGCCACCACGGCCACCAAGTCGTCATCGTCCTCGACGGGCGGCACGGAGCCGTCCGCCGCCAGCAGGCAGCGCACCGTGACGCCGTGGTGGGCCAGGACCTGCTCGCCCTCGTCGCCGAGCGAGGCCCATGGGAGGCGCGCCCATCCGGTGGCCGTCGCCTCGACCGCCTCGTCGACGGTCGCCACGTCCGCGGTGGCGGCTTCACGACGGGCCACGGCTTCGTCGTAGAGCTCGACCTGCTGCTCGTCGAGCGCGGCGAGCGTGGCCGTGACCGCCCCCGACAGGGCCACCGCACCCTTGGTGCCCGAGATGCGGCGCACGAGGGTCACCGCCTCGTCGGCCAGGTCCCGCGGGCCGAGCTCGAGGCGCACCGGCACCCCTTTGAGCTCCCACTCGGTGGCCCGCCGACCGAGGCTCGACTCCACCCGGGCGTCGAGCTCGGCGCGCACGCCCGCGGCGCGCAGCTCGTCGATCAGGTTACGGCACCGCTCAAGAACGCCGGCCTCGTCACGCACCGCGAGCACCACGACCTGCGTGGGTGCGAGTCGCGGCGGCAGCCGTAGCCCGACGTCGTCACCGTGGCCCATGATGAGCCCGCCCACCATGCGGGTGGAGACCCCCCACGACGTCGTCCAGACCAGGTGCTGCGTACTGTCGGCATCGAGGTAGGTGATGTCGAAGGCTCGGGAGAAGTTCTGACCCAGCTCGTGGCTGGTGCCCATCTGCAGCGCCTTGCCATCGCCCATCATGGCCTCGAGGGTCAGGGTGTTGATGGCGCCGGCGAACCGCTCCCGCGCCGTCTTGCGGCCGAGGACGACGGGGAGCGCGAGCACGTTCACCATGAAGTCCTCGTAGACCTCGTGGTGGATCCGCGCGGCGTAGGCGGCCGCATCCTCGCGGGTGGCGTGCGCGGTGTGACCCTCCTGCCAGAGGAACTCGCTGGTACGGAGGAACACGCGGGGGCGCAGCTCCCACCGCACCACGTTGGCCCACTGGTTGAGGAGCAGGGGCAGGTCGCGGTAGCTCTGCACCCACTTGGCCATGAACTCACCGATCACCGTCTCGCTCGTGGGTCGCACGACCACGGGCTCGTCGAGCTCCTTGCCGCCGGCCACGGTGACGACCGCCAGCTCGGGGCTGAAGCCTTCGACGTGCTCGGCCTCGCGCTTCAGGTAGCTCTCGGGGATGAAGAGCGGGAAGTACGCGTTCTGGGCGCCGGCGGCCTTGATGCGCCGATCGACCTCGCCCTGCATGCGCTCCCAGATGGCGTACCCGTACGGACGGATGACCATCGTGCCCCGGACCGGCCCGTTGTCGGCCAGCTCGGCTTTGGAGATGACGTCCTGATACCAGCGGGGGAAGTCCTCCGACCGGGGAGTGAGCACGGGTGCCTTGGCCATGGCGGTCGATGCTACCGGTCGGCAGGGGCCTACAATCCCGGCGATTCCGGTCCATCCGGGGATTCGGCGACAGGGGACGGCATGCCGGGCTTCACCCGACCCACAGCGGACGACGAGTGCGAGGAGTGCGGCGCGAAGCTGCCGGCGCCCGACGCCGAGGGCAATCGCACCTGTCGCTACTGCGGCACGGTCAAAGCGGCGCCGCCCGTCCAGCAGCCACAGGTCAACGTCATCGTCACGCCGGGCATCACGTTTCCGCGCACGACCGTCCCGACCATTCCGTCGAGCAGCTCAGAGGGCGTGAGCACAGGCGCGAAGGCCGGCTGCGGCCTGTTCACGGTCTTCATCGTGCTGATCATCGTCGCCAGCGTCGGGGTGCCGCTGTACTTCGGACTGAAGGCTGCGGACGTCAGCTTCCCCGGTCTCGGCAGCACTGGGTCGGGCTCGAGCTCGAGCGCGGGGTACCGCGTCGAGGGCGACTCGGTGCTCGCCCTCCCTGGTGAGCCGGCGGCACCAGTAGAGGTCGTCACCTACACGAGCCGCTACGACCGAGGCAGCTCCAAGAACGTGCACGAGCTCGTGCGGGTGAACTCCGGGGGCGGGTCGCCCACGTGGGTCGCGGGTGGCTTCGGGGCCGACACGTACCGGGTGCCGCTCGCCGCCGACGGTGCGCGCGTGTACACCGCCGACGGAGCTCAGTTGCGAGCGCTCACGCTCGACGCCGGGACGACGGTCTGGCAGCGGCCACTCAGCGACAACCTGAGCCTGCCCTGCGACGACTGCTTCGTCCTGGTGGGCAATCACATCGTCGCCCGCACGGCCGACGGCACCGTCACCGCGCTCGACGCCGCCACGGGCCAGCCGGCGTGGAGCCGGAGGCTGCAGGACACCCTCGGTCGGGTCATCGGCGTCGGTGGTCACCTGTTGATACTCGACTCGACCGGGGGCAGCAGCGCGCTCTCGCTGGTCGATCCGGTCACCGGCACCGATCTGGCGGTGCTCCAGCCCACGTGTCCGAACACGGGCGGCTCGTTCGCCCGCTCGATCTCGCGCGACGCCCTCGTCTTACCCTCACTCACGGGTGACGCGGTGTTCGTCGGCTTCTCGCTGTTGCCGGCCTGTTGGCAGCGCTTCGACCTCGCCACCGGCTCCCCGGCCTGGTCGGTCAGTCTCGAGGAGGGGTACCTCGACAGCGGGGCTTACGGTTTCGTGGCTCCCTCCGGTCTGTTCTTCGCCGGTCGTGAGCGGGAGTTGCTGGGTCGGATCGGCACCGAGGACGGCTCGTTCATCCCGATCGCGCCTCGTCCCGATCTCGACTCGGTACCCATCGCCGCCAACGACACGACGCTCGTCCTGCGGGCCAAGACCAGCCGGGGCACGGAGAAGTGGTCCCTATGGGGACTCGATCTGGCGTCCGGCGCCCCCAGGTGGGACTTCTCGCTCGGACCGACGAGCGTGGCCGATCCCCCTGACGCGGAGACCATCTTCCTCTCCGACGGCGAGAAGCGGTTCACGGCGCACCTCGACGGCACCACCCTGCACGTGGTCACCTACCAGGCCGGTGCGAACCAGTTCACGATCGACACGATCGACACGACCACCGGCGTCGCGGCGACGCCGAAGACCGTGGCGGGCGCGGCGAAGGACACGCTGCCCCACTTCTCCGTGGTCACCTGGCGCGGCGCCCGGGCAGTGCTGGTCGTCGGCAACGAGCTCGTCGTGGTGGACACCACGACCGGCAGCCTGACCCAGACCTGGCCCTAGGCGACCTGGCCCCAGCCGACCGGGCCCGATAGCTCGAGCGGTGGGAGCTCGACGTCCACGGGGCCGGCGACGACGAGAAGATCATCGCTGACGCACTGCGTTGGGAAGCCCGTCGCGGTCGGGCGACGCCTACGGATCGTGGGCGCTACACCATCGGCCGGCTCCCGGACAGGAGCCGCCGCCTGCTGGGTCGCCTCGCGGCACTCCACTCGGCTACAGCTTGCGAATGACCTCGACCCGCTGCTCTGCCTGGTTCGCGTCGGCACCCTGATCGGCGAGAAGCGCCTGGCGATCGGCCTCGGCCTCCGCCGCGGCGTCGGCGTCGCGGCGTCGCAGCGCCTCCTCCACGCCACCCTCGGCGATGATCCCGGCCCACTCGACCAGGGCGTCGACCATCTCGTCCTCGGGGACAACCTGCACGACCTCGCCCTTGACGAACAGGTGGCCACGGCGCCGTCCGGCGGCGATGCCGAGGTCGGCCTCGCGTGCCTCGCCGGGCCCGTTCACGACACACCCCATGACCGCGACCTGGATCGGGAGCTGGAGTTGCTCGAGGGCCCGTTGAGCGTCGGTGGCCACCGTGATCACGTCAACCTCGGCTCGGCCACACGACGGGCAGGCGATCAGATCGAGACCCTTCCGCTCCCGGAGGCCGAGCGCCTCGAGCAGCTGGCGACCGGCCCGAGCCTCCTCGACAGGGTCGGCGGTGAGCGAGTAGCGGATCGTGTCGCCGATGCCCTCGGCCAGCAGGGTGGCGATACCCGCGGTCGACTTCACCAGGCCCGCGGGCGGCGGACCGGCCTCGGTCACGCCGACGTGCAGCGGATGATCGACCGTCTCGGAGAGCAGCCGGTAGGCGTCGATCATGAGAGGCACGCTGGACGCCTTCACCGAGATCTTCACGTCGTCGAAGTCGACGTCTGCGAAGTACTCGAGCTCGCGCACAGCCGACTCCACCATCGCCTCAGCGGTAACCCGGCCTCCGTATTTCTCGTAGAGCTCGGGGTCGAGCGAGCCGCCGTTGACGCCGATCCGGATCGGTACGCCTCGATCCTTGGCCTCGCGGGCGACGGCTTTGATGTGCTCGGGCCGGCGGATGTTCCCGGGATTGAGCCGCAGCCCCTGCACCCCGGCCTCGAGCGCCGCCAGCGCCATCCTGTACTGATGGTGGATGTCGGCCACGATCGGTACGGGTGAGCGCGGGACGATGTGGGCCAGGCCCTCGGCCGCCTCGATCTCGTTGCAGGTGCAGCGCACGATGTCACACCCGGCACCGGCCAGCGCGTAGATCTGCTCGAGCGTCCCCTGCACGTCGGCGGTCTTGGTCGTCGTCATCGACTGGACGCTCACCGGGGCGTCGCCGCCCACGGCCACGGCCCCGACCGAGATCTGCCGGGTCCGGCGCCTCGGGAACTTCGCCTGGGGCATCACGGTCCGAACGGGTTCTGCGCCGGGCTCACGACGTCGAGGTAGATCGAGCTGAGTCCGATCCCGATCATCAAGAACAGCACCGCATAGGTGACCGGCATCAACTTGGCCATGTTCACCCGGTACGGGCGCCCGGCGATCCGGCCCCGGATGGCCTCGTAGGTGGCGACGGCGGCGTGGCCCCCGTCGAAGGGCAGGAGCGGGACCAGATTGATGAGGCCGAGGAAGATGTTCACCGTGAGGAGCAGGAACAGGAAGGCCACCGCACCGCCCCCCTCGGCCGCCTGCGAACCGAGCCGGATGACCCCGAAGATCGACAGCACGCGGCTCTCGTCGCTCGACGAGGTCCCCGTGGATGACCTCACGGCTGGCGCACCCGGTTGCGTCGGTTGGATGGGCGTGACCTCGGCCGAGTCGTTGGTGGACCCCGAGGGTGGCGTCGAGAAGACGAGCTTGGCGTACCTACCCAGGCCAGCCGGCGAGAAGAACTTCCCCATCCCCTCAACCGAGGCAACGGTGACGTCACCGAAGGTCGAGGCGGCGTACCCGAGCGCGGGGACCGGGCCCTGGCGCTCGCGGGGCACGGTGGGCCCGACCCCGAGAAAGCCCTGCGAGCCCTGCGCCGGCAGCGTCACCGGCACCGTGATGTCGGTCTCGTAGGCGTAGCCGCTGTGCTCGAACTGCACCCGGGCCGTGCCGGAAGGCAGCGCCGAGAGCTGTCGGGCGAGGGATTCGTAGTCGGCAACCGGGTCGCCGTTGACCGACAGGATCAGATCGCCCGCCGCCAACGGCGGCAGGGCGTCGGCCCCCGCGGCGTCGAGCTTCCAACCGATGGTCGTGTTGAGGGCCACCTGTCGGCCGTCCCGCTCCACGACCAACTCGACCGGCTTGCCCGCGTTGTCCTGGATGAGGCCGGACAGCGACGGGAACTGACCGATCGGCTGGCCGTTGAGGCTCACGAGACGATCGCCGGGCTGCACGCCGGCCTCGGCCGCGGCGCTGCCGTCGACAACTCTGCCGACGGTCCAGCGGTCGGCGTTGGGGGTGCCGAAACCGACCGCGATGGCGAACAGCAGCACGAACCCGATGAGCAGGTTCATGAACGGGCCCGCCAACACCGTTGACAGGCGCTTCGGGTAGCTCTTCGACCGATAGGTGCGAGGCTCATCGATCGGATCGGTGTCCTCGAGGCTGTGCATGCCGATGATGCGCACGTAGGCGCCGGCGGGGATGGCCTTCACGCCGTACTCGGTCTCACCGCGACGGAAGGACCACAGGCGGGGCCCGAACCCGATGAAGAACTCGGTGACCTTCATGCCGCACTTCTTGGCCACGAGGTAGTGGCCCAACTCGTGCAGGAAGATCGAGACGATGATCGCCACGACGATGAGGAGCACGAACCAGCCGCCGAACACCCCCAGGGCGGCCAGCGCGGCGACCAGCGCGGCGAGGCGCAGCCAGGCCAGGCGCGGCTTGTCGCCCGGCGCCGACGGCACCGGCGCGGGCGTCCCCGCCGGGTCGTCAGGCGAGCCGGGGTCGACCTCGGCTCGGTGCTCGATGATGTCGGTCACTCTCGGCGCTCGCTTCTCTGGATGATGCTCGTGGCCTCGGCCCGTGCCGCTTCATCGGCGGCGATGACGGCCTCGACGCTCTCCGCCAAGGATCCATCATGCCGTGCAAGGGTGGCGTAAAGGACGTCAGGGATCTCGATCCACCGGATCCGCCCGGCGAGGAATGCCTCCACGGCCACCTCGTTGGCGGCGTTGAGCCAGGCGGGGACGGTCTCTCCCCGACGACCGGCCTCGAACGCCAGGGCCAGACAGGGGAACGCCTCGAGGTCAGGGGCCTCGAACTCGAGGCGGCCCACCTCGGCCCAATCGATGCGCCCGAACGGTGTCACCACCCGGTCGGGATAGGCCAGCGCGTAGCCGATCGGTAGGCGCATGTCGGGCATCGAGAGCTGGGCGATCGTGGCCGCGTCGGTGAACTCGACCATCGAGTGCACGATCGACTGCGGGTGCACCACGACCTCGATGGCATCGAATCCGACACCGAAGCCGTCGTCCCCCGCCGGCGGGCCGAAAAGCTCGTGGGCTTCGATCACCTCTAGGCCCTTGTTCATGAGGGTGGAGGAGTCGACGGTGATCTTCGGCCCCATGCTCCACGTGGGATGGGCGAGCGCCTCGTCGACCGAGACCGACTCGAGCTCCGCCCGGGTGTGGCCCCGGAACGGCCCGCCGCTCGCGGTCAACACGATCCGCGCCACCCGGGACCGGTTGTCGTTGGCTCTGAGGCACTGGTGCACCGCGCAGTGCTCGCTGTCGACCGGCACCAGTTCTGCACCCGGCGTGCGTCGGGCCCGCTGGACGACCGGCCCGGCCGCGATCAGCGACTCCTTGTTGGCCAGGGCGAGGCGACGACCGGCACTCAACGTGGCCAACGTGACCGACAGCCCTGCGAACCCGACGACGCCGTTCACCACCACGTCGGCTTCCTCGGCCAGACTGGCCAGAGCGTCCTCGCCACCGCGGACCTCGCAACCCGGGAGGGCGTCGGCCACCCGGGCCGCCGCGGTCGGGTCGGCCACCGCCACCACCTTGGGTCGAAGGGCCCGTGCCTGTTCGATGAGCAACTCCGACCGACCGCCACTCGCCCCGAGCGCCGTGAGCTCGAAACGGTCCGACTCAGCGGCGAGGACGTCGAGGGTCTGGGTGCCGATCGAGCCGGTGGAGCCGGCGAGGGCCACCCGGACGGCAGTCATCAGCCCCACCCTACCCGTGAGGCCGCGGGCTCAGGCGAGCCCCAGCACCCGCGTGACGTAGAACGCCGTCGGCAGGACGAACAACATGCTGTCGAACCGGTCGAGCACCCCACCGTGCTGCGGTATGAGCGAGCCCATGTCCTTCACGCCCAGGTCGCGCTTGAACAGCGACTCGGCCAGATCGCCGAGGGGAGCGGCGATGGCCACGAACACGCCGAAGATCACGGCCTGGCCGATCGAGAACCCACCGACGCGGAAGACCTTCGCGAACACCAACGCGGCGAGGATCGACCCGACCATGCCCCCGGCGAGACCCTCGACGGTCTTGTTCGGACTGACCGACGTGAGCTGGGTGCGGCCGAACCGGCGCCCCACGAAGAACCCACCGACGTCGTAGAACACGGCGGCCGCCACGGTGACCAGCAACAGGCTGACGCCCTGCACCGGCACCTTCAAGATGAGCGCCGCGTAGCTCCCGAGCAGACCCACGTAGAGCACACCGAGCATGGTGATGGCGATGTTGGGGACGGGCCGGGCCGAGCCCCCGACACCGAGCAGGAACCACAGCACGGTGAACACGAAGCTCACGAACAGCACGAGGGCGATGGCGCTCTCACCCCGCCAGTACGCGGCGAGGGGGAAGGCGGCGACGGCGACGAGCCCGAGGAGGGTGGCGGGGCGGTAGCCGCCACGCTGCACGGCGCCGAAGAACTCCACACCGGCCAGTGCGACCACGGTCACCACGGCCGCCATGGCCCAGGCGGGACCCAGCCTGAACAGGATCAGACCCACCACCGCGATGGCGACGCCCACGAACACGGCCTGGGGCACGTCGCGCCCGTTGCCTCGCTTCTCGGCCGGAGCGGCGCCGTCGTCGTGCTCGGTGTCGGCGGCCGCCGGCACGGGCTTGGTCGGTCGGCGGGTGCGACGACTGGGGGGCGCGGCCGACGCGGGAGGGGTCGGTGTCGCCGGCCGGTTCTCGGCGCTGCGGATGCGGATCGGATCGGCGCTGCTGCCCCGAGCGGGGCGCTTGATCGGCGCGGGGGCCTCGGGGATCTCGAGGTCGTCGAAGGTCAGGAACTCCTCGGCGGTCGGCCGCTCGGTGCGATCGAGGGCGCCCAAGGCCTCGACCGACTCCACCTGCTCGGCATCGGTGAGGCCGGCCGTGACGTCGTGATCCCAGTCGTCGTGCTCGTCGCGCCAACGCGGACCACTGCTCGCGAACGACGACCACCGGGCGACTTCGTCGGCGTCGTCGTCGCCCTCGCCGATGATCACCCGGGGCACCTCGCCGGTGGCCGGCTCGGTCCAGTGGGGCAACTCCGTCTCGCCGGTGACGGGCTCGACGGACAGCACCGGCGGCGTGGGCGGCGGCGGGTTCGCCGCGAGATCCTCGACGGTGCGGGGCTCGATCGGCGCGACACGCGGCCGCTCGATGCCGGCGGGATCGGCGCTGCCGCCGAGCGGGAAGCGCAGGACCGGCTCGCCGTCGACGGACGGCGGTTCGGGTCGGTCGCCGAACTTGGGCTCGTCGCGCTTGCGCCGAACGGCATCGCCGCGCTCGACCGCCTCGGCGACCTCGTCGGCCTTGATGATGCGAACGCCCTCTTCGGGGTTCGCCGGTGTGCCGTCCTCGTTGGGACCTCGGCTGAGTGGTGCGTCGGGAGACATCAGTCCTCCAGAAGCTCCTTTTCCTTCGCGGCAAGGGCCTGATCGATCTCCGCCTCCTGGGCGTGGATGATCTTGTCGAGCTCCTTCTCGGCTCGGGCGAGCTCGTCGCTCGACAGCTCGTTGTCCTTCTCGAGCGCCTCGAGCTCGTGGCGGGCGCCCCGCCGCAGGTTGCGCAGCGCGACCTTGCCCTCCTCGGCCATGTGCTTCACGACCTTCACCAGCTCCTTGCGCCGTTCCTGGGTGAGGGGCGGGAACGACAGCCGGATGGAGTTGCCATCGTTGCTGGGGTTGAGACCGAGGTCGGAGTGCTGCAGCGCCTTCTCGATGGCGCCGATCGCACCCTTGTCGTAGGGGGTGATGAGCAGCTGACGGGCCTCGGGCACGGTGAAGCCCGCGATCTGCTGCATCGGGACCTCGCTGCCGTAGTAGTCGACCGGGATCTTCTCGACGAGCGCCGGAGCGGCTCGACCGGTTCGGATCGAAGCGAACTCCTGCCGGGTGTGCACGACCGCCTTGGCCATCTTGTCGGTCGTCTCGGAGAGGACCAGGTCAGCCATCTCGCTCGTCACAGCCCATCTCCTGTCAGTGGTCACGTCCACTCCGACGCTACTGCGAATTCGTCGCAGCGGTGCGTAGCCGACCGGGCCGGTCAGCACACGAGGGTGCCGACGGAGGCACCCTCGAGGATGGCGCGGACGTTGCCCTCACCGAGGAGGTCGAACATCACGATCGGCAGGTCGTTGTCCATGCACAGGGTGATCGCCGTGGAGTCCATCGCCCGCAACCCCTGGTTGAGCACGTCGAGGTAGGTCACCTGCTCGAGCTTGGTGGCGTCGGGGTTGGTCTTCGGGTCGTCGGTGTAGATGCCGTCGGTGCCCGAGTGGGTGCCCTTCAACAGCACCCCGGCCTCAATCTCGACCGCTCGCAGCGCGGCGGTGGTATCGGTGGTGAAGAAGGGGTTGCCGGTGCCTCCGGCGAAGATCACGACCCGGCCCTTCTCGAGGTGGCGGGTCGCCCGGCGGCGGATGTACGGCTCGGCGACCTGGGCCATGTGGATCGCCGACTGGACCCGCGTGGGCTGGCCCAGCTGCTCGAGCGTGTCCTGCAGGGCCAGGGCGTTGATGACCGTGGCCAACATGCCCATGTAGTCGGCCTGGGCGCGGTCCATGCCCGCGCCAGCTCCGGTCATGCCTCGCCAGATGTTGCCGCCGCCGACCACGATCGCCATCTCGACACCGAGGTCGTCGCGAACCTCGACGATCTCGCGGGCGATGCGCTGGGCGACCGCTCCGTCGATGCCGTATCCCGAGTCGCCGGCGAAGGCCTCACCAGAGACCTTCAACAGCACACGGGACCAGCGGGCGGGGGCGGTCACGACGGCGCCCGCCTCAGGCCCCGATGTACACCTGGGCGAAGCGCACGAGGGTGGCGTCGCCGAGGAGTTGGGTGATGGTCTGCTTGTCGTCGCGGACGAAACCCTGCTCGAGGAGCACCTGATCCTTGAACCAGGCGTTCAGGCGACCGTCGACGATCTTCGGCCACGCCTGCTCGGGCTTGCCCTCGGCCTTGGTGATGTCGAGCAGCGCCTGGCGCTCCTTCTCGACGGCGTCGGCCGGCACCTCGTCGCGCGTGAGGTAGGGGGGCTTCGAGAACGCGATGTGCACGGCGATGTCGTGGGCCAGCTCGCGAGTGCCTCCGGCGAGCTCGACGAGCACGGCGTTCACCCCGCGACCGTCCTGGAGGTGCAGATACGAATCGAGGATGTTGTCGGGGCCCCCCTCGAAGCGCACGACGGTGCCGAGCTCGATGTTCTCCTTCTTGGCGATGCGCAAGCTGTCGAGCTCGTCGCTGAGCTCGGTGACGGCGTCGGCGCCCTTGGCGACGACCCGTTCGGCGAGATCCTGCACCAACGACGTGAAGTCGTCGGCCTTGGCGGAGAAGTCGGTCTCGCTCTTGAGCTCGACGATGGCGCCAATGTTGCCGTCGACGACGACGGTGACCGAGCCCTGCGTGTTCTCGCGGTCCTCGAGCTTGGCCACCTTGGCCAGGCCCTTCTCACGGAGCCACTGGGCCGCGGCTTCCATCTCGCCGTCGTTCTCCTGCAGCGCCTTCTTGGCATCCATCATCCCGGCACCCGTGGCGTCACGGAGGGCCTTGACGTCTTTGGCGGTGAACGCGGGCATGACTCAGGACTCCTCGGGTGTCTCGGCAGCGACCTCGGCCGGGGTGACGACTGAGCCGTCGTCGAGGAGGTTCTGCGCGTTCTCAGGGGTGAGACCGGGCTCGACGTCGTGCGCCGGCTCGGCCAGCGCCTCGTTCTCGACCGCCGACTGCTCGGCGTCGCGGGAGGCGGCGATGCGAGCTTCGCGCTCGGCGGCGGCCGCGGCGGCCTGGCGCCGGGCCTCGGCCTGCTGGGCCGCGATCTCGGCCTCTTCCTCGGCCGAGCGCACCGCGGGCGCGGCGGCGACCGCGGGGCCACCGGCGGGGCCGCCGCGGCGGGAGTGGATGAACCGGCCCTCTTCCACGGCGTCGCTGATCACCCGAGCCATCAGGTTGGCCGAGCGGATGGCGTCGTCGTTGCCGGGGATGACGAACTGGACGATGTCGGGATCGCAGTTGGTGTCGACCACGGCGACGATCGGGATGCCGAGCTTGTTCGCCTCGGTGACGGCGATGTCCTCCTTGTTGGTGTCGAGGATGAACACCGCTTCGGGGAGGCGCTCCATGTTGCGGATGCCGCCTAGGTTGCGCTCGAGCTTCTCGAGCTCGCGCGACAACAGGAGGGCTTCCTTCTTGGGCATGGCCTCGAACTCACCGGCGTCACGCATGCGCTGGTAGTCCTTCATCTTGGACACGCGCTTGGAGATCGTCTGGAAGTTGGTGAGCATGCCGCCGAGCCAGCGCTCGTTGATGTACGGCATGCCGCACTTCTCGGCGTAGGACTGCACCGGGTCCTGAGCCTGCTTCTTGGTGCCGACGAACAGCACGGTGCCGCCCTCGCCGACGAGGTCGCGCACGAACGAATAGGCGTTCTCGATGCGACCGAGGGTCTGCTGCAGGTCGATGATGTAGATACCGTTGCGCTCTCCGTAGATGAATCGCTTCATCTTCGGGTTCCAGCGACGGGTCTGGTGCCCGAAGTGGACACCCGCCTCCAGTAGCTGGCGCATGGTCACGACAGGGGCCATGGCGAATTGCTCCTTCCCACGGTTCGGCGAAACCGGAACCCGACGCCTCGAGGGCGACCGTGGGTGGGTACCGGCGGAAGTGTGATGACGACCGCCCGATCGGGCGGTCGGTACGCTCCAGCACGGGGCCGGACCGACGGGTCAGTCTAGGGACCCCCAGGCGCCGCAGCCAACCCGGTGTCGCCACCGACACTCGACGACCAGCCCGGAGGGCCGATGCCGCCGTCGAGCGCCGCGACGCCGAGCAGGGCTTCGCCCACGCTGATGCTCTCCCCCACCAGCACGTCGCCAGCGACGTCTCCCAGCATCTCGCACGTGGGCGGACGGCCCGACACCGCCAGCGCGATCTCGCGGGTGGCCTCGGGGCTCGAAGGGAGCCGGTCGTGGGCGTGGAGCCCGCTGATCGGCACCACGACCTGCGGCCGGCCCTCGACGACCGTGCGACCGTGGGGCACGACGAGGTCGCCGCGGGCCGCGATCGAGACGACCCTGACCCGGTCGGGCACCGGATGATCCCGCATCTCGCCCACCACGTCGGAGGTCTCGGCGAGCTGACCGATGGCGGGCCGCGTCGGGTCGAGGTCGACGCCGAGCAGGGCGCGGACCTCCCCGAGGGACGTGTCGGCACCAGCGTTCGATCGCAGGGCCTCGACGGCTGTGGCGAGGTCGGCCCCGCCGTGTGGTGTGCCCAGCGTGACCAGCGTGGCGACCTCGGCGGGGCCGCCGTCCTCCAGGGCCAGCCGCGAGACGACGCCCCCCTGGGAGTGGGCGATCACATCGATGGGCACGCCTGGCGCGGCCCGGGCGACCGCGGTGAGAAGTTCGACGAGCCGCGCCGCCGAGGCTCTCAGATCGGCCTGGCTGTCGGCCGCCGAGTAGGACGTGGCGGGAAGCGCACCGAGCCCAGAACCCGACGCAAGCTCGCCCGGCACCCGGCCGCCGGCGTACGAGAACCGGACCACGTCGCCGGCCGCATAGCCGAGGCCGGCGGTGTCGACGCCGGCGACGGCCGCGCTCTCGCTGGTGGAGCCGAGCCCGCCGACCAGCACGGCGATGCGCCGGCCGCCGGGCGGCGAGGGTGGCGTCGAGGCCGGCGTGCAGTCGTCCTGGCCGCGCCGCCACCGGTCGAGCCGATCGCTCACCTCGGCCAACCGCCCGACCGGATTGGTGGCTTCGGCGTGGTGCGCGAGCAGTGCGAGCCGGCGGTAGCCCGTGGTCCCGACCCTCGCCTCGAACGCGCCGAGCCGCTCCACCACCACACTGAACAACGAGCGCCGCTCGGCGAGGGGCGCGACGCCGTCGTCGGCGCCGGGCACGAGGTAGGCGTGGCGCGCCGGCGAGGCGCCGACGAACAGGTCATCGGGGTCGAGGTAGCGGTCGGCCTGATCGCGAACGCCGAGATGGAAGAACGCTCCCGTCCGCCCGAGCACCTCGCCGCGCCGGACCCGGGCCCCAACTGCGACCTCGATGGCATCGAGGAAGGAGTACGAGGTGCGCAGGCCGTCTGCGTGACGCACCGTGACGTGCAGGGCACCGGCGACCGGGCCCGCGAAGACGACCTCGCCGTCGGCTGCGGCCCGGACCGGCGTGCCCGGCACCGTGGCGAGTCGAGGCCCCGGTTGCCGGCCGCGTAGGGCGTGGGTGGGGACCGGAAGTGGTCGGTGATGACCCCCTCGACGGGAGGCGAGTAGACCACCCGCGCCGAG
>Ga0209048_10003001_pt1 | contig 16550 bp, 16 predicted proteins | sample FrelakmetCRP12CR_FD_187146 | JGI IMG/M metagenome (GOLD analysis project Ga0209048, IMG submission 187146) | Freshwater lake sediment microbial communities from the University of Notre Dame, USA, for methane emissions studies - CRP12 CR (SPAdes)... | ecosystem: Environmental > Aquatic >... | reverse complement strand
ATTGCGAGCCTCCTGTTTCGATGTTGGTTTCGGAAGCCGTTATCCTAACAGGTAGGCTCTCTTTTTACTACCCTTTCCAACAACTTTTTAGTGCACCCCCGGCCTCGAGTGTACTTGCTTAACCGCCGGAAAGTGGTAAAATGGTCACGCTTAATTCAAAGCTTGCCCTCGTAGCTCAGCGGATTAGAGCACTTGCTTGCGGAGCAAGGGGTCGCGCGTTCGAATCGCGCCGGGGGCGCTGTTTGTTTCCCGAACCCCTTACCTGATTATGTCAGTGGGTAGGGGGTTTTTAGCGCCTGTTTCATGTAAAAACTCGTTTCGATGGATAGATGAAAGTAAATGTAAATGAAAACTCCTCAAATCTTGCTTACCAATGATGATGGAATCCGCTCGCCTGGTCTGTGGGCCGCTGCCCAGGCGCTTTCTGAGTTGGGTTTTGTCCACGTAACCGCTCCGCGTGACCAATTTTCAGGCGCCGGCCGCAGCTTGCCTTCCACCTCGGACGGCATTATCCAACCCCAAGAAATGATAGTAAATGGCCGGCCCTGGACGGTCTATGCCGTGGGCGGGACGCCTGCTCAAGCCGTATTGCACGCTGTGCTGGAAATCTTGCCCGAGCCGCCGGACCTGCTAGTGTCGGGCATTAATTATGGTGAAAATGTTGGCACGGGGGTCACTGTCTCCGGCACGGTAGGAGCAGCTTTGGAAGCAGCCTCGATGGGCATTCCATCCCTGGCTATATCTCTGGAGACTGAGCCACAGCATCATTTGTCCTATTCAGAGGAAGTGAATTTCTCGGTTGCAGCTTACTTCGCCGCTTATTTCGCGCGCCTCATTCTGGCCAATCAATTTCCCCCTGATGTGGATGTCCTCAAGGTGGATGTGCCTTGCGATGCGACTCCTGATACGACTTGGGCGGTTACCCGCATGTCACGCCAGCGTTATTATGAGCCGAGCGCGCCTGACCGACGCTCCTGGGACGCCCCAGGCCGGGTGGGATATCGCCAGGTCTGCCATCCGGATCTGGATTCGCCCGATTCAGACGTCTACGCGCTGTGTGTAAAACGCACGATCTCTGTCACCCCTCTTAGCCTGGATTTGACTTCGCGCGTGGATCTGGATGCGTTTGAACGGTTATTGCAGGAGAAAAATCGAGCTTGACGCCCGTATAACGAAAATCTATCCGGTGCTGTGGATCACTTCACGCATCAATGCGTGGAGATGAGGATTTGCTGCCAGTATAGAACAAGGGGGTTTTAAATAATCTGAATGCCCATGTAAGTTCGTGACCAGCGCGCCGGCTTCAAGTGCAATCAACCCTCCTGCGGCGATATCATAAGTTTGTAGTGACGTCTCCCAAAAGCCGTCCAGCCGCCCTGCAGCCACGTAGCTTAAGTCTAAAGCAGCAGAACCGAGCCTCCGAACGCCCTGAGTGAGCATGGAAAAGCGCGCGAACAGTTCCAGATTATTTTGCGGGTTGGTGCGAATATCATAGGGAAAGCCAGTCGTCAGCAGGCTTTTAATCAGTTCCTTAGTGTTCGAAACATGGATCGGCTTCCCATTCAGCTGGGCTCCTTGGCCTAGTTCGGCAGAAAAACATTCGTCCTGCATCGGATCGTAAACCGCACCAATGCAGACAACCCCTTCTTCGGCATACGCAATAGATACGGAAAAGATAGGCACACCGTGGGCGAAGTTCACTGTGCCATCCAGGGGGTCAATGTACCAGATGCAACATTCCTCGCCTGCGACGATCCCGCTTTCTTCGGTTATGATCCTGTGATTTGGGAACCGGCGACGGATTTCGCCGACGATAAAATCTTCCGAGCGGCGGTCAACGTCGGTAACCAGATCTATGACACCCTTGTAATAGATCTGGTTTTTTTGTCCAAATCCCGCGCGCTGAATCTCACCCGCCTGGCGGGCCATGGTTTCTACTTCTGATAAGGTTGGACGCATATTATGGTGTTGTATTATTTCCCGCTGTTACTTTATACTGGTCCAATAAGCTATAAAGCTCGTCCAACTCTTTCTGAATCTCAGAGCGATGGCCGCGTGCTTCATCGAGCAGCGTCGTGAAGGCTGGTTTTTGCTCTTCAGGTAGGGTTTCCAGCAGCCGTTCCGTGCGCTGAATCTGGTTGGTCTTATGTCGCAATTTGTTTTCCAATCGCTCGCGATATCCCTTATAAAACTCTTGTTCCTTCATAGGCTTAGGAACCGTAGAAGGACCGGCAGTGAGGACTTCTGCCACAGTAAGCAAGAATTCCTCCGTATCCACGGGTTTTTCAAGAAAACGCACCGCGCCCAGGTTCAGAGCAAATAGCTTATCCTCTGGGGTTACATACGTAGCAGAAAGGAAAATGATGGGGATGCTCGTGGTTCTTGGATCCGTGCGCAGGTTTTGCACAAGGGAGTAACCATCCATTTTGGGCATCAAAATGTCGGTGATGATCAGCGCCGGGTGCTCTTTGGAGATCGCTTCCAGGGCCTCTTGACCGTTCCTGGCAGAGACAACTGGATAACCTTTGAAGCGTAAGGTCACTTCCAGAAGCTCCAAAATGCTTGGAATATCTTCAACGACGAGAATAGGACCATAGGGAATATTCATAAGAGTTATTGTATTCTCTTTCATGCGGTAGGACAAGTCACAGTTTTGTTAGGATTGGCCTAGCCCATTACCGGTCACCGGGTTTTTTAAAAATACAGCCATCTACCTATTGTCGGTGATCTAGCTTTCACCGTGTACTTCGGCTGCTAACTGGTTAAAAAATGTTTCCATCCGGCGATGCCGTTCTTCCGCCAGAGCGTATCCAGCTTTTGTATACAGGCGATCCTTCAGTCTAACCAATTTAAATAGATACTCATGATATGCACTATGCGGTTCGCCCGCCTCCTCCTGCCCGGTCTGCAGAAAATTCTCCGACGGCGGCGCGTAGGCTGGCATACCCTTCCGAGCCGCATAAGCGATTGCGCGCGCAACACCGATCGCGCCGATCGCGTCCAGCTTGTCAGCGTCAAATAACACTTTTGCTTCTAAGGTCTGTGGCTCTTCGAGGTTATCACGGAAACGGTGCGCCCGGATACAGTGTTGGACTGCCGCGATACACTCTGCGGACCAACCCTCCGCTTCCAAAACCTGCCTGGCGAACTCAGCCGAAGCATGGTGGTGATTCTGGCGAGCGGCAGTATGAGAGGCCAGGCCGCCATCCGCAGACAACATATTGTCATCCGCGGATGGCGAGTAACCTTCTGCATCATGCAACAAGGCGGCAGTTCGTACGATCTCTACGTTCGCGCCTTCGATCTGGGCCAGGCGTTCGGCCAGACTATATACCCTCAAAATATGGTCAAAGCCGTGCACCGGGTCTGGATCGGGGTACCAGGCACGCGCTTGTGAGATAGAAGGCATTGGAGATACCCTACTCGTTCGACTCAATCGACTCGAAAGTTTCAGATTCGTCAGTCTCATCCTCGTCTTCTTCTTGTCTGCTCGACATCCTCCAGAGGATAAAGACTCCCACCGCTAAACCGATCAGAATGATCACGAAGCAGATCAGAAATAAACCCCAGGGGAAACCAGTAAAACCGGAGAGCAAACCGGGTTTCGCGGTAGGCGCTGCCGGGGTATGAGTTGGCCCGCCGGCTGGCATATAGATGGGTAAATTTGCATTACATTCCGATGCGCTGCAAGTGAACTTCAAAGCCGGATCGCAGCTGGTCAGCCCTCCACAAGGAGTCAAGTTTACTGCGCCGCTGCATTGGGAAACATTATTATCAGAAGGTACGCAATCAATCTTGACGGCAGCTTCACAATCCTCCGAAGCGCCGCAGTTTGCCGAAGGAATCGTGGTATTGCCGTCGCAGGCGCCCGCCTCGTCGCAATACACCTCGACAGGGAAATCGTTGCAGGCTCCTTGCAAGCAGATCTGCAAGTTGACAGATTCTGGGATGGCTGGGGCAGGAGCAGCCGTTGCCTCCTGGATAGGAATGGTTTCTGTATTGGTGACCGTTTCTTGTTGGGATAAGGTCGCTGCCGGAGCCAGTGTAGCAGTGCTCGGTCGGCGCGTTGGATATATCGTCGGTTTGGCGGTCTTCTTGGGAGTTGGGGTTTTTTTATTAGTCCCTCTTGGGGTTTTCGTAGGGGTTTTTGCCAGAACCGATCGATTGTTATTCGCACTGCCAGCATACGGCTGGTAGCTGTCCGGTGCATCTGCCGCGCCAGCGGTTTGGACGAGCTGGACACAGAAGAGTAAGGCTAGCAAGATGAATACCCCGCTGATAGATAGAAAAGCAAAGAGGTGCTTTGGTTTTTTATTCATTTAGAAACTCCTATCCATTTTTTGGTATTGATAATGCATGCCATGGGAGCTTTTTGTTCCCCAAGTATCCCGCGTCCGGTAAAGCCCGTCAAGTGCGTGGAGAAGAACATTGCAAATGGCGCGCGCTAGTCGCTGCCCAATGATAAGGTTTCAAAAAGCAGCCCGGAAACAAAGGTATTTGGCTTGTTTATACCGGATAAATGTGTCCCTTTTTTATTACGGTTTGGACCAAATTTGTGCCGAATCGATATCCCAGGTGGCGGTAATCGGGGACTGTTAAGATGAGCAGGTCCGCCTGCTTATCCGGCTCTAAGGATCCAATCTTGGAAGCACGTCCGATGGCGGCAGCCGCATTAATTGTGGCTGCCACGATCGCCTGTGCTGGAGTCAGGTGCAGGTACCGGCAAGCCAGCGCCAATACAAATTGCATATTTTCGCACCATGCTGTACCTGGATTGAGGTCAGAAGCAATGGCCAGCAAGCCTCCTGCCTCCAGGATATCTTGAGCAGGGGTGTAATGCGTTTCGGCTAGGCCGAAGGGTGTGCAGGGCAGAGCCACAGCTACCGTATTGCTTTGAGCCAGGGCCTGGATATCGCTGGAAGAAGACTTTACCAGGTGGTCAGCCGAGGTGGCCCCCAATTCAACAGCCAGTTGGGCGCCTCCCAGGTTGTCAAATTCATCGGCGTGGATCTTGAGTGGAAAACCCAGTTGTTTGGCTTTGCTGAGGATGGCGCGTGATTGCTCCAGGCTGAAGGCGCCCGTCTCGCAAAAGACATCCACAAAGGGCATTTCGTAAAATGGGGCTTCATGAGGCCACCATTCATCCAATACTGGCAACATCGTGTTGCAGATCAATGCCGTGTAATCGTCTGGGCGATTCTTATACTCCGGGGCGATGGCATGTGCTGCCAGGAAGGTGGGTACGATCTCGAGCGGCCCCTCTTTATCCAGATTGAGCAGGGCGAGCAGCATGCGTAGTTCGGTAGCAGTGTGCAGGCCGTAACCGGTTTTAGCTTCGGCGGTGGTCGTTCCGTAAGCGAACATGCTCCATAAACGCATGCGGGTCTCGGATTTTAGGGTTTCAAGAGTACCTGTGCGAGTGGCATGCACGGTTGAGAGAATTCCGCCGCCCTCGGCGAGGATTTCCAGGTAACTTTTTCCCTGCAAACGCATCTCAAACTCAGCCGAACGGTCGCCAATCCAGATAGCATGTGTGTGAGGGTCGACGAAGCCCGGCATAACTACTTTCTTTCCGGCATCGAGGGTAGGCTCGTCAGGATAAGCCGAGCGCAGTTCGCTCGTCGAACCGACTGCCACGATCTTCTCCCCCTGGATTAGCAGCGCGCCGTCCGATATAATCCCCAGCTGGCCTAAATCGCGCCCACGTTGCGGACTACCTGAAATCGTTAATAATTGGGAGGCAGAATGGATCAGCATGATAGTAGAGGAGCTAAAAAGCCCATTATTGAATTTAGATTTTACCACTTCTTACACTCTCTTGCGTCGACCGTGCCTAGCGAGATTCTTTTTTACCATACTATTCTTGACAAAAAAGGTATAATTTATTGATGCATTGAAGTTGTCTGGAGGAGATTATGGGCGTGGCGACGCGTATCGAACGTGATTCTTTGGGCGATCTACAAGTACCTCTGGATGCTTTATTTGGCGTCCAGACCCAACGTGCTATTTTAAATTTCCCCATTTCTGGATTGCGCCCGTGGCGGGCTTTCATCTGGTCAATGGCTGCTATCAAACGAGCTGCTGCAGAGGTGAATCGGGATCTCGGACTCTTAGACGTTCCGCGGGCTGCCGCTATCGTCCAGGCGGCTCAAGAGGTGATGGAAGGACGCTGGGATAGCGAGTTTGTCGTCGACCCTTTCCAGGCTGGAGCAGGTACCAGCCATAATATGAACATAAATGAGGTGATTGCGAACCGGGCGACGCAGATTATGGGCGGGATATTGGGGCAATACCTGGTAAATCCCAATGATCACGCCAACATGGCTCAGTCAACCAATGACACGATCCCTACTGCCATCCGCTTGGGCGCCCTCTGGCGGTTAGATGAGCTTTTAGAATCGGTCAACAGACTGGCTGATGTGCTATGGCAGAAAGCCTCAGAATTCGATGAAATTGTCAAATCAGGACGGACGCACTTACAGGATGCAGTCCCAATCCGGTTAGGTCAAGAGTTTAGCGGTTACGCCCGAGCAGTTGAGCGCGATGCGGAGCGCATCCCACGTTCTGCTGAAGGGTTACGTCGTCTGGGTATTGGCGGTACGGCGGTTGGTACCGGGCTGAATGCCCATCTTGAATACCACACCAGGATGGTAAAGCGTCTGTCGGAGATCACTGGCCTGCAATTACAAGCTTCGGATAACCTTTTCGAGAGCATGCAGTCTATGGCCGATGTCGCAGATTTTTCTGCCGCTCTACGTACACTGGCCATCACCTTGACCCGCGTTGCCAACGATTTCCGCCTGTTAGCCTCTGGTCCATCCACAGGGCTTGACGAAATCCGCTTGCCGCCGGTTCAACCTGGCTCCAGCATTATGCCGGGGAAGGTCAATCCGGTGATGGCCGAAATGTTGAATATGGCCATGTTCCATGTGCAAGGCTGCGATTTGACCATCGCACTGGCAGCCCAGGCCGGGCAACTAGAGCTGAATGTGATGATGCCTATTATCGCTCACAACCTGTTCGAAATGATGCAGGTTATGATTGGAGCAATTCAGGCATTTACCGAAAAATGCGTGCTCGACCTGCAAGCCAACCGGGCCAAGGCTGAAAGTTGGTTAGAAAAAAACGCGATCCTGGTGACCGCGCTAAACCCACTGATCGGATACGCAGCCGGGGCTCGCCTGGTGAAAGAAGCCCTGGCGAGTGATCGCACAGTTCGTCAGGTCGCGATGGAGAAAGCCGCAGCCGGAGAATTATGCCACCGGGACGACGACCATTTGGTGACTGTCGAAGAGATTGAGGCGGCTTTAGGGGATCTCAGGAATCTTACTCAAGGCGGCATCATCTCTGGACAGTCCTCGGCTGGTTAGTTCCTTGAGGATTCTTTTACAGAGACTTTATGGATTTTATATTCATCCCGGCGTATGATAGGCCTCACAACCGATCTGTATGACCTGTTCATTGTTTGGGGCGTCCGATGATGGAGCAAACATCAATAAGTTCCGACAAGAAATTGGTCCTCCTTACCGCCCGGGAAGCTGCGGAATACTTACGAGTGAGCTTATCTACATTAAACCGCATGGAGAGGCGCGGCTTGCTCCTCCCCCTCCGAACGCCAGGGGGACACCGGCGCTATACCCTGGAAATGTTAAACGATTGCTTGACACGCAACAAGGTCGAAGCAGAGGTGGGGTGAGAGACATGGAACCAGCTCATATTCTGGTTATTGAAGACGACGACATCGTAGCACGCACGATTGAGCGCAGTTTGCGTGGCGATGAGTTTCGGGTTACATTGACGAACAGCGGTGTGGAGGGGCTTAAAGTCGCTCGCCGTCGCCCGCCCGACCTGGTGATCCTTGATATCATTATGCCAGGGATGGATGGGTACGCGGTGTGCCGTGAGATGCGTGCCGACCCGCTGTTGTCCAGCATACCCATTCTTTTCTTGACAGCTAAGATAAAAGACGAAGATAAAATCGCTGGTTTTAATGCTGGAGGCGATGATTACCTGTGCAAACCATTCAATATCGACGAGCTGATCTTGCGCTTGCGAGCGATCTTACGCAGAGCGAAAAAGCACGGCCGTTCCAGCGAAAAAGACGAACCGGTTTCTCTCGCGGCAGCATTGCAGATAGTCAATAACCATTCGGGGACATATGGATCTAATGGCGGCTCGGAGAATGGCCAGGGATTGACAGTCAAGCAACGCATCAACATAGACGGCTATACTCTGGATACCCGTTCGTATGAGCTCCTGACCCCGGCACGCGGTAAAGTACGACTTACCCCTGTACAATATGAGCTGTTACACCACCTGATGTGCCATCCAGGCGAGATCTTTTCACCCGGCCGCTTGCTGGATGAAGTGTGGGATTACCCATCGGATACCGGTAGCCCGGATCTTGTGAGAGTGCATATCAAGAACCTGCGCGAGCGTATCGAAGAAGACCCCCGCGCGCCCAAGTTTATCCGTACGGTGCCGGGGTATGGCTACATGGTGGGTCCATAGCTTACTTTAATGAATTAAATTTCCTTCCAGGGTGACAGCTCGGGTAGACCGCATGCTGTCACCCTTTTTTTGGCCTGGGAACTTTTACAAACTCTTTACCATAGTTTCACAATCAATTTATACGAAAACAAATCCAGTTGTGTTAAAGTCATAACGATGCAAGGTCAGGTTCGCACAAAAATCGATTAAAGTCGGAACCATTCATTGATAACAATCCGTCGAGAACAATTGCGTGCTTTTGAAGGTCTGCTGGTGAATGAATTTCGAGCCTGCCAGGCCTTTTTCGACCTGATGAAAGATGAGCGATTTGCTCTTTCCACAGGCGATGTGGCGCGATTGCTCTTAGTTGCAGCACATAAAGAACTTGGCTTAAGCCGCTTGGCTGAGATTGAGGCAGGTAGACAACGGCTGCTCCAGGAAATCCAAAAGCTATCGGACTTTGATGATGATGAGAGGCAGGCGCTTACCTTTGCGGATTTGATTGCCGTGCTCGAACCAGAATCCGCCCAACAGTTCGCTTTTTTACAGGAAGGGATTCTGGTATTGATGGTCCAAATGCGCGAGATGACTCATATCAACCGCGCCCTGGCGACCTATGCGTTGAACCGCGCCAGCGTTTTGCAGACCTACCTGGCCGACCTCTGCCAGATCCCTGATTACCCGAAATCATTGTTATCTAATCGCCCCTGGGGTCAGAATGAGGTTGAATCCAAAGAAATAGTTCGATCTTTTCGCTCAGTCCAACCTGACGCCAGCGATCTGAATGGCCTGGCAGCGTTACCTGCCCTTTTTGCCACGGTAATGGCTGCTCGTGATGTCCTGAATACCAAAGAGAGTGCAGGAATTGCGGACGCCATGAAGGCTTTGCAGAAGGCATTGGAAAATCTCGATAAATTTCTAGAATTGAACCATGTCCGCCAACAGCAGCTAAAAGAGATTACCTGGCAGATGGAGGTGGCTGATTTTTCTGATTGGCGTAATTTCGTAGCGCATGATAGCGTCAACCTGGTGGAAGTAATGGCCGATCTTTACCATCAGGAAACCGCTTACCAGGCAGTGCTTAAGGTAAGCGACCGCATGTTGGCAAGCGTTTAATACCCCTTTGATGGCGGATAACAAACGCCCGGCAGCGCAAGGTTGTCGGGCGTTCGAACGAAAACGATCAAGAGGCGACGACGGGATTTGAACCCGTGATCAGGGTTTTGCAGACCCTTGCCTTACCACTTGGCCACGTCGCCGGGTGTATGGATAGTTTTAGATTGCTGATTGTTTGTTTTAGAAAAGAATGCTGATTGATCATCCAAATCACCAATCAGCAATCCGAAATCAACAATCTTTAGAGCGGGCAACGGGACTCGAACCCGTGACCTTCTCCTTGGCAAGGAGGTGTTCTACCAACTGAACTATGCCCGCAAAACCGGCCTTGCGCCAGACCGGGAGTGCCGAGAGCCAGAATCGGACTGGCGACACCATCATTTTCAGTGATGTGCTCTACCAACTGAGCTATCTCGGCCAAAGCGCCTGGGATTTCTTTTCCAAAGCGCCCCTTATTTTACACAGTTGTAGGTAGGTTGTCAACCATTATTTTCTTGGCAGGGTAATTTTCGATTATACTGTCCAGACCATGCGATTTGTGAAGCGCCAGGTTTTATTTTGGAGCGTTTTGGCATTGTTTGGTTTCGCCTGGCTGGCTGCTTGCAAGGCTCTGGCAATCTCCCCGTTGGTTACTCATTCTGCGGCCTCATTGACAACGACAGAACCTTCGCCGCTGGCAGTTCTTTCGACTGTAGCCGCTGTTTCGCCGACTCAGGCTCCGGTCACTCCGACCTCACCACCGAGATTGCGCATCTGTTCACCGCTGCCGGGTTACGAGTGGACGGATTTAATGGCTATGATCAGCAACCCGTACCACCCGCCTCCGCCGGGCAGCGACAATCCGCACGAAGGGATAGACCTCGCCGTACAGCAGAACGGCATCGCCTTAGTTGGATACCCGGTGCAGGCGGTTTTTCCAGGCCTGGTTGCCGCAGTGATCGATGACCGCTTTCCCTATGGCAACGCCCTGTTCGTTGAGACCCCTCTGGATTCCATTCCTCAAGGCTGGCTGGCGCAGCTCCAGCTGCCGGCTCTAGTACCTACCCTTGGACCGTATCCGGTGCTGACATGCCCCAAAGCTACTCCTGCCCCGACTTGGGACTTCAACAAGCGGTCGCTATACCTCGTTTATGCTCACCTGGAAGAGAAAGTTGTGTTCAAGATAGGCGACCCGGTCGAATGTGGAATGCCGGTAGGCAAGATTGGTCAGAGCGGCAATGCGCTTAACCCGCACCTGCACCTGGAGGCGCGGGTGGGACCATCCGGGGTGCGCTTTCAGAGCATGGCGCATTACGATAACAGCGCTACTCCCCTGGAGATGAGTAACTATTGTATCTGGCGAGTGAGCGGAGCTTTTCAACTGGTGGACCCGATTAAGTTCTTGTCTTTGCTCCCATGAAGTCGTCTTTGGGACAAAGATCTACGAGATGTCCCCGTCATTGTATTGTTCGTCGACTCTCACCACAGGATAACCCAAGAAAGTAGCTTCGATAATATAGCGATAACCGTAACCAGCGTGATAGATAAAGAGGAATCGAGAAGGGAAAATCAGGCCAGCCATTCGCAATTTCCCTGACCCGCTCGCCACCGCTGATTCGATCACCGGGATGCTTTCACCAATGGCAGTTTGAAAAAATCGGCAAACCGGAGCAGGTAAGTTGGGCGGCAAATCAATTTCTTCTTTGAAAAATGTTGAGCTGGAGAAACAGGGAATGGTTTTGGCTTTATTTGCAGGCCGGTCCAGCCAATCGCCAGGAATACGAAAATAACACCGATCGGAACCAAAATAATCGTCAGCAAAACGGTTTGCTCCGGAAGCCATAAAATTGACTTCCCTCAACCATTGTACTTGTAGAATCGTTCAATAGCTTGGAGTATTAATTTGTCTTTATTGGTGGTTTATTGGGAAACTCAAACCAGATTCTCTAAAGCCCAATCAGCGGAAAAAGCCAGCACCTGAGCTTTGTTACGATCCAGGTTACCCATGTGGCCGTTCCCAGGGATAATTTGAAGCTGTTTCTTGCAGGTCAAGGCGTCGTAGAGCATGTGGGCAGTCTCAGGCGGGTCCAGCTCGTCGTCCTCGCCCCACAGCACCAGGGTAGCGGCGGAGATCTTACTCACGCGTTTAATGGTGTCTACAAAGAAGCATTCTGCTGCTCCAGGCATGGGGAAAACCGTGGGAGCTTCGGCAAGGCGCGGATCGGTGCGCAGTTTCTGCTCTACTTGTGGGTCGGAAGCGATATGGGTGCCTTGTAATAGAGAACCCACGTCCAGCCGCAAGTCTTTCCTGGTAAACAGTTTGTAGGCTCTGCCTGCCAGAATCAGGATCTGGAATCCCAAGGTCTCGATAAAACTAAGTGAGTTGCGCACGGTGGCGTCCAGAGTGACCAAAACTTTCAGTTGTCTCTCGATTGGAGCGGCTTCAAGGATCGCTGTACCACCGGAGGAATGGCCCCAGGCGCCAATCCTCAAAGGATCGATTCTGGGATGTTTGGCGAGGTACGCCACTGCGGCCTGCACATCTGCAACCCATTCCCGCATATCCACGTGGAATCGCTGACCTGCGCTCTGTCCATGCCCGTGCATATCCACCGCCAGGGCTGCCACGCCGCATTCTGCTAGGTGCTCGCAGACCCCATAGTAAAGCTCTTTATAAGCCAATGCGCCGTGGCAGACAACCAGGGCGGGAAACGTGCCGCTTGAATCGGGTAGAAAAATGGCGCAGGAAAGAGGATCTCCCAGCGATGTGATCGATAAATCTTCTTTTTGCATAGGTGTCCCTAAGGCTGGATGATTTGATAGGCTGCTTCAGTCATGTCGCCGACGTATTCGGCTAAATCTTTGTGTCCTAAAACTTGCCTTATAGCCTGGGATTCGCCAATGTGGTACCAGTAATGATAAATATTCCGCATCAGCATTGTGCCGATGCTCTCATCCCGGCGTTCGCCTTTCCATAACATGTAGGTGAGCAGTTGCTCTGGATTGAGACATTCCAGGAACAGGTCTGCCTTTTGTATGACCTGCTTCCAGGTGGATACCATCTCTTCCAAAGATGGAGTGCTGGCGGGCTTGCCATAGCCTACCCGGTCGTTTAGATCGAGGAACAGGGTTTGGCCCTGCGCCATCATGACCCAATAGCGGTGCTCCTGATTAGCCAGGTGGCCGACGATCCAGCTAAGGCTGTTCATCGGCTGGATCCGGTGCTGTGCATCATCTTCGCTGACGCCGGTCAGACCGCGCATAAACTCGCTACGGGCAAAGTGGAGCTGTATAACCAGAGGATGGAGAGTCATAGGAGTTTCCTTCAAACCAGTATAAATCACTCGATAATTCGAGTCAAGAAAAGGCATTATAATGCTCCCGTTATGCCACCTGCCGGTCCCTCCCCTGGTGCTATGCTCGAACGAAGGAAGCGTATTCGCGCCGACCTGTCTTTACTGTTGGTGGCGATCATCTGGGGTTCGGCGTTTGTCGCTCAGCGTATCGCGGCCGTCGAAGTGGGCGTTTACCTGTTCAATGGCCTGCGTTTTTTGCTTGGCGGGCTGGTACTGATGCCTCTCGTAGTCCTGGGCGTCTTTGGGGGGCAAGCCTCTCCGATGGACAAGAAAGGTTTCTGGGGCGTGGTATTTGCGGGTCTGCTCATCCTGTTTGGGGCCGGGTTCCAGCAAGCCGGCTTGCGCACAACCACGGCAGCCAATGCGGGCTTTATCACCGGGACATACGTGATTTTCGTTCCGATCATCCTGGCAATTGGTATGAAGAAGTCATTGCAACCGACTACCTGGATGGCTGCCGGGTTGGCAGTGGTGGGGTTGTTCTTGCTCAGCTCGGGTTGGAAGCTGCGCCTGAACCCGGGGGACGCCCTGGAGCTGGTTTGTGCGATCTTCTGGTCGCTGCATGTGATCCTTATCGGCTGGTTGGTGCAGCGCCAGGATGTAATGAAAATGGTCATCGGACAGTACTTGGTGTGCGGGCTCCTCAGCTTGTTGGTGGGCCTCGTCGTGGAATCCCAGGCCTGGCCGGCTTTATTAGAAAACTGGTGGGTGGTGGTCTATACGGGGATTTTTTCAGTCGGTGTGGGGTATACCTTGCAAGCGGTCAGCCAGCGTGTCGCTCCGCCGTCGGATGCGGCGGTGATCTTGAGTGGGGAAGCGATCTTTGCTGCCTTTTTCGGCTGGTTGTTCTTAAGTGAAGCGCTTGGCCCTCTCCAACTGCTCGGCTGCGCCGTAATCCTATGCGGGATGCTACTGGCGCAAGTGCATTTGTTTCAGCGCTCAGAGGCTTGATCCGCGTCTTGCAGGATTCGCCACACAAAGTCATGTATATTGGAGAGCGTACGGGGATTCAATGTCTCAAGGGTGTCCGACATCTGGTGCCAATGAGAGATGCCTCGTTCTTCTGCGCCGGGAATGGTGCACAAAGTCAGCGCGGCCAGGCCTCGTTTGGTAGCTACCAACGCGTCGGTATAAGCCAGGCCAACTTCTTCCACCACTCTTAGATCTGGGCAGGCGGCCGCTGCCTTGCGGGCTGCTTGCAACGCCCGCGGATGGGTTTTATGCTTGATTACCAGCCCGTCAGCGGTAAGGTATTTGATATAACCCAAACCGACTTCATCCAGAATAATGTAAAACGCATCCGGCCCCAGCCCGGCAGCGTGGGCGTCTAAATAAGCTGCAAAGCCTGTGGCGCCAACTTCTTCGCAGTCGGTGAAGACCAGGTGGACCGCGGATTGTGATAGAGGTTGTTTGACCAGGCGTTTGCCCATCGCTAAGGCTGACCCGACGCCGGAGGCGTCGTCATTGGCGCCCGGGTTGAAAGGCGTAAAGTCTGCGTGCACACACAGGGATAGGGCAAAGACCTGGATTGGGATGATGACCAGGGCAAACCAGCGTAATCCACTCCAACCAAATAGCGCGCCTAAACCAAATGCCAGCGCGCCGGCTGCCATGCTGACAAAGGCCAGGCTTACCAGGGCGCTGAATATATCCTGCCAGGTTTTAGAGGAATAGAAAACAGGCGTGCGGTGCGTATCCAGGTGGGCGCACAAGACAATTTGCTGCCGCACAGGACCGGCCGGAGGGATCATGCCATGCACATTGTGGCCTTGCCTTTTACGCAGCAGCGCGCGCGCCCAGTTAGGCGAGAGATCTGTTTCGGCCAGCATGCCCCACGCTCCCAATAAATTAAGCAGGCCGGCAAGTCCCATCAGCGCTCTCCCCCCAAAGATCAACGCGAGCAGCGCGCCGGCGAACGCGAAAGAAAAGCACAGGACGAATGGCCGGTAAGTAGACGGTACAGCCCGGAAAGTTTCTACGCCAACTTCTTGCAAACCCAAAGCTTGCATCTCACGGGCTGCATAATCGCACGCCTGGCGTTGTGTTTCGGTGCAGCTCCCCCGGCTGCCGATGTCTTGTGAAAGGCAGCGGACGTGCTCCAAGGCCTGTGCGGCGAAATCATCTGGTTCGGACATCGGTTACCTCACTTTCATACTTTGGAAAAGGGCATCCAGTAAAGCCAGATTTGGGGTGAAGCTTGTATCTGGCTGGGCGGACAATTTCTGTTCGATGTCCTTCACATAGACAGGATAATTTTGGACAAAGGTATTGTCAACGACAACTGTTTTTGGATCGGGCAGGATGGGGTTGGACACAGGCATGATGGCTGCGATGTAATAACGCTGGTCGCTCGTCAGTCCCTGGAAAGTGTAAAAAAGGCTCTGGTTGTTAATCGGAGAGATATCCTGGCCATATTGGGTGAGGTAACGTATCCCGCTTCCATCTTGAAAGTCAAGGTAGCGCAGATTACTGTGCATCACCTGGCCAGCATTCCAGCCAGGTAAGAAGGGCAGGGTCTTCGTAGCTGGAGGAGAAGGCTTTTGCGCCAGAATATCTTTCAGCTCTTGGATTACCTGGTTTTCTTCCGGGCGTAAAGCGATATATTTGTCGACTGGGTAGATCATGATTGTGGGAGTAAGATTTGCATTGGGGAATAGCGTATATCCTTGCAGGCTGAAGCTGGTGTGCTCGGGCGCCAGATCCCAGGGAGCCCCATCGGTTACCGCTGCGACAGTTCCGGCTTGCACGCCTTTGGCCAACGCAGGGTCGAAAGTGAAGCTGGCGCCGGAATAACTGGCTGAGAGACCTGAAGCGGTGGGGACAGGAGTGTTCGTTGCTATCGAGGGATTCTGAGTCTGGGTGGGTGATATGGCTGTTTGGGTTGTTGGGGTAGCTGAAGGTCCCGGCTTAGAAAAGTACTTGAAAGTCCACGCTGCGCCCAGAGCGATCAGTGTAGCCAGGCAGCAGACTACCAGGACCACGGCCACCAAGATGATCCAATTTCGGCGACCTGGCCGAGCCGGCCGCTCTAGCTGGGAAGCCTGTGCTGTCTGCCCAGCGAAATAAGTTGGCGCGGGGCCGGGCGAAGGGGGAGGCGGCGGGTTTTGCGGCGGTTGGGCAGATGCAGTCAGCTCTACGGGCTTTCCGCAATAATTACAGAAGCGAGCGCTGGAAGTAATTTGTGATCCGCAATTTGGGCAATAGTGAATGGATGGTTCCATGTTTTACTCCAGTAATTGAAGCGTCTCTTTGATTATATAGGATATTGCGGAGACTAATTCATAAAGTACCAACCAGTTGAGGCAGAAAGTCGAGGTGTTGGATCTCATAAAACTCCTCTAAAAACTCGGCCGGAATCTCTGCTGATTCATGGGACCAGGTCTGTTCATACGGGACGTAAACCGCTTTTCCACTGATACTCAATACAGGAAGGATGTCTGAGCGCAGGGAGTTACCCACCATCAGAAACCTTTGGGGGTCAATGTGATATTTATTCAAGACCGCCCGGTATGTTTCAATTGATTTATCCCCTACAATCTCAATCTGGCTGAAATATTGGCTCAGACCGGTGCGCTTGACTTTTCGTTCCTGTTCAAAGGTGTCCCCTTT
>Ga0209048_10003000_pt1 | contig 16552 bp, 14 predicted proteins | sample FrelakmetCRP12CR_FD_187146 | JGI IMG/M metagenome (GOLD analysis project Ga0209048, IMG submission 187146) | Freshwater lake sediment microbial communities from the University of Notre Dame, USA, for methane emissions studies - CRP12 CR (SPAdes)... | ecosystem: Environmental > Aquatic >... | reverse complement strand
CGAGGTCGTCGGCGCGCTCGTGGGCTGGCCCCCAGTCTGCTGACCTGTGGGGCCGCTGCTGCCCGTCTGGCCGGCGCCACCTGCCTGGCCGGTGCTGACCGACTGTCCCGTACTCCCTGCCTGGCCGGTGTTCCCCGTCTGACCCGTGCTGCCCGTCTGGCCGGTGCTGCCCGCATGGCCGGCGCTTGCCGCCTGCGCGGGGACGGCTACGGATGTGGTGACCGGCGCGGCGCCTTCGGTCGAGGAGGGTGCGTCGGCGGTCGCCTCGGCACCGGGCGCCCCGCCGGCTACGGGCATCAAGCCGAGCGCAGTGATCAGACCCCCCGCAAGGCCGCAGAGCGCCACGCGGCGAGCGCGGCGGCGCAGCGCTCCCAGCCGCGGCGAGCGCTGAACTGGGTGGTCTTGGCGTCGTCTCATGGTCATGCTCGGCGTGGGCGGCCGCCCTCGGGGTCCGCCAACCACGCTCATATCGGCAGATAGGCGCCCGACGACAAGGGCCGTCACGGCGCCTGCAACACCGGCGAGCGTCAACCGCCGCGCCCGACGACCCACAACGGCCTCTGACGGAAGGCGGTATCCGCGACTTCGCGCCCCGGCTTCGCTCTCCTGTAGATGCCGCCGGCTTGACAGACGCCGCCCACCGGCTGGGCTGGCCGTCCGGGATCCTCACCGGGACGGCAAACGGCGGAGGCTCCAGCTGATTCCTCATGCCCTTGCGCCCAATACTCCGCCTCGTATCGCCGGCCCTGGCCAGATGGGCGCTCGCCCCGACCGCAGGCGACGCTGCTACCAGCTGCAGGCCGTGGCGCGGCTCGGCCGGTCTCACGAGCAGTCCCGAAACACCGCGTTCCGCGTCAAGAAGTAGCGCCCGCCGGCCCATCCGCCGACGAGCCCGACCCAACTGAGCCGCGGCCGACGGCGCAACCACGCCTGCGGCCCGCCGCAGCCACGGAGCGCGCGAGCAAACGGCTCTGTGAAGCCGGATTCGGGCGATGGGCGATCCTGGACTCGAACCAGGGACCTCTTCCTTATCAGAGAAGCGCTCTAACCAGCTGAGCTAATCGCCCGGGTGGCGAGGACGGGCCTTTGGCGCCGCGAGGCGGATGGTCCGGCGAACGGCACATCCGCGGCACACGAGCCTCCGGTCCCCCGCACGCGAGCCATCTTACCGCGGGCCGATCGGCGCGCGAACGTGGGCGACCGGGGCGCGCCCCGAGCGGGCCCGCGGCTCATGCCACGGCGCGCGCTCGCAGCCGGCGCGCGAGCTCGATCGCCTCCGCGGACGTCGAGAAGCGCAGCTCGGCGCGATATCCGCCGTCGGGCAGCGCCCGCACCCGGACCTCCGCGCCGAGCGCCCCGCCGAGCGCCTGCGCGATCTCGCTCGCCGCCTGCCCCTGGTCGGGGTGGGGCGGGTCCGCGCGCCTGGGCGCCCGTTTGCCCCCGCCCGCCTTCGCCCGCTCGGCGTTGCTCTCCCGCGCGCGCTCTTCCAAGGTCCTCACCGACCACCCCTCCTGCACCGCAGACCGCGCCAGGACCCCGCGCGCGCCGTGATCCTCCGCCAGCAGCAACGCCCTACCGTGCCCCTCGCTCAGCGCACCCGCCTGCAGGAGCTCGATCACGTCGTCGGGAAGCTCGAGCAGCCGCAGCAGGTTGCTGACCGCCACGCGCCCGCGTCCCACCCGGCGACCCACCGCCTCTCGCGTCAGCCCGAGCTCCTCCACCAGCGCCGCGCAGGCCTTGGCCTCCTCGATCGGGGTGAGGTCCTCCCGTGCCATGTTCTCGATCAGCGCGAGCTCCAGGGCCTCGGCGTCCGCGCGCGGGCGCACGATCGCCGGGATCGCCTCGAGGCCCGCCATCTGCGCCGCCCGCCAGCGACGCTCGCCCGCGATCAGCTCATATGTGCCGCCCGCCCTGGGGCGCACCAGCACGGGCTGCAGCACGCCGCGCTCGACCAGCGAGGCCGCCAGTGCCGCCAGTGCCTCCTCGTCAAAGCGCGTGCGCGGCTGCTCACGGTTGGGCGAGATGAGCTCGACCGGCAGCTCCCGCAGCTCCTGCTCCTGTCCGTCCGCACCTGCGCCGGACACCGAGAGAATCGCGTCAAGGCCTCGCCCCATGCCCCGCTGTGCCGGGCTCATCGCGGACCTCCGGGCACCCGCAGGAGATCGGCCCACTGCTCAGCCACGCTCCGCCACCTCCTTGGCCAGCTCGAAATAGGCCTCCGCTCCCGCACTGTGCGGGTCGTGATGGGTCACCGGCAGCCCATAGCTCGGTGCCTCGCCCACCCGCACGTTGCGCGGTATCACCGTCGTGAACACGAGATCCGGGAAGTGCGTCCTGACCTCCCGCTCGACGTCCTGGCCGAGCCGCGTGCGGCTGTCGTGCATGGTCAGCAGCATCCCCGCCACGGTCAGCCGCGGGTTCAGCTCGCGCTGCACCAGCGACAGGGTCTCCAGCAGTCCCGCCAGCCCCTCGAGCGCGAAGTACTCCGTCTGCACCGGCACGATCACCCGGTCGGCGGCCACCAGCGCGCTGACCGTCAGCGGCCCCAGAGACGGCGGGCAATCCAGCAGGATGTACTCGAACCGGTCCCTGATCGGCTCAAGGCATTCACGCAGGCGCTGCTCGAAGCCCTCCATCCGCGGCAGCTCGACGTTGGCCCCCGCCAGCCCCGCCCCGGCCGGCAGCACCTGAAGGCCCGCCACGCTCGCTTCGGTCAGCGCCTCCTCCGCGGTCGCCTCGCCGGTCAGAACCTCGTACAGGCCGGGCGCCTGCGTGCGCGCCAGGCCCAGCCCCACCGTGGCGTTCGCCTGCGGGTCGACGTCCACCAGCAGCGTCGCGTACCCGGCCTCCGCGATGCAAGCGGCCACGTTCACCGCCGTCGTCGTCTTACCCACCCCGCCCTTCTGGTTGGCGATCGCGTATACCGTGCCCACCCCTTGAACCTAGCGCCGGTCGCGGTCAGACGCTGCCCCCAACGGGCGCTTGCGGGCCATTCCGGCCCGGCGGGGGAATCGCCCGGGCGTGGCGCGCACCTTGCGATACACGTGCAGATGATGGTCCCTGGCCCCCTCGAAGGGCTCGACCCGGCGGACCTCCACCCGTCGCAGGCCGAGCTCCTCGGCCGCCCTCAGGGCCTCGTCCTCCTGCGCCGCTACCCGTCTGCCCCGCCAGTCCACGAGGCTGCCTCCCGGCCGCAGCAGTGGCGCCGCATACTCGAGCACGACCGGCTGCCCCGCCAGCGCGCGGGCCACCACGAGATCCTGTACACCAACCCCGTCCTGCCACTCCTCCGCCCGCACGCATACCGTGTGCGCGTTCTCAACGCCAACCTCCGCGAGCAGGTCGTTCAAGAACACACACTTTCGGGTCTGGCTCTCCACGAGGCGGACCTCGCTCTCGGCCGATCCGATCGCCAGCACCAGGCCGGGGAAGCCGGCCCCCGTGCCGAGGTCAGCGATGGTGCGGGCCGAGCGCACCACCTCGAGCTCGAGTGCCACGAGGGAGTCCGCGAGGTGTACCTCCACCGCCATGTCCGGGCTGCGCACCGTCGTCGGTGCCCGCTCGTCGCGGGCCAGCACCCGCAGCAGCGCGCGGAGCTGCTCATCCTGGATCTCCCCGAGCCCGTACCTCGCCACTAGCCCCGCCAGGGCGGTCCGGGTCCCGTCGTCCGGGGCCATCACGACCCAGGCGCTACCGTCGCACCCGCATCAGGAGTGTTTCACGTGAAACACCGCGCGCTCCCTCACACCTCGGAGGGCGACACCACGAGATACCGCGCGGGCTCCTCGCCCTCGCTGTGCGTCTCGACGCCGCCGCGCTCGCGCAGGTACTCGTGCACGAGCCGCCGCTCCCAGGGCGGCATCGGGTCGAGCTCGACCGATCGCCCCGACCGCGACGCCTCCTCCGCCGCGTCGTCGGCGTCGGCCCGCAAGAGCTCAGTGCGCCGCTCGCGATATCCGCCCGCGTCGATCACGACGCGCATCTGGGAGGGGCCGTCCGGGAACACGATCCGCTGGGCCAGATGTTGCACGGCGTCAATCGTCTGCCCGCGCCTGCCGATGAACAGGCCGACATCGTCTCCCTCGAGACGTCCGCTGAGCACGCCCTCCCGCTCCTCGACCTCGACCTCTACGTCGAGCCCGAGCCCTTCGGCGATCTCCTCCAGCAACTCCTCGAGTGCCTCGATCGGCTCGAGCGCGTCGTCCGGCTCGAGCGCGTCCACCCGCTCCGGCTCGACCGAGGCGGGCTCGTCGTCGGCCGGGCCCAGCCCGGAGCGCCGGTCCTCGCCGGTCACCGCCGCCTGCCCGAGCGTTTCTTCTTCTTGCGAGGCGGCGGCGGCGGGCTCGACACCGGTCCATCCTTTGCCCCTGCACCGGCCACGCCGGCGCCCGCCAGCGCCGGCTTCAGCGAGCCGGTCGGCTTTCCGTTTGAGGAGGCCTGCGCGGGTCCCGCCCGCGCCTGCGGCGGCGGCATGCGACTGCGGATGACCAACTGCTGGCCGATCGTCCACACGTTCGTCGTGATCCAGTAGACGAGCAGCCCCGCCGGGTACCTGAACAGGATCACGACGAACACCAGCGGCAGCAGCAGCATCAGGCGGCGTTGGTTGGGATCCGCCGTGGCCGTCGCGACCAGCGTCGATCCGACCTGGGATCCGACGTACAGCACGAGCAGGACCGCCAGCGCCACACCGGTGGCCTTGTAGGTGATGTCGGGTATGAACAGGAATTTCGCCGAGCCCGGGGCGACGACGTTGCAGCCGGTTTCCGTCAGGCCCTTGACCGTGTGGCCCATCACCTTGACCGCGTGTTCGGGGATCTGGCTGTTCTTCACGATCGGGCGGTGCAGTTCCCGCGTGTAGTGCTCGCGCAGTTGCGGACCGCAGATGTCGAACTTCAGGTCCGTACGCAGCATGTAGAAGAGCGAGATGAACACGGGCAGCTGCAGCAGGAGCGGCAGGCAGGAGGCGAGCGGGTTGATCTTGTGCTCCTGGTAGAACTTCATGATCTCCTGCTGCTGGCGCTGTTTGTCGTCCTTGTACTTCTCTTTCAGCGCGCTTATCTCAGGAGCCAGGCGCTGCATCTCCTGCATCGACTTCAGCTGCCTCAGCGTCAGCGGCACGAGCACCGCCCGGATGAGAACGGTCAAGAGGACGATGGCCAGGCCCCAGCTGCTCCCGGGCAGGTGATCGTGGATGAAGACCAGGACCGATTCGAACAGGCTGATCAGGGGCGAGAACGCTTCCTGAATGAAGTTCGTGGCCAGGATCGGCATTCGCTCTAGGTTCTCTCGGCGATCGTGTTGGGCTGCTGGTGGATGGGGGCGTGCTGCACTGCTGCTCTTCGCTCGGCTTGGGCCTGCCCGGACGGCGCCCGCTCAGACGCCGGCGCGCGGACCGAACACCCGCTGGGACTCCACCGGATCGTATCCGCCGTGGCTCCACGGGTTGCACCTCAGCAGGCGCCACCCTGCGAGCACGAGGCCCTTAAGTATGCCGTACCGCCCGATCGCCTCGACCGCGTAGCGCGAGCACGTGGGCTCGTACTTGCAACGTCGCGGGATCGCCGGCGACACGAAGCGCTGGTAGAGGACGATCGGGGCGGTCGCGACCGCGCGCGCGAGGCGGGCCGGCGCGCGCGAGGCGGGCGCGGCTTCGGGCGCCGGCGAGCTCACGAGCTCTCCTCCTCGTCCACCTGACGCGTGCCCGGGCCGGCGCCGAGCCCTGCCTTCGCGATCAGCTCGCCCAGCGAGGCACCCACCCCGGCCAGGCCCTCGCGCTCGGCCAGCTCGCCCACCGGCGGGCGGGCCACGACGACGACGTCCTGCCCGTCCTTCAGGTCGGGCTCGGCGTGAGCGAACGCCTCGCGCAGGAGCCGCTTGACGCGATTGCGTTCGACCGCTCCTCCGACCTTCCGCGACACCGAGAGCCCCAGCCGCGGCCGCTCGCTGGTGCGGTTGGGGAACGCGTAGAGCACCAGATGGCGATTGGCCGTCGAACGCCCCTGGCGGTAAACCCGCTCGAACTCCGCGCTGCGCGACAGACGGCCGCGACCGGGGGACCGCGGTTTCATCACGCGGCCGCCACCGTCAAGTCGACAGGCGCCTGCGGCCCTTGTGGCGACGGCGCTTCAAGGTCAGCCGCCCGGCGCGCGAACCCATGCGCGCGCGGAACCCGTGGGCACGGGCTCGCTTGCGCTTCTTTGGCTGGTAGGTGCGCTTCATCTGTTCTCCACCCGCTGACCGGCTCCTCCCGGCGCGGACCGGCAGGCCCGCTGCCGCTCAGCGAGTCGGCGCCCAGTATAGAGCCACGCGTCGTCGGCGAATTTTCCCGCCAATTGCGAGCAGCCCCGGCGACGGCTCGGGAGCGTCGGTTATAGTCGCCTCGCCGGGTCCCTCGCGGACCCCCTTCGAACAGTTGCCATCACTTCCCCTGGGAGAGGAGCGGGTTGACGCTGCCGTGAGCGCCGGGCTGGAGCAGACAGAACTCGAGCAGATATGGTCGCGCGTGCAGGCTCACCTGGCGCGCGCCGTCGACGAGCCCACCTACCGCATCTGGCTTGAACCGTTGCGTGCCCGCGAGCTCGCGGGCGAGCGTCTGCTGGTCGAAGCCCCGCCCCAGACCTGTACCTGGATCCGCGACCGCTTCGGCCGCGTCCTGCAGGCCAGCGCCGCGCTCGTCGTCGGGCCGCACGCCGTGATCGACCTCATCGTCGGCACCGGCGCCCAGGACGAATCGCTCCCGGCTCCCGCGGGCGAGGTCAGACCGCTCGGGGGAGCGTCCACGGCAGGCGTCGGCTCGCCGGCTGCACCCCGTTTCAAGGCTGGCTCCCGCGAGCCCCGGGCCGCCGGTCGCGGCCGTCTTCCCGAGATCGACCCCGGGCCTCCCACCGGACCGCTTGCCAGTCCAAAGCTGACGTTCGAGCAGTTCGTCATCGGCGACTGCAACAGGCTCGCGCACGCCGCGGCCCTGACGGTAGCCGAGCTGCCCGGCCACGCCTACAACCCGCTCTTCATCTGCGGTCCGCCCGGCGTCGGCAAGACCCACCTGCTCAGCTCGATCGCGAGCCTGCTGCTCTCCCACTGCCCCGGCCTGGCCGTCCGCTGCACCACGGGTGAGGCCTTCACGAACGAGTTCCTCTCGGCGCTCGGCGATGGGCAGACCGACGACTTCAAGGCCCGCTTTCGCCACGTCGACGTCCTGCTCCTCGACGACGTCCAGTTCCTCGAGCGCAAGACGAAGACCGAGGAGGAGTTCTTCCACACCTTCAACGCGCTCCACTACGGCGGGCGCCAGATCGTGCTCACCTCCGATCGCCCCCCGCGCGACCTGCAGGCGCTCGAGGACCGCCTGCGCGAGCGCTTCGAGGCCGGCCTCGTGGCCGACGTCAAGCCGCCGGACCTCGTCACGCGGCGCGCGATCCTGCACAAGCGCGTACACGACGACCACATCGAGCTCGCAGACGAGCGGGCGCTCGAGGTCATCGCCGAGCGGATCACCAACAACGTCCGAGCCCTCGAGGGAGCGTTGATCCGCGTCGTCGCCTACAGCTCTCTGACGGCGCGCCCGCTCACCGGCGAGCTGGCCGACGAGGTCCTCAACAGCCTCTACCCACGCACCTCTCCCTCCGGCCGCCTCGGCGCCCGCTCGGTCGCTGACATACAGGCCGCCGCCTGCCAGCATTTCGGCCTGTCCCGCGAGGAGCTGCTCTCCCCGGCACGCACACCCCGGATCGCTTGGCCGCGGCAGGTCGCCATGTACCTCGCACGCGAGCTCACCGACGAGTCACTTCCAGCCATCGGGCGCCACTTCGGTGGGCGCGACCACACGACGGTCCTGCACGCCTGTCGGCGCACCACCGCCCGCCTCACGAAAGACCCGGACGCGCGCGATGCTGTGGAGAACATCCGTCGCACCGTCGAGTCCACACGCCCATGAGCACCCCCTGCGCAGCCGACCGCGGTGCCTGAAAGACTCTCCTCAGCTTCTCCACAAGACGATCCACCGCCCAGCGGTGAGATCTCCCAACAACCGCAGGCAACCACACATATCCACAACCCCTACTAAGTTGCTCTCTTCAGTCAAGAAGGATTCATGAAGCTCTCACTCTCCGTATCCGACCTGCTCAGCCAACTGCAGACGGTCACGCGCGTCGCGTCCACGCGCAGCGCCGTTCAGGCGCTCTCCGGCGTGATGATCTCAGCGCCTGCGGACGCAACGCCGGAGCTGCTCGCCACGGATATGGACATCGGTGTGCGCGTGCCCTTGAAGGCGCAGACGTCGGCTCCGGGCTCCGCGGTGCTGCCGGCCCGGCTGCTGTTGGACGTCACGCGCTCGCTGGCGGCGAAGGAGCTGACGCTCGAGTTGCGAAGCGCCGAGCAGGACGTCGAGCTGATCTGCGGCCCGTCGACCTTCCATCTGCGCACGCTCCGAGCGGAGGACTTCCCGACGCTGCCGACCCCGTCGCCGGACACCCGCATCACGCTGCCCACCGATGCCTTCGTGCAGACCGTGAGATGCGTGTCGCGTTCGGCATCCAAGGACGAGACGCGACCGGTGCTGACAGGCATCCTGATGTCGGCCGCCGGGCAAGAGCTGCGCATGGTCGCGACCGACTCCTACCGACTTAGCGTGAAGGAGACCGCGCTCGAGTCCCCATTGCAGGGGAGCCTCGAGGCCAACGTCCCGGCCCGCGCGCTGCAAGAGCTGGTGCGCATCGCCGAGCAGGCGCCGAGCGACTCACTCGCCGTCAGCGTCGGTCAGAACCAGGTCGTCTTCGAGCTCGGCGACATCGTGCTCTCCTCGCGCCTGATCGACGGCCAGTTCCCGAGCTACCGCCAGCTGCTGCCGGAGTCGGTCGACCACGAACTGCGCCTCGGGCGGGCCGAGTTGACCGAGGTGGTGCGGCGCATCAGCCTATTCGCCCAGAAGAACACCCCGCTAAGGCTCAGCTTCAGCGAGGGCACGCTGACGGCCTCGGCGCAAACCCCCGACGTCGGCGAGGCCAGCGAGTCGATCCCGGTGCCCTTCCACGGCGAGCCCTTCGAGATCGGCTTCAACCCAGAGTTCCTCCGCGACGGGCTGGAGAGCATCGAATCCGACGAGCTCGTGCTGAAGCTGATCAGCCCGCTTCGGCCGGGCCTGATCGAATCGCCGGACCAGGGGGACTTCGTCTACCTGATCATGCCCATCAGGCTCAACGTGTGAGCTGACGGTCAGGTGCGCGTGGTCAGCGTGCATATGCGCGACTTCCGCAGCTATGCCCGCGCGGAGGCGAGTCTGGGGGAGGGTCTGACGGTGGTGCACGGCCCCAACGGCGCTGGCAAGTCAAATCTGCTCGAGGCGCTCTACTTCGGCTGCACCGCCCGCTCACCGCGCACGCGCACCGAGCGGGAGCTCGTTCGCTTCGGCGCGCAGGCGACGAGGGTGGTCGTGCAGCTCGCCGACCGTTCGCAGGCGCACGAGTTGAGCGTCGGCTTCGAGCCCGGGCAGCCCAAGCGGATGACCTCGGACGGAGCCCCCGTCGAACGCCTGCTCGATGTCGAGCACCGGCCCCTCCTCAGCGTCTTCGTTCCGGACCGGCTGGAGCTGTTGAAGGGGCCTCCGGCGCTTCGCCGCGCACACCTCGATCAGGTACTCGCCGCCATCTGGCCGCTGCGCGCGAGCGACCGCGCGGAGTACTCGCGGGTGCTCGCCCAGCGCAACGCGCTGCTCGCACGCATCCGCTTCGGCCGAGCGTCGCGCGCGACGCTGCCGGCCTGGGACCGCGAGCTTGCCAGCAAGGCCGTGGCGCTGCAGGCCCATCGAACCGCCACTGTAGCCCTGCTGGCCGGTCCCTTCACCGAGCGCGCGGCCCAGCTCGGATGCAGCGGTGAGGCAACGCTAGAGTACCGCCCCCGCTCCCGCGCGCTTGAGCAGGACGAGTTCCTGATCGAGCTGCAGGCGCGCCTTCCCGACGACCTGGAGCGCGGCTTCTCCAGCTACGGACCCCATCGTGACGAGCTCGCGATCCTGCGCGACGGGCGTGAGCTGCGGGTGTACGGCTCGCAGGGCGAGCAGCGCCTCGCCCTGCTCGCGTTGCTCCTCGCCGAGCGCGCGGTGCTCGCTCGCGAACGCCGCCGCACGCCGCTGATGCTGCTGGACGACGTGATGAGCGAGCTCGACTCCGACCGCCGTGAGCTCCTCGCCGCCGAGCTGTCGCGCGACGGCCAGAGCGTGATCGCCACCACGGACCTCGCCCACGTGCCCGGCGCCGCAGGCCCGGCGGTCACGCGCCTGCGCGTGTCCGCGGGCGCGATCCTCCGCGATGCGCTCGCCGCGTGAGAAGAGCCGCCCCCCGTACGCTTTCGACTGCGGTCGAAGACCTCACCTCGGCGATCGCGCCGGCCACGACCCTCGCGCGCGTGCAGGAGGTCTGGGCGCGCACGGCGGGTCCTTCGATAGCCGCGGCCGCCCGCCCGACAGCCGAGCGCCAGGGCATCCTGACCGTGACATGCACCGCCGCCGTGTGGGCGCAGGAGCTCGACCTGATGGCCTGTGAGCTCATCCCGCGGCTCAATGCCGCGCTCGGCGCCGAGGCCATCCGCGAGCTGCGCTGCCGGACGACCTGACGGCAAAAGTGCCGGCCGCGGGCCCCGGCCGGCGGGCCGGACCCCCGGGATCGCCCTGTTTACGGGCAATTTGCAGGCATTTAGCCGTGCTGCGGGCGCGTTGAAGCACGGCCCGCCGTGCTATTGTTATGTACACATTTCACCCGCCCCGGCCGTGGTCTTCCGCCCCGGAATCCGGGGCTTTCTCACGTCATCGGAGGGCCATTGGCGAAGGGCAGCAACAACTCTGAAAGGAGCGCCGGGAAGGGCGGCGTCAACGATCCGTCGATGACGGGCGGCTCCTCCAGCTACGACGCCCAGGACATCACCGTCCTCGAGGGCCTCGAGGCGGTCCGTAAGCGCCCGGGCATGTACATCGGCTCGACCGGAGTCATGGGCTTGCACCACCTTGTCTACGAGGTGGTCGACAACTCCGTCGACGAGGCGCTCGCGGGCTTCTGCAGCGAGGTGTCGGTCACCGTTCACCCCGACAATTCGGTCACCGTCGCCGACAACGGCCGCGGAATTCCCGTCGCCACGATGGAGAAGGAGGGCCGTCCGGCCGTCGAGGTCGTGCTCACCGTCCTGCACTCCGGCGGCAAGTTCGGCGAAGGCGGCGGCTACAAGGTGTCCGGCGGTCTGCACGGCGTCGGCGTGTCGGTCGTCAACGCCCTGTCCGAGCGTCTGCTGGTGCAGATCAACCGCGACGGTCACGCCTTCTCCCAGGAGTACTGCCGCGGGGTACCCCAGCACGAGCTCGTCAAGGGCGGGATGCTGGCCGAGGGCGCCCATACCGGCACGACCGTCACCTTCCTGCCCGACGCCGACATCTTCGAGACGCTCGAGCTGGACTTCTACACGCTCGAGGAGCGCCTGCGCGAGACCGCCTTCCTGACGCGCGGTCTTGCGATATCGATCCTCGACGAGCGCGGCGAGGGCCACTCGGCCGAGTTCCGCTACGAGGGCGGGATCGAGGACTTCGTCTCCTACCTGAACGAGAACAAGGACACCGTCCACCGCAAGGTCATCTTCTTCGCGGGCGAGAGCGAGGAGGGCGCCGCCGAGGTCGCGATGCAGTGGAACTCCTCCTATCAGGAGTCGATCCACTCCTTCGCGAACAACATCTCAACCCGCGAGGGCGGATCGCACATGAGCGGCTTCCGCTCGGCGCTCACGCGCACGCTGAACAAGTACGCCCGCGACCACGGCCTGCTCAAGGAGAAAGAGGACAACCTCTCCGGCGAGGACGTGCGCGAGGGGCTCACCGCGGTGATCTCCGTGAAGCTGCGCGACCCCCAGTTCGAGGGCCAGACAAAGACCAAGCTCGGCAACCCGGGCATGGCGGGCTTCGTCGAGTCGATCGTGAACGCCGGGCTGGGCGAGTTCCTGGAGGAGAACCCGAGCGAGGCGCGCGCGGTCATCATGAAGTCCGTTCAGGCCCAGCGCGCCCGCGAGGCGGCCCGCAAGGCGCGCGACCTGACGCGGCGCAAGTCGGCCCTCGAGAACTCCACGCTGCCCGGGAAGCTCGCCGACTGCTCGGTCAAGGACCCCTCGCTGGCGGAGCTGTTCGTGGTCGAGGGGGACTCCGCCGGGGGCTCGGCCAAGCAGGGTCGCGACCGCAACACCCAGGCGGTGCTGCCCCTGCGCGGCAAGATCCTCAACGTCGAGAAGTCACGCATCGACAAGGTCCTTCAGAACACCGAGATCCAGGCGCTCATCACGGCGATCGGCACCGGCGTGCGCGACGAGTTCAACATCGAGAACGCGCGCTACCACAAGGTCGTGCTGATGACCGACGCCGACGTCGACGGAGCTCACATCAGGACGCTCGTCCTGACGCTGCTGTTCCGCGAGATGCAGGAGCTGATCGAAGCCGGCTACGTGTACATCGCCAAGCCGCCCCTCTACAAGCTCAAGCAGGGCTCGCGCGAGCGCTACATCGAGAAGGACTCCGAGCTCGAGGAGATCCTGCTCTCGGATCGGTGGGAGAAGATCGACGTGTTCGACCGCCACGGGACCGAGTTCAAGCTCACCGAGGCGCGCTGGCAGCGTTTCTCGAGGCTGCTCAAGCAGTACGAGGGCTGGGCGTCCGCGCTGCGCGCGGTGCACGGCCACGACGTGGTGCAGTTCCTGGAGGAGTCCTCGCTGCTCGGCGAGCAGGTGATGACCGGCGAGGCGGCGGTCGAGCTGCTCAGCCGCGCCGATCTGAAGGGAGAGACGCACGCCACCGAGCTGGTCGGCCAGGACGCCGAGGAGATACGCGTGAGGGCCGTGGAGACGAAGACGGGCTTCGCCCGCACGCACCGCATCAGGCGCTCCCTGTTCGACTCACAGGAGTATCGCCAGCTGGCCCGCGTGCACGCACAGCTGATCGAGCTCGCCGGCACCCCCGCCTTCGACGTGCGCCTCGGCGATGCCAGCGAGGCCGCGCCCTCCTTCGAGGCCCTGCGCACGGCGGTCCTGGCGGTCGCACAGAAGGGCATAAAGCTCCAGCGCTTCAAGGGCCTCGGCGAGATGAACGCCGACCAGCTCGGCGAAACCACGATGGCCCCGGCGACCCGGACGCTGGCCCAGGTGACCCTCGAGGACGCGTTCGCAGCCGACCGCATCTTCTCGATGTTGATGGGCGATCAGGTGGAGCCCCGCCGGGCGTTCATCGAGGACAACGCCAGGGCTGTGGCCAACCTAGATGTGTGACGCCACTCGGACCGACTCCGCAAGGCAGGTGAGCAATGGCCAGCACTGACGTCATAGGCGGCGGGCACGTCGAGCCGCGCGGGCTCGAGGAGGAGATGCGCACGGCCTACCTCGACTACGCCATGTCGGTGATCGTCGGGCGCGCACTGCCCGATGTTCGTGACGGCCTGAAGCCCGTGCACCGGCGCGTGCTCTACGCGATGAACGAGCTGGGGCTCGGGCCCACCCGGTCCTACGCCAAGTGCGCCAAGATCGTCGGAGAGGTGATGGGCAACTATCACCCGCACGGCGATTCTGCGATCTACGACGCGCTCGTGCGCATGGCGCAGGACTTCTCGATGCGAAACGAGCTCGTCGACGGCCAGGGCAACTTCGGCTCGGTCGACGACGACCCCGCCGCCGCCATGCGATACACCGAGGCGCGCCTGGCGCGGATCGCCACCGAGATGCTGCGCGACCTCGACATGGACACCGTCGACTTCGCCCCGAACTACGACGGCTCCCGCCAGGAACCGCTGGTGCTGCCGGCGCGCTTTCCCAACCTGCTGGTCAATGGCTCCTCGGGCATCGCGGTGGGCATGGCGACGAACATCCCTCCGCACAACCTGCGCGAGGTCATCGGCGCCACGATCGCCTACATCGATGATCCGGACATCGACATCGATGGCCTGATGAAGCACGTCAAGGGCCCGGACTTCCCGACCGGAGGGATCATCCTCGGCAGGTCGGGAATCCGCGACGCCTACGAGACCGGGCGCGGCCGCGTGCGCATCCAGGCGCGCGCCCACGTCGAGCCCTTGAAGCAGGGCAAGGAGGCGATCGTGGTCACCGAGCTGCCCTTCATGGTCAAGAAGGGCGGCGACGGGGGGCTGATCGGGAAGATCGCCGACCTCGTGCACGAAAAACGGATCCCCGAGATCTCCGACCTGCGCGACGAGTCAGACAAGCGCGGCATGCGCCTGGTGATCGAGCTGAAGCGCGACGCGCTGCCGAAGGTGGTGCTCAACAAGCTCTACAAGCACACCCCGATGCAGAGCACCTTCGGCGTGAACATGGTCGCGCTCGTCGACAACGTCCCACGCACGCTGAACCTGCGCGCTGTCATCCACAACTACGTGGCCCACCAGCGCGAGGTGATCGTGCGCCGGACCAAGCACGAGCTGTCCGAGAAGGAGGCGCGCGCGCACATCCTGAAGGGCCTGTTGATCGCGCTCGAGAATCTCGATGCGATCATCGAGCTGATCCGCGGCTCGCGCGACCGCGAATCCGCGCGTGAGCAACTCGTCGCACGCTTCGAGCTCAGCCCGATCCAGGCGACCGCGATCCTCGACCTGCGCCTGTCCCAGCTAACCGCGCTGGAGGCCGACTCGATCAAGCAGGAGCACGCCGACGTGGCCGAGCGGATCACCGAACTGCGCTCCATCCTCGGCGACGAGAGCCGTGTGCTGGGCGTCATCAAGGAGGAGCTCTCGGAGATCTCAGAGCGCTTCGGCGACGAGCGCCGCTCGGAGATCACCCACTCCGAGGACGAGATCGACATCGAGGACCTGATCGCCGATCAGCAGATGGTGATCGCGATCACCCAGAGCGGCTACGTCAAGTCGCTGCCGCTCGACACCTACCGCCAGCAGCAGCGCGGCGGCAGGGGGGTGACGGGCATGGACATGAAGGACGGCGACTTCATCGAGCACCTGTTCGTCTGCTCCTCGCACGACTACCTGCTGTTCTTCTCCAACCGCGGGAAGGTCTACCGCTCGAAGGTCTACGAACTGCCCGAGGCGTCGCGCACCGCGAAGGGACGCGCGCTTGTCAACGTCCTGCCTCTGGCGGAAACCGAGCGGATCCAGGCCGTCCTCTCCACCCGGGACTTCACCGAGGCGAAGTACCTCGTGTTCGCGACGCGTAGCGGCACCGTCAAGAAGACCGAGTTGCTTGCCTACAACACCCCGATCAAGGCGGACGGGATCATCGCGATCAAGATCCGCGACGACGATGAGCTGCTGGCCGTGCGCGCGGTCGACCCCGAAGACGAGATCATCATGGTCTCCCGGGCCGGGCTGACGGCCCGCTTCGCCGAGTCCGACGTCCGTTCGATGGGCCGGGACACGACCGGCGTGCGCGGCATGGCGGTCGGCAAGGCCGGGAAGGTGATCGCGATGGACGTCGCCCGCGACGACATGGACCTGCTCGTGGTAACGGAAAACGGCTACGGCAAGCGCACCCAGATCAGCCAGTACCGCAAGACCCACCGTGGCGCGAAAGGCGTCAAGACGATCGGCCTGACAGAGAAAAAGGGCGGTCTCGCCGGAGCGCTCGTCGTGCGCGATCATCAGGAACTCGTCTTCATCAGCGTGGGCGGCATGGTCCAGCGCACGTCCGCCGCGGGCATCTCCCGCCAGGGGCGCTCGGCCACCGGGGTGCGCGTGATGAACCTCAAGGAGGAGGACCTCGTCAGCGCCGTGGCGCTCGTCGTGGACGCCGGCGACGAAGCGGTCGCCGGGGCGACCGACGCAGACGGCCCGCAGGACGAGCACGACGACGTTGCGCCCGGCGGCGAGGACACGTAGCAGGCTTCACGCCCGCGACCGACTGAGACGGCCCCGCGGGAGGACCACGAGTGCGAGTGCGTTGCGCCCGGCGGCCGAGGTACCCAAACCGTGGCCGCTCGACCGGCCGGGCCGAGCGGCCGCCTCTCACCCGTCCAGGTTCGCGCAACGGCGCTCAGAGCGGAGCGTCTGGGGGCCGACACGGGGAAGGTGGGCCGTCCTCGCAACCTCCTGGCGGCAACCCTCCTGCTCGCCGGCGGAGCACTGCCCGGCGCCGCCTTCGCGGCCCCCGCTCCCGCCGGCGCGCATGCCGCCACGCGGGTGGCCGTCGTCACCGTGCGCTCGCCGAAGACGCGCAGCCGCAGGATGGGCCTCGTCCGCGGCCGACGCTCGCACGGCAGCTGCCGAACGTCTCCCGCGGCCTTAGGACACAAGGGACGTCGGGCCCGCCGCGTCTGCCGAGCGGGGGTGGTCCGAAGACGCTCCAGGGGGGCGCGCAAGTTCGGCGGCTCGCGGACTGCCCATGGCCTGGCCGCACCCCATCCGCTCGCGGCGCCCAGCGCCGCCGGAAGAGCGGATGGCTCGGTGATCGCCCAGGTTCTGGCCAGCTCCTGCCAGGACACGGAACTGACGCCCGAACCCGGCAACCTCGACCTGATCCGCGCGGCGGTGCTGTGCCTCATCAACAGGGAGCGCGCCCAGAACGGCGAGACGCCGCTGGC
>Ga0209048_10002999_pt1 | contig 16555 bp, 19 predicted proteins | sample FrelakmetCRP12CR_FD_187146 | JGI IMG/M metagenome (GOLD analysis project Ga0209048, IMG submission 187146) | Freshwater lake sediment microbial communities from the University of Notre Dame, USA, for methane emissions studies - CRP12 CR (SPAdes)... | ecosystem: Environmental > Aquatic >... | reverse complement strand
CAATGACAACCACTCCTAAAAACACCCAGGCCCTCCACCAGTGCAGGGTGCCTGCAGGAACGAACAAAAGCCCGCCGAAGACGATAACATTGTAAAGGATGCTTGCAATGAATTTGGGGATGATTGCCCGCTTAATATTGAAAAGAGCCATTATTCCTTCAATAATGGGCGTTCTGATTTTAGCTTTAAGGTACAGGTCGCCAGGCTCACCTCCGTTCTTGCCATCCTGGCCGAGCCCTTTAAGTTTTATTTTCTGTCTGGCCGATATGCCTCGTGGGATGGTAATAAGCAGACTCCTGGATTGACCCATTTTCTCATAGAGATACGGAATCTTACCTCCATTGGATGATTCATCGGGGGTAAGCCTGATGACATCGTACAAATCTCTTCCGCGTTCAGGCAACTCAAGTCCCATCCTCTTTGCAGCCATTCTTTGTAAGAATGCAATCGCTCTTGCCATGAACTTTGATTGTAATGGCCGGCCGTTTCTCATCCCTTGCTGCATTTTATCGCGGAATTCATTCTGCCGTCCTTGATAGGAGTTTCCCTGCGGGACATAAAAGAAAATTCCCCGCCCGAAACGGCCGGGAGTCCTAAATTGGAATGTTCTGTAATGAGAACCATAATAATTATGCCCGCTAAAAATATCTTCAGGCCTGCTGAATCCGAACAATCTGCTGAATTGTTCAAAGATCTGACCGATATCGGAATCCCTGAAGATCTCCTGATCGGTATGGGTTTGTCTGAACTGGTCTCTCGCATAAGCACCATATCTTTGTCTTAAAGTGTCATATTCTTTCCTCTTCACTGGATTTGAAAGAACAGCATAGGCTTCGTTGATTCCCTTCATCATCTCTTCACTGCCGGTGGTCCTATCAGGATGATAACGGAAGGCGAGGTTCCGATAGGCTTTTTTTATCTCAGCAAAATCAGCATTTTCGCTCACTCCCAAAATTTTATAATAATCTTTCTGGCTCATCGTTTTTTCGTTCTTTCGTTTATGAAAACCATCTCAGATCATTCATGACTGGATCTATCACTTCAGGAGAATCATTGTCCGGCTTGTTCACAAATGAGGAAACGTCACAAAATTCCACCTCCCCCGAAGGATAAGGGATCAAAAGAGACTTCAGGCATTCCGTTTCAGGATTGTCGGGGTTCAACCAGATATTTTCCTTATCCTTGGGGATGATGGCCGGCATTCTGACATGGATCGGTCTCAGCAGCTCATTGGCCTCGGTAGTGATTATAGTGCAGGTACAGACTTGCTCTCCTGCACGCGATTTCCAGATATGATAAAGGCGGGAAAAACCGAAGAGTCCCTGGGACCTTAGATGCATGTACACGGTTTTTTTGATTTTGCCCTGCTGTCTCCATTCGAAAAAGCCGTCAGCAACAACAAGACAACGAAGAAACATAAACGCATCCTTGAAGGCAGGTTTTTCGGAAACCGTATCTGCTCCGGCGTTGATCATTTTATATCCGGTTTTCGGGTCATCAGTCCATGAAGGAAAGACCCCCCATCGGCATTGACTGAGATGTCTTTTGCCGTCATTCTTGAGGACAACGATCTGGCCGGCAGGTGCGATGTGGCAACTGAACTTATAGTCGAAAGTAAAGTGGCCGATCTTGAACTCTTTCAGAATCATAGTCAGTTCGGAATGAAGGTCATATCGCCCACGCGGATCACTTCGGTACTTTGCATCCTATCAGTATACTATGAAAACTCGCCTTGATAATCATCATTTGTAACTGTCCATTATTTTGTTCAGCAAACTCTTCTTGTCGTATAATTTAGCTATTTCAATGTTCTTCTCCGATTCCCGAGAGACCGTGTATTTTTCTATATCCTTTGTTTGCAGTTGTGCTAGGATCTCCGGCATGTCGATAAACCGGGACATCTTATTGAACTGAGTTATACCTCCCCTCTCCCCTTCATGGTGCAAAGTAAGATATAGCTGATTCTTTGCTCTTGTTATGGCTACGTAGAACAGCCTCTGCTCTTCTTCTATGGATTCCTCGTCGTCCAGAGAAAAAGTCACGGGCAGGACTCCGTCAATAAGCCCCATGAGGAATACACAGTCCCATTCGAGTCCTTTCGCAGAGTGAATCGTAGAGAGCACAAGCGGCTTCTCCTCTTCCTTAGTCTCAGGCTCGATCCTCCAGACCCCCCTGTCGGGAGGTTCTATACCGAAATCCTCAAGTAATTCTTCCAACGAGGTATATCTCGCAGATATCTGCCTTAATGCCTCAAGGTCGTGCAATCTCAGGTGCCAGTCGTCGAATCTTTCCTTCAATATGGGCCTATAGTAATCCAATATGACTTCGAATTTATCACCAACATCCTGTTTCTCCCTCCATGCAAGGTCCAGTGCCGACTTCAATCTTGATATTCCTTCTCCGTAACTCTGCTTCCTCGCATGCTTGGACAGCAAATGGTTCACGATTTCCGGAAGGGATGGATATTTGATTATCTCATCGGTAAGGAAGTCAGCCGTCTTGGCCCCTATTCTTTCTATGAGTATCAGCACCCTATTCCATGAAAGCTCATCTTTAGGGTTGGATATGACTTTAAGGTGGGCCATCAGATCTTTTACATGAGCAGTCTCATAAAATTTGAGTCCTCCATAAGTTTCGTAAGGGATATTTCTTTTGCTCAGTTCCGACTGGACCGCTATCGAGAGGTACATCGACCTAAAAAGAATGCACTGATGACTCAGTGGGATGCCTTCGTCCATCTGATTCTTGATTCTGTCAGCCACCCACTCGGCCTCTTCATAGGAGTCCCGGAAATAGAGAAGCTGCGGTTTGTGTCCCTGTTTCTTCCTAGTGGACATAAGGCATTTGGAGTATTTGTGTTTCATATTCTCAAGTACCGTATTGGCGACATCGAGAATGGCTTGGGCGCTGCGATAGTTTTCCTCGAGCTTGATAATACGGCATCCCTCGAATTTCTCAGGAAATGCCATGATGTTCTGGTGAGTCGCCCCCCTGAAACCATAGATGCTCTGGGCATCGTCGCCGACCACCATGATATTGCCGTGATTTCTTGCCAGTTGATATGCGATATCTCCTTGGATCGAGTTTGTGTCCTGATACTCGTCGACCATGACATACCGGTAACGGTTGGAGAGGCTTTCCCGTATCTCGTCGGCTTCAAGAAGTATCTTGAGATAGACGAGCAGGTCGTCATAGTCAAGATAGTTTTTGTTGATCTTGTATTCGGTGTATTCCCTTCTCAAGTTTTGGATATCGGCAACGTATTCGTTGAAATGGGGATATTCCTTCTTGATGATTTCGGCAACCGGCATCCCCTTGTTGATAGACATGCTGATGATGGACCTCAGCGTGTCCTTCTTGGGGAACCGCTTTGCCCGCTCATAAAATCCAAGCTTTGTGCCGCATCGATGTATGGCCTCCTCGGCATCTCCTTCGTCAAGAATGAACAGTGTTTCCGGAAAATCCATGGCCTTGGCGTATTTTTTCAGGATCTTGTACGCAAACGAATGAAAGGTACCGCCTTCTACATTCTTACAGAGTGGATTGTGTTTTGAAGCCCTGGATATCATCTCCTGGGCTGCCTTCCGCGTGAAGGTGAGAAGCAAAATGGAGTTCGGGCTGACCTTGCTCTGAACAAGATGCAGAACCCGGTATTCGATAACACGCGTTTTGCCGCTTCCAGCGCCGGCGATGACTAAGTAGGCCCCGTCGGTTGAGGTCACGGCGTCATACTGAGATGGGTTAAGTTCGTCTTGGAAATCGATCACGCTTAGCTCCTGCTTAATAAACAAAATCTTGCAAAACTTTTCCATATAGTATACATTTGTATACATGATAAGTCTAACCGGTAGACAGAAGACTATCCTGGATTTTCTGAAGTCTTTTTTGAACGAAAACGGGTATCCACCTACGGTTCGCGAAATAGGAGCTCACTTCAACATACAGTGGGCTGCGGCAAAAAATCACTTGAAGGCCCTCGAAGCCAAAGGATATATCCGTCTCAATCAGTATACGTCCCGCGGGATTGAAATACTGGGGCTGAAACAGGCCGTAGGATTCATGGCTCCAGTAGTCGGGAAGATACGGGCCGGCAATCCTGTGTTGGCGGTAGAAGATATCACTTCCCACATCCTTGTTGACAAGTCATTGTTTCCGTCCGAACGGGCCTTCACGTTGAGAGTTTCTGGCGACAGCATGATCGATGCCGGAATACTCGATGGCGATTTCATTGTCGTCAATCCGCAGAGCGCGCTGCATAACGGCGAAATCGGCGTCGTCCTCATCGATGACGAGGCCACGGTCAAAAGATTCTATAAGAGTAAAAGCACAATTACATTGAAACCTGGAAACAGAACTATGGACCCAGTCACCTATTCCTCTGAAAGCGTTTCAATCCTTGGTAAAGTTATAGGAGTCATCAGGAAGATCTGACTAGCTAACCAGAAATCCGAGCTATTCCGATGCCATTCAATCTCAAGTCGGGTTCGCAGCACTGGACTCAAGGCAAGACGGAACCATTAAAGTCTCAAGCACCCCAGCATTTGACTGCAGACTGCTAAAAGTGTGTAAACACTGAATGGTCGTGACACAAGGGTGATATCGAAGAACGAAAATGAAACTTTCTCACAGGAACATCAAATACCGCCGATCATTCCGCTCACTGTGAGGAGTACTTTTGGTAATTCGCGGAAAATATCTGAATCAATTTTCTTGAGTAAACCTCATACTAACCGTTTTCAGGCATGCCGAAAAAGTGTTTAATTCCAGTTGAATGCCGCATAAAAATTAGCAGCTCGCCATTGCTTGTTTTTTCTGGCATGTTTCATCATCACGAAGCGCGCCACGAGACATTGGTGAATTGGAGAGGTGAGAGCCGGAGGGAATCGTCTGCCTAAAAAGGGAGGGTGTATTATTAAGAAACAGAGGTTTTCTTACTTCCATATGCATCTGAGAGGTAATTTCTGCAGCCGGGCTGCACTAATTGTGCTATACTGGTCATAATGAAGAAGGTAGTGTTCTTTTTATTAATGTCATTGTGGCCGGTCGTTGCATTCGCGCAGCCTGTAATAAGCTTTGAATCCGAGGTGCATGATTTTGCAATAGTGAGTGGGAGCAGTGATTTACGGTACAGTTTTGAGGTATACAACCGAGGGACTGAAGATTTATTCATTGAGAAGTTGTACCCATCTTGAGGCTGCACTGCAGTAATGGCTAGTTCGAGCCTGATCAAACCCGGTGAAAGAGGTAGTATCAAGGTTACAGTCGACTTAGGGAACGCCAGCGGCACACTCGTAAAAAGCATCAGTGTTTACAGTAATGACCCCGAAAGGCCGAAGGTGATACTTACCATTAAGGCCGAAATCAGGCGCAATTAATTCTACGTGAACCGTGGTTGTTAGTGTTCAGAACCGGGGAAGGGGTTCCCGGCAGCATGGCAGCTCAATAGCGAAGCATTCCTCGATAGCAAAAAAAGACCGGTCCCGATTACCGAAGGTCATGTTGCGAAAAAGGCTGTTCATACTCCTAGAGAAAGGGGGTGCCGTGCCCATTTCTTGGGTTAACGGCCCCGAGGTTCAGGTTATCACGCAAACTGGCAGATACCTCTGTAAACCTTATGAAAGGCGGCCGGAAGTCAAAAAGGTACTGATAGTTTATTTCTCTCAAGGCAAGACAACCATGCTTGTAGCGGATGCCATAAGTGCGGGTCTTCGCGAGGCTGGCCATCAAATCGACCTATGCAATCTCATGGAAGGTCAGCCTCCTGACCCCCGTGATTATGATCTGCTTGGCATGGGATCCCCGATATATTACTACCGTAAACCATTTAACGTGACGGACTATGTCAACAGCTTACCGGACTTGACGGGGCTTTCAGCCCTTGTCTTTGTGCTAGGAGGAACTCATCGGGGCAACACCGGCAACAGTATACGCCACGCCTTGACCCTCAAGGGAGCGCGAGAGTTCGGCTATTGTCATTGCCTCTCAGCGGCGTATTTCCCTGGGCTATTTGAAAGTAGGATTCCTCTTTTCGGTAGATCATCCCACATCAGAAGATCTCGCTCGTGCGATAACCTTTGGACGCGAGATTTCGGCCAAGCTTGCTGGCCAGTTATATGTTAGACAGGGAAATGACCCGCCAGGAGCAATGCTTTATCGCATGGAACGGTTCGTGCTAAACCGCTTTTTAGTGAGACAGATCTACAGCAGGTCCTTCAAGAGCAATGCAAAGTGCCGTCCTGACTGCGATCTCTGCATAAAGCAATGTCCTGTCAAGAACATCTCGAGCAGTAAAGATGGACGGCTGGTGTGGGGCAGAGACTGCCTGTTGTGCTTGAGTTGCGAGAAAAATTGTCCGGAAGATGCCATCACCGAGCTGTTGACTAGCCCTCTTTTTCGACCGGTCATGCTTTTTAATACATTCCTCGGATCACGAAACCCATCGTTTGATTATGCCAGGGTTGTCCATAAACAAGGTCAGACTCATCGTTTATAAAAAAATTAAGTATCATAAGGACTGCTCAATATCTAAGTGACCGAATGTATTTGTCTCTATGTATTTGTTCGATCACTAGATTTATCCCATTAGCTTATTCATATAGAAGTTATTTTATCAACTCCCTTTTCCAGTAGCCCTCAGATGCCGAAGATACTTTTGCCTTCTGCCGTCAGATCCGAAGCGTTATAAAAGCATCTATGCGTGAAATGCTGGTTGAAACATGCCGACATAGGCGTTTTTCGATGGGGCTTTCTTTTTTCTGGAAATCGATAGTTGCAAGTAGAGAACCTCCCATGAAGGGTTCTGTCGAAATATTCACCAACAGGGTTTTTCAATCGTTGACTTTCCCCATGCAGAGCCCCGTTACTTTTAAGGTTCAATAACATTGAAATATGCAAAAGTAGAATCATGCTGTTTTTAAGCCTTTATTGCAGAGCAGATTGACCAGAAATTTCTTGCCACCTTGCAGTTTTTTGGTTTTATTACACTGCAAAAAAAGACTAAGAGCCAGCGGTACTTTTCTACCGGGGCAGCAAGACATTTAACATGAGGCTAAATAGGGTGAACAGATAGTCAAAACCCGGATAGTTGCAAACTCGAAACGGTATGGCTGGAGGGCAGAGAGTCTCATGTTTTTTGATATAATATGACAGGTATTATAGAGAGCAAATAATTGCGAAAGGAGACTGCGGTGATAAACATTGGCGATGACGCACCAGCATTTTGTATGAATGGAATAGATAATGACGGACATGAACAAGAATTCTGCCTTGCAGACCTTTTAAGACAGAAAAAACAAATCATTCTTTATTTCTACCCCAAGGACAATACCCCGGGCTGCACACAGGAAGCTTGTGATTTTCGGGATAATATGAACAGGTTAACAGCTAAAGCATTGGTTATCGGAATCAGCCGTGACAGCATCTCCAGCCATATCAAATTCAAAGAAAAGCAGGGACTGAATTTTCCTCTGTTATCAGATCCTGACCATAAGATGATGGAGAGCTATGGTGCATGGGGCGAAAAAAAGATTTACGGGAAGCCGTTTATTGGAACAATCAGGACTACCGTGTTGATCAGTAGGGACGGCAAGATCAAGAGGGTTTGGAACAACGTGAAAGTCAAAGGGCATGTTGATGAGCTGCTAGGGATTTTGGAAGGGTAGGACCCCTATCAAGAGGATAACAGCATACCCTCTTAGAACAAACACCACCGATCATTCCGCTTGTTATGAGGAGTATTTTTGGTAATTCGCCGAAAATATCAGAATCAATTTTCTTGAGTACACCTACAGTTCCTCAAAATCGTCTCAAGAAGAAAACAACTATTTCCAGTTCCACTAAAAGTATTTATTGGGTAGTAGCTATCCATATTTGATGTCGTAATACGGACATCAGCGATACAAGCAGGCGGGCCCCATTTTCTTCCTCAGATCGACTGCATTAGAAGGTCCATAAACCGTGTTGACTTGTCTTGTAAATCAACAACCAAACCTTAGCGACCATCTTGCCTTCTGACAAAGTCCACCCGTGACAGTTTACCTCACCAGAAAGTGGCGGGTTTGTGTCGAAACTAACGATACACTTTATGCCCGGGTGTCTCGATGACGAACTAAAGATCCTTTCAGACATCCCAGTGGGTAAACTATTAGCTGTCCATGGCTAACATTCTGTGCTATCGGATGAAGATGGTGGAATTAGTCTTCATGACCCAACGTAATCGCAGTTGCCTCCTGACTATTGAATGGAGGAGGCAGAGGAGGTCGTCAGGTTCCATGGGTCTGAATATGAAAATAAGCAGCGGAAGAAAGCAGAGGGCAAGAAAGAATCTGAACATGAAACTTACGGCTGATATTCCTAACTGACATCTATGTAACTGAGCCGAATGTCTTGAGGACTGATAAATCGCCTGCTATTGAGTTGAACCTGTGGACTTCCTCAAACGGAATACCATTTTCCCTCAACGATCTGCGGGGTGTCCCAGATGAGAGCGCTCCGCTATTTGGGGAGCGAGAACTTAAAGTTCGGGTGACCCGATTCAGTATGTTCATACCATAATTTCCCGCCAAGCTTTTCGATGAGATCACGGCTTATGGACAAGCCGAGACCTGTACTGCCAGTGCTCTCAAATTTCTCGAAAATCTTCTCCCTTTTTTCTTCAGGCACTCCTGGCCCACTGTCCCACACATTGAAGACATACTCGTCTCCGTGGTCCTCCCATCCGAATGATATCTGGCAACCTCGACCGCTGTACTTAATTGCATTGCTGATGAGCGCCCGATAGACGATCATGAGCCAAACCCGGTTGGCTTTGATAAGCACCGAATGGCTCGGTATCGACTTCAAGCGGTTATCAATAGTAATGTTGTTCATTTCGATCAATTCGGCAAACTCACCCAAAACCGGATCGATTACATCTTCCCGCAAATCGATACTTTCTTTGCTTGGCATCTGGACATTTTGCATCGATGAGACGCACAAGTAATCCGAGACAATGCGCTCCAAACGCAGATTTCGTTCATGCAAGTCCTCCAGTGTCGCTTTTACACTATCATCAATGGGACCAAACGCTCCATGCATAAGAAGCTTAATAGTCATTCCCATAGATGCCAGCGGACTTCGGATATCATGAGTCGCAATGCTGAGCATGTCGAGGATATGCTGCTCGTACTGTTTCCGCCTGGTAATGTCTCGGGTAATCCCAAACATGCCAATAATCTCGCCGTCCTTGGTCCGCCATGGTGTCTTCTTGACCGAATTCCATACCAAGCTCCCATCCGGTCGGGAGATTCTCTCCTCTGTTTCGATCGGTTGCCCTGAAAGGATAACTCCCAAATCCCCTTCTTCAGTCTTCTTTGCCTGATCCTCTGGCAGGAAATCATAATCGGTCTTTCCAATAATCTGGTCATAAGGAAGACCGAGGTGTCTCGCTTTCGTAGCACTCACCATGACAAAGCGGCACCGATGATCTTTGAAATAAATGGAATCCGTCGACTCATTCAGCAATGAAAGCAACATTGATGAATGTCTCTGCAAAGCGTCTGTTTCCCTTTTCGTCAAATCACACATTTCACCTCCAAGGAATCGCGCAGTCACGAATCAAAACAGCGAGTCTCTTTCCCCGACCTGCACTATACATAAGAGCATATTATCATTATTTGCTGATATTTGGAATACCATGGCAAATCTCGGAGCAATTATCCTCAAGTGGGGTTGCACTACAGAGGTAAAACATGGCCGATATCGCTACAATATGCAGATCCTTCTTCAACTGATAAATCTTTTTAAGAAATTAGCGCAGAACGCAGAAAGATACTGATAGTGAAACAAATGCGGGTTTGAATGGCGGGACTTTTGTTGTTCGTCAGCGGAAATCTTCAGAATCTCATCTTAAAAATCTCATCAGCCCCGGTTATATGGGACTCGACCAGGTTCCGGGGTAACCGCTGTCTCACATAATCCTCATAGCAGTCTACACATTCGTTACGACTCATTGACGGAGAACAGGAGGAGGCATCCGTTTTGAGACAAGCTTGCCCTCTGTTACCTGCCCACTCGTGAAATGGCATTATCTGGTAAACCATAAACCAAACCTCTTGCGAATACTGCTTATAACATCCGTTTTAACCTAAACCAACGAATAAATAATTGTCAAGTCATTAGGCACCTGCCATCTGGCCTGAGAACATATATTACCGGGAAATCCCGCACTTTTAATCCAAAATCCTACCTCAACATACCTGAGACAGCTCCCATAAGAACCGCCTGCTACGCGCCACCATCGGACATCTCAGACTATTGCCAACTTGGGTTTCTAAGCGGTGGCCAGAAAAAAATTCATACCATAAAGACATCCCCATGGCACGTCCGTCCCCACGAAGAACAGAAGAACTCCAGCCTGCCGGCCACTAGTCCGAGTAATCTTCCACCCCTTCCGACATAATCCTGCCACCCTAAAACCTCAAACAATATTGCGTAGTTTGCCCCGAAACAAACAGCCTCTTTTTTGCGCAGTCCACCTACACACAGAGAGTCTCAATATTCTCCCGAGATAGCTATTTCCGATGCTACTCCGCATGCTGACACAAAAATGACAAGCTCAACTTCATAATAATAATACTTAATTAATAACCTACTGTAAAAGGAAATGTACGTTGTCAAAGCCGTTGCCCCAATTCACTCTCGCCCTTCCACCTTTGGCCTCCATCGTTTGTTAACTAACCATCCTTCAGATACCATTTCAATACGGTCGAATCGCGCTATGTATGGCTTTATGTCAAGCAATGGAGTCATGTGTAATACATCAATGCCTTGGACTTCTAAAATATTGTCCTTTCTTTTCTTCAGCTTCACAATTGACATGCCGATCCCATTCGGTCGACTTGGGTGCCTCGTTGCAGATATTCCATGTAATTCATCATCTAAGAAAGGTTGTCTTATTAATATTATTTCACCGGCTTTATTAAAATAATAGAGCAGATATATGTGAGCAAAGGTCTCTATGTCTTTCAGCCCTCCAGCGTACGGTTCAAATACCTCCACACGACCTATCACGGTGGGTGTATATATCGGCTGGATAGGACATTCGTCTTTTGCATTGAGGGACGATGGATAACCGCGATCGGTTTTATCATAATTTCTTTATTTTCGGAGGGAACGCTGGAAATCAGCTGCGACCTTTGTAAGAAGCAAGCAGGGATCCATGGTACTTTGATAACATGACAAATCTCTCAATGTCCCAGAACGGCCAGGCAAAACGCCTCGCCAGCGTAACGGTAAAGGAGCAAGCCGCAAATGAGCGAACCCCAGGCTACGAGGACAATATAAGTTGCCATCTGAGCTGGTTCTATTGTCTTATATCTTCGGACAATAACATAAGAAATTGCAAAGACGAGAATTCCAAAAAACAGCACTCCGATTAGCATAAGTCCCATAAATATTCTCCGCAAAAAATGCTACACCAATATTCAGCAGCACAAACGGTTTAGACGCGGGAGCATTCCGCAGTTCTCTCCCTATCCGGTCCTCCTCTCAAGACGAGATTATTTGCCGATCATTACACTGCTCGCTTTTATAAGAACGGTTACATTGTCACCGACCTTCAAAGCTAGATCATTGGTGGCATCTACGGTGATCGTGGAAGTAATGATGTTTCCGCCGCCGATATCGACTTTCACCTTTGCCATTACTGAACCGATGGCAATGTCGATCACTTTACCTTTAATTTGGTTCCGAGTGCTTAGCTTCATCTGATTCCTCCTTATCAAAGTCTGATGGTTGTTATTTACTGGGCCTCCAGAATCGACTGGCACCTGGGCATGCTGTTCGTATAAAAGATTGCCAATTTAATGGTTATGCTGCAAATACACTTGATGAGGATTCAGCAGCGTGCAGGCTAAATATCTCACAGAAGTTCTCGCTGATCATGACTTCTGGAAAGATGCCTGTATCTTTTTATAATTAGCGGTAGACGTTTGATTGATAATACTTGACTTCAACCGAAAACTCATTAAAATCAACCCGAGGAGCATACAAAGATTTACAGTTATATAAAAGTATTTATTGGGAAGATAGTTTTGCATACGTCATGTCGTACTAAATATTTTTTTGAGATACCAAGATAGCAGGATGGATAACGTGAAATATAAAGCTTTTTCAGCTGGACGGTGCAAATGTCATAGAGATTGAGGGACAGTCAGCAGCAGCTGAGAAATCCCTTCAGATGCTCATTGAACATCACCTTGAATCGTTGCTCCGTGTCCGATTCCTTGCACCTGAGTATTCAACTGGCGAAATCCACCGCGGCCAGAAGGGACGGTTCAGACTGGCCGGCAATTAGTGAAGTTATGATCTTCCATTGAAAAGGCGCGTTCTTCTGAAGTTGCAGTCCTCTGATATTCTGCTAGTTCCAGCGAAAGGACTCTCACCGCAATAATAAACATGGCGGCAAGAATGATTGAGCTGACTGCAAAGACAAACACCAGAGGATGGGCATTGTCGATCACCGCAGCGATCAGGGCAGCCGCAAGGGCGGTCTCAACTATTAATGTAACAATGGTCATAAATGCCGATAGTGCGACCATGCAATAACTGAGGAATCTGCTGTTTGCCGATTTTCCGTTCATTGCTGCTCACCTCACAGATTGATATTTATTGCAAACCACCTACCTACAATTTACATCAATCTTAGTTTAAGATATGTGACCCATGTCACGACCGATCGCAAATGGACACAATCTTAACAATTTTGAAAGTGTTCAATACGGGAAGTATGTTGCAGAAAGACCACCTTCCCGAACGCTGCATCTTTCACCCTGTCTTATTCACAGCCATTTTTTATGACTGCCCCCACAAACAGAGATTGTCAATGTTTTTGCAGGATAACTAGGCCCGGTTGTACTCTGAATCGCTAACGGCAAAATGACAATCTCAATTACGCGTCGCGCTAAAGGTTTCTTGCTTAAAACCCGGGGCGAGTACTAGCAGCCCCTTACGGACCGTATTACACATAGAACCAAAAAGTGGTAAAACCACCGAGAATATGAGTTATTTCACCAATCGACACGCGGTTAAGCGCTTAACGGTCGTGGACAGAAACTATTCATCTGCGCCTTAGTCCCAGTCAGGGCAATAACTTATATGCCACTTGCTCCTTTGCTAAAGATAGTGGTACAGAGGTTGCAAGACTCTCCCAGTCGTGCTTTATTGTCCACGGGATCTCTCGGAACCCGACGACATAGTTTAGGTGTTGGCTAACCGCCATCTGGTGGACAGCGTGTCGGCACCCAAACAATAATTGTTGATTCACAAAGGAGGCAGGATCATGAAGGAATTTATATTACTCGTCCGCAATGATATTGACCATCAATCGGCATGGGCGCCCGAACAACATCAGCAGTTTCTGATAAAATGTCAGGACTACATTGGTAACCTGATGAAAGAAGGAAAATTAAAATCAGCTCAGCTGCCTGTGAGGGAAGGCAAGATTATTTCCAGCTCAAAAGCAGCATGGCAGGAAAGGCCTTTCAATGAAACCAAAGAAGTTATTGTGGGTTATTATCACATCTTTGCCGACGCCCTCAACGATGCTCTTGTCATCGCAAAAGGCAACCCCGAATTTGAATATGCAACAAATGCGCGAATTGAGGTCCACCCGATATAAGCCATCAGTGGCCACAAATAAAGCCAATCTCATTCTCAAGACGTAGGCGGTCTGGAACTGCCACGATATACGCCTCGTGTACCAGCTCAATATGAACAGGAATCGGTTTAAAAGAAGATTCTCCAAAGTTCAAAACGATATCAAATGAATTGGGATTGCGCCATCCTTTATAGCTCATGGTTACGCCATAGCTGTTGCGCTTATTGAAGACACAACGAAGTTCAACAGTTGGCCCATCGGCAGAAAGGGAAGCGACTGTCAATGCATGATGTTTTTGCAAATTCAGCGGGTTAAAGACAAGCAGATGAATATTGTCGGGCGACAGTGCAACGATATCGTCTCCATGATGTACATAAGCCATCTTGCCGCTCACCGGGTTGATAAGATAAGATCCGGGCGAATCATGCACCAGTCGATCTTCGACTCTATAATATTTAAAACGGCCGAAGCGCCCGGCGTAGAAGTACTTTGCACCATCTCCCTCCCTTTGAGGACCACCGGGGTCTGACCAGTCGGTGAAGGTAATCGGCGAACCAGCTGTCGGAGTTATGGTGAGACGCTTTCGAGATCGACGAACGTGCTGTTTTTCTCCGGCTATAAGAGAACGTTCTTTTTCTGTGTCAGCTCCATATGACATAACATCAGGAGAATCCCAGTCATGATCGGAAGAGTAAAGGATAGCGAGAGCAGCATCGGGGGATAGTATTTCGTATCGGACAGGGCGCGACTGCGGATGCACCTTATTAGGTGTGTTTGTGCCAAGGAACAATACAGAAGGGCTGTCAAATTTATACTCGCCAGCAGGCCTGCCATCAGACTCGCCAAGCAAAACAAAGAGTAGCATAAATGCAGGTACCAGCCTGCTGTGGAGAGTGGTCATCTATCGGCACTCAATCTTTTGTATAACCGGTAACCCCGATGCAAAACGCGAGCCGTCATCGTACGTAATCTGGCAGGTACTCACCGAATCCGGGAGGCGCCTGGACAGTTCTGCCCGGGTGCCTTCGTATGAACATCGCAGCCAGTAGCCGCCGGAATCTCGGGGAAAGTTCCATGTGATCGCCCAACCCCCCTTGATCTTCGACTTTTCGTCAAATACAAGGGATGCATTTTCCTGAGGAGGACCACTAAAAAAAGTCACCATCTCAAGCTGATGGGGTAAAGAGTTGTATGATATGCTCCACTCCGGTGATGGAGGTATTGCCTTCTGTTCAACTTTGATCGTGTCGGGGCACCACACCTTATCCCCAGCGGAACATAGACTAGCCAACACAAAAGCAAAAATAAACATACTCAAGCATGTGCATGATTTCATCACAGGTCCTTCCCCAACTGTCTGCTGAGTCAAAAAAAGAAATTCGGCCTGCCACTGTCTTTTTTCATAAATCTTAACTATGGGAATAGATGAAGTCAAGAAGCAACCTCTAGTTGAACATTATTTGATACATTGACATGCCTTATATTACCTGCCTACATAGAATCAACTGCCAAGGTCAATTCCTTTTTGCGTTTGCTCTTGTCATTGTGTTGAGCAATTCGGGCGGGGCACACTAATGTTTAGGATCGCCTTAATCGGTATAATATTTATCGCTTTTGAACTATCTTCAGATATGGTAATATTACGCATTCATTACGGAGAACATACTAGGTTGGCTCAGTAATTGTTATACAAGGTATAAAAAATGAATAAAATGACTCTTACCGTTTGTCTCTTTCTTTTGCTGTTTCCAATTCTGGCTATTGCGGATGAAAAGGCTCTAAAGGAGGAGATCAATACAAGAGTGACGCAATTGGCGGCAATGATGGGGGACTCATACTCTCAGGAGTATCCCGATTATCGCGGCATTCAAATACTAAGGAATGACAAAGAAGATAGGTTAGTCGCGGTTGCCGTCTTCACTATCGAGGGTCTGGGAGGGGGCAATAATTATACTCAGTTCTTGGCTGTTTTTGCGGCTATGAGTGGGGACACAGAAGGCCATCCGAAAAGGATGAGTTTGCTTGATGTTATGGCGGTGGGGGGAAAGGGCTTACGCGGCATCGAATTCAAGAACATAAGAATGAAACAATCCAAAAGAAATATTACCATAACTGTCTCTACAGCAGAATACGATCCAAATGATGCCATGTGTTGCCCAAGCATTAAGTCTGAGGCACAATTTATTATTTATCCCTATGTTGGTGGCAGATTGAAAGAAATCACAATGAAAACCAAGAAATGAAAAGTACAAAGATGCATAACAGATCACTGCACTGGATTTGCAGAAAAAGCTCCACTTCATCATGAGTCGTTATCTCTGATTAGTTGATTCGAAGATATTAGATAGTTTCAATCCTTACTACCTTCAAAATAGCGGGTGCAGAGCACACTCCTTGGGATCCCTTTAGACGTTGAATGCCTGAAGAAACATCCATTGAGAGCGACTTTGTCAAGAGAAAAAGTTCGCCTTTTGTCTTTTCTTTCTTAAGACTATAATTATCGAGAGTCCTTAGACTTAAAGTGCATCTGACTCGTCCTTTCTAAACGCGGTGCAGAGGATTTATCTGCAACAAACATCCATACGGGCTCTATGGGATGACTCCCGTGCAGGGGTGATGCAGCTCCAAATTGAGACTTCTTCGAATGTAAATCGGTTCCACAGCAAAATATCATAGCCGCCTCCTTTGCGTAGCGGTTTTGTAAATGCAAACCAATTATCACATTCATCGGAAGTCGCTCTCAATAATTATCAAACGCGTTTGACTGATGACAATGCGCGTTCAGTGCACCAAGGAAGTCTCGCCTAACGCATGGGCTTTGCAATAGGGAAGCTTTATCAGGTACACATGACACCCCTGTCTTAGGCGGCGGGATCATTCAAAATAGGTGCAAAATACCCATCGGGAGAAAGGCTGGTA